>ERZ1106943.3978-NODE-3978-length-10624-cov-5.548491_pt1 | contig 10624 bp, 9 predicted proteins | sample MGYA00403671_ERZ1106943 | MGnify/ENA primary metagenome ERZ1106943 (study PRJEB35170, sample SAMEA104062427) | human gut metagenome | biome: human gut; feature: human-associated habitat; material: faeces | place: Denmark | collected 2012-06-14 ...
GGAGTATTTGTCTTTGCACAGCAGGTAGATAACGTATTAGATGGCGTTGCATTTGAGTTACTTGGAAAAGGCAAAGACTTAGCAAAAGATTTAGGTACAGACGTAACTGCTGTATTAATTGGTTCTGGTGTAAAAGGATTGGCAGATCAGTTAGCTGAGTATGGTGCTGACAAAGTTATCGTAGTAGATGATCCTGAATTAAAAGACTACAGAACAGAGCCGTATGCTCATGCATTAGCATCTGTAATTAACGAGTTCAAACCTGAAATCATGTTAGTTGGTGCAACTGCTATCGGCCGTGACTTAGGACCTACTGTTTCTGCAAGAGTAAAAACAGGTCTGACAGCAGACTGTACATCTCTTGAGATCGGTGATTTCCCACTGGTTGCTGCACCTGGTAAAGAATCAGAGCAGAAACACAACCAGTTATTAATGACACGTCCTGCATTTGGTGGTAACACCATCGCAACAATTGCCTGCCCGGACAACCGTCCTCAGATGGCAACTGTACGTCCAGGTGTTATGCAGAAGATCGCTCCGATCAGCGGTGCAAAAGCAAACGTTGTAGAGTACAACCCGGGATTTACACCAAACAACAGATATGTTGAGATCTTAAACATCGTAAAAGCTGTTAAGAGCACAGCAAACATTATGGAAGCAAAGATCCTTGTTTCCGGTGGTCGTGGAGTTGGTTCCAAAGAGAACTTCAAACTTTTGGAAGATCTTGCAGAGGTACTTGGCGGTACTGTAAGCTGCTCCCGTGCAGTTGTAGAGAATGGCTGGTTACCAGTTGATTTACAGGTAGGTCAGACTGGTAAAACTGTTCGTCCTCAGATCTACTTTGCAATCGGTATTTCCGGAGCAATCCAGCACGTAGCTGGTATGGAAGATTCTGACCTGATCATCGCAATCAACAAAGATGAAGATGCTCCAATCTTCGACGTAGCTGATTACGGTCTGGTTGGTGATCTGAATAAGATCGTTCCTGCTTTAACAACAGCATTAAAAGCTGAGTTAGGCAAATAATACATAGGTGAATAACCTGTAAGATAGAAAGCCCGTCTTTCGTGTGCGGCTTCTGTGAGGAAGCTGACAGGAAGGACGGGCTTTTTGTTGGGAGTTGGAGAAAATTTGCGGCTCTTGTTTGGAGTTGGAGGAAATTTGAGGCTCTTGGTCAGGAGTTGAGGGAAAATATACTTAGTTGTTTGTCAAAATCGTTATGGTACAGTTTTTCTGATCCTCAGATACGGAGTCGACCGTGATCATATACCCGGTATCAATGGTCAACTGTCCGTTGTTGTCATACCAGCCAAAGCCTGTGGCAGTGCCTCCGATCACGTCACCGTCCCGGTAAAAGCCATTTCCGTTATTGACCAGTCTTAAGATTCGCCTGCCGTTATTGGTGGAATCGTAGACAGGACTGTAGTTATCAGCGGTCAGATAGGGGGCACCGTATTCGTCGTTTGCAAGGGTGGCATCGACGTGATAAATACGAAGTCCGCCGGAAGAAAACAGACCGTCATAATTACCATTCGGGGTGATATAGTCAAGGATCATGTATTCTGAAAAATAACTGGAAGCATCAGTGCGCGGTATGATCAGACAGCTTCCTTAATTTTTCGCCATCTAAATCCGGCAGGGTGGAAGCCCACCAGGATGCCGTACAGCCATACCAGAAATCAGCATTGCCTCCGCTTGGAACAGAAAGGCAGAGAGCGTCGATATAGCCATCGCCGTCAGAATTATAATCGGTATAGTCGATCGTATCATTTAAACCGGAAAGAACCTCACGCACCAGCGTTTCGTATCCATCGTTCGTTTTTTCGTAGGATGCGATCGTACCTTTCGCTGTGTAATGAAATACATTTCCGGTCATATGCAGTGATCCGTATGAAGCACGGTCAAAATAACTAGTCAGGCTCTCACAGGGATAAAATTCAGTATTGTCTGTGCCAAACAGATAGGAGGAAATTTCTTCATCGGACAGGCGTCTGTCTGTATCATATTTCGCATCCGCAAAATCGACCACAACAACAAGTGCTCGGACATTGCCTGTCGTCGGCAGAATATCTGAGGCGAGAGCTGTAATCGGTGGCGGCGTCATTGGCGTGTGAAGCTGCCCGTATGCCGCCCCCAAAAGCAGGGCACCAAGGCAGATAACCGGAACGGTGTTAAGTACATTTTTTTTCTGTATCATGGTAAAAACTCTTTTCTTATAAATATATGGTTAGCTTTGCACGCAAAAAGCAGAAAGTCAATGGCATTTATTGATAATTAAGGAAACAATAAAAATATAAAAAAGTGGTAGTGCAATTCTGAGAATGGCACAATTTTAGGATTTTAGGATTAACGCAATCTAAGATTGCGGAAAATTCTGCCAGATGTTATACTTAGTAACGTTGCAGAGATACAGGATGCCGGAAATTCATACTGATCTACAAATGGCTCGTCCTGTGTTTCGTATAAAATTACATAAAAACGAGAAAAGAGGAAGGGACTATGAACAAGAAAAAGTTCTCCACAAAGTTTCTTGTGGAAATGGCACTTTTAGTTGCCATCATTCTTATCATGGCTTTTACCCCACTCGGATACATTAAGACGGCAGGCGCAATCTTAGGCGGCGTGTTCGGTGTTACAAGTTTCATCCAGTGCTTCGGCATGAGCCCATTTGGTGCTGCACTGCTTGGAATCAACGGATTTTTAACATTTTTAGTATGCGTACCTACCCGTATTTTAATGGGATGGCTGACAGGTCTGATCTATAAAGGACTTCGTAAAACAAAGCTGCCGTCAGGTGTATCTGTTACGATCAGCAACCTTTGTTGTCCGCTGCTGAACACCACATTTTTTATGGGAATGTTAGTGATTGGATTTTACAATACGGAATACATCCAGTCATTTGTATCAGCTCTTGGTGCAAAAAATGCATTGCTGTTCATTTTAGCATTTGTAGGTGTCAACGGACTGGTTGAGGCAATTGTCTGCTTTGTTGTGGGAACGGCGATTTCAGCAGCTCTCAAAAAGGCATTGAAATATAATTAAATTGAATGAAATATAATATAATTGAGGAATCCTCTTATATGCAGGTTGTTGTCTGTATGTGAGGGGATTTTTTTGCGGTAACATGGGAAATGGAGATCAAAATGAGAAAAAGTCTCAAAAGTGCAGATTGACATTTGCGTCTGGTGCATTGTAAGCTAAATTGGTTAGAAAATACTAGCCAAAGTTAGATGGAAAATGAGCGAAGGTAAAGTAAAAAGAAAAATTATATTTCTGATTTTTGCAGCAGTCATGGTTGTGGCAGGTGGCTGTGGTACCGATGGGGGAGATACCGAGGCGAGCAGAGATCTCTTTGCAATGGACACATATATGACGGTAACTGCTTATGGCAAAGGAGCCACAGAGGCCGTGGATCAGGCGGCAGATGAGATCAGCCGGCTGGATCAATTGTTGTCTACGGGAAATGAGGACAGTGAGATATATAAAATCAATCAGAGCGGAGATGGAATACTCTCGGAGGAGACAGCATATCTGGTGGAACGCTCACTGGATCTGTATGAAGCTACAGATGGTGCATTTGATATTGCGATTTATCCGGTTATGAAAGCATGGGGATTTACAGATGACAATTTCAGGGTGCCGGACGCAGACGAACTTAAGGATCTGCTCACGCTGACAGATGCATCGGATATTTCTTATGATAAAGAGACATCGCAGATCGCTTTTAAAAAGGACGGAATGCAGATCGACTTTGGAGGAATCGCGAAAGGTTATACTTCTGCACGTATCATGGATATTTTTCGTGCCTGCGGGATCAAGAGCGGACTGGTCAATCTTGGTGGAAATGTGCAGGCACTTGGAACAAAGAAGGATGGAAGCAGCTGGCGCGTGGCAGTGCAGGACCCACAGGATACAGATCAGTATCTTGGGGTGCTTTCCATACAGGATAAGGCGGTGATCACTTCCGGCGGTTATGAACGTTATTTTGAGCAGGACGGCAGGACATATCATCATATCATAGATCCCAAAACCGGTTATCCGGTGGAGAACGGGTTAATTTCCGTTTCCATTGTCACAGCAGATGGAACGCTTGCGGACGGACTTTCTACATCCGTTTTTATTATGGGGAAAGAAGCCGCAACGGAATATTGGAGAAATCACAGTGATGAATTTGACATGATTCTGATGACGGATGACAGGGAAATCTATGTCACAGAGGGAATCGCAGACAGTTTTGAGTCGGAAATGGATACGAAGATCATTGAAAAAAAAGTATAAACGAATGATTTGGTATGGAGACAAGTATGAAAAATATTTCAGGAATTGTACCCGTCATTCTGGCAGCGGTGGTGGGAATTGGTGCAGTGGTTTCCCTGAGTGATTATACAGCACCGGTTTATGGTTCAGAGTCAGAAGATGAACTGACAGAGACGGAAACTATTATCGAAAGTGCCGGTATGGAGTCGGTAGAAGAGACGGAAGTTGAAAATACGGAAGCGGCTGTTGTTTTAGACGGTGCGTTTGATCTTGCAGACGGAACTTATGAAGGCAGTGCGAACGGATTTTCCGGTAAGATCAAAGTTTCAGTTGTGATAAAAAATCAGACGATCCGGTCGATCAACATTTTGAGTAATTCAGATGATGAAGCCTTTTTCAATCGTGCAAAAGAAGGTGTGACAGCGAGCATCCTTGCAAAGCAGAGTACGGATGTGGATACGGTTTCCGGTGCAACATACAGTTCAAGAGGAATCATGAATGCAGTAAACGCAGGAGTATCAGTATGCTTATGCAGCGCTGAGCTTGACATGGGTGCATTTGATACCGTATCGAGAGCAACCACCAATCACGGACTGCACAGGGGAAGTTATCAGTGTACGTCAGAAATTACAAAAAAAGATGGTACAAAGCTCAAAGTGGCATATTATACAGGAGCAGCCACCGGTGTGCTGACGAACGGAGAGACTTTTTCCTATGATAAAAATGAGATTGAAAGCTATGTGGTAACAGGACTTAAATATGTTCCAGTCAAAGTAAAAACTGAAGATTATGAAGCTTTTAAAGCAGCATATACCGTAGTGGAAAATGGCAGTACTTTATCCGGTGGATTTTCGGAGGGAAATCTGAAAAACTATACGGATCTGGTTGCAGAAGTAACAGAAAACACCAATGGTCTAAAAACAGTTACCCAAAATGAGGACGGAAGTTTTTCGTTTGCTGCGAGAGTAAACAATGGAACGGATTCCGGAATCAAGGACGCTGCATTAAAAACAGCAGAGAATATTACAACAACGGTAAAAGAGGCAAACGGTTCTTACGGAGAATTTCTTCGTGTCGATCTGACTGGGGAGGGCTACGGTGCACTTGGTGCTGATATGCAGGCAGCAGAGTGGACTTATTATGGATCCGACAGTACTTATACCGATCCACTTCAATCTTATGGAACCAAGTTTGCATCAGATAACTGGATGCACAAAGCACAGGGAATCCAGCTTGGTCTTACAGATTCACTGCGTTGTAAACTGCCGGCGGGAACAGACGGAACCGGATACTGGACAATCACGGTATATGCACTTGGTTACAATGATTACACGGTAAAATTTAAGGTAACCGATGCAAATATTGTTAAGGATGAAGAGGAAACGGTGGATACGACGGCACTTGAAGCTGCAATTAAAAGTGCAGAGAACTTAACTGAGAGTGATTATACGGCAGCAAGCTGGTCTGATCTTTGCGTTGAATTGAAAGAGGCAAAAGATGAGCTTGCGGCTCCGCACACGCAGTCTACTGTAGATGAGGCAACAGAGCATCTGAATGCTGCAATCAAAGCACTGGTAAAGGCAGAGACAAAGGAAGAAACAAAAACAGATGTTACAAAACTTAACGCTGTAATCGAGAAAGCGGAGGCATTAAAGCAGAGTGATTACACAGCAGAGAGCTGGAAAAATTTACAGACTGCGCTCGATGCTGCAAAGAAACTTACAGATGCAACAGCAGAACAGACTGTAGTAGATCAGGCAGCAAGTGATCTGGAAACAGCGATTTTGGCGCTGGTAAAAGCTGATACGGAAAATACCGGAACTACAGACAAAAAGAAAAAACCGGCAGTTGGAACTGTGAAAACAGTTGGACAGATCAAGTATAAAGTAACCGGAAAAAATACAGTAACTGTAAATAAATATGCAAAGAAAAACATTACAAAGACATCTATTCCTGCAACGGTTAAAATCAACGGATATACATTTAAGGTAACTGCAATTGCAGACAGCGCATTTTCCGGATGCAGTAAACTTACGAAAGTTACGGTTGGTTCTAATGTAAAGGCAATCGGAAATAAATCATTTTATAAATGTACAAAACTTACCACATTTACGGCATCTTCTACCGGATTAAACAAGATTGGAAAGGAAGCGTTTTCCGGTGATAAAAAACTTGCAAATATCACATTAAAGACAACAAAACTGAAAAAATCAGGTGTTGGAAAGGATGCATTCAAGAACATTAAGAAAAATGCAACCTTTAAAGTACCGGCAAAAAAAGTTTCTGATTATAAAGCTATTTTTAAGTCAAAGGGTGCTGGAAAAAATATTAAGATAAAGAAACTGTAGGGTGAAAAAATATTCTTTTGTTAAAAAACAGGGGGTGAAGAGACCTTATTGTAGAATGGAATGTGTAATTGAACCTTTGAGGAGGAAACAAAAACAATCACCCTCACACTTCCGGAGAGTGAGATACAGAACATGGCGGTAGGTTTTGGTTCTATGGATTATATTTTTGAAAATAAAAATATGAAACAGAAACGATATCGCAGGAAGCGTATGAAATGTGCAGAGCGGATCTGACAGAGCGTGCAGCAGAAGAGAAGGATATGCTTGTGCTGGCAAAGGAAGAGGAAAATATTGTTGTCAATAAACCTGCCCTGTCACAGATCCGGTCGATCTGTGAACTTGCAACACTAGAATGTTATTATCACAATGTGGAAAAGTCCGCGAAAGCAAAAGGTATCGGATTGGCACATGTGGGAGAAAAAGAAAAAAATTCTGGATCGAATACACCGGAGTTGCTAAGACTGAAATCGACATGTCGGATGTAAATATGAAAGATAATCGTAACAGATACAATGAGGAAATAGAAAAATATCAGAGTATGGATCAGTTTCAGGTTGGCATTGCAGTATTTGATCCGGATACGACAGAAACGCAATTTTATGATAATGTAAGATCTGTTTGTGAAATGATGAACAACAATATTAGCATTTCAGTGGGAGTTACCTGGGCAGAGCACGGAAAAGAATTTAATGAGAAGATCATGGAAGCTGACTGGCGGATGTATGAACAGAAAAATGCATATCATCAACAGCAGCAGGCTGCACAACAGGAACTGCTGCAATAAATGTTTGAAAGAATAGTATATAACTCCCCTGCATACAATGTAAAAACAAGTATTGCAGGGGAGTTTTTGTGAAAACCTATATTGAGGAAAGAGCTATGGAAATAGCCAGATATATTATTGATAATAATACGACGGTGCGTCAGGCGGCGAAACATTTTGGGATTAGCAAGAGTACGGTACATAAAGATGTTACAGAACGCCTTGTCCAGGTCAATCCATCGCTTGCAGCGGAGGCACGCAAAGTGTTAGATGTCAATAAATCCGAGCGCCATATCCGTGGTGGACTTGCAACAAGGGAGAAATATCTGCATCAGCATGCATAAAACGTAAAAGCGTGTTTATTAAAACAAATGGGCGTGTTTCATAAAACAAAAGTTTATTAAACCCAAAACGTGTTTCATGAAACGGAAAAATGTATTTCAGGAGATGGAAAAATACAATTTACAAAATTGCACAATGAGTTCCATGAATTACATAAAAAGTTTGTGAAATTAAAACTATTATGTGAGTTCGTGGAATACGCTATAATAATCACACGACGTGCAGCAGAGAAAGCGATCGCAAAGATTGCTTTCTCTGCTTTTTTGTCGGCAAAAATAATTATTTTATCAAAAGAATGAGGAGAGAAAAATATGCCAAAAACAAAGTTACAGGAAGTCGTATTTACTATTTTAATGGTGTTCGTCATGGTGTACGCAATGATCTGCTACAACATTGCACTGAACATGGGAGGAATGAGCAACGTTGTATTTTTAAATGCATTTCATGAACTGATCATTATGGGACCGCTTGCGTTTATTCTTGACTTTTTCCTCTATGGATCACTGTCCAAAAAACTTGCATTTCGTATCGTGACACCGGGCGTGGACAAACCGATCATGCTGATCCTTGCCATTTCATCAATCACAGTCTGTCTGATGTGTCCGACAATGAGCCTGGCAGCAACACTTTTATTTAAACATGCAGGAAAAGAAGTGATCGCAGTGTGGCTTCAGACAACAGCACTGAATTTCCCAATGGCATTTTTCTGGCAGATCTTTTTTGCAGGTCCGCTTGTGAGAACTATTTTCGGAATGATCTTTAAAGAAAAAGAAGAACAGGTCATGAAAGAGGAAAGCGAATTTTTAGAGGGTGGAAGTGTCAGAAATTAAAAAGTTATTCCATGTCCGGTATTGGGAAAAATCAGCGCAGCAGCGCAGTCCGCGAGAAATAAGAGTATCAGCACACTGTTGAAGCCACGTCTGAAGCCTGGCGGCAGGGAAAACCAGAGTTTTCGGGAAATTTCAGAAAACACGCAGATCCAGAGCATGCCGGCAACACCAAATCCGACTGCTGACAGAAGGCAGATATATCCGTGAAAATTAAAAGGATAACTGCTGTAATCCCAGTATCGTAAATCGAAAAAGATATCAAGGAACCATCCGATCACAAGTTCTAAAGCTGTTCCGAGAAGGGCAGTTTTTATGAATATTGTGAGCGGGTGGTATTTTGTTTTAAAAAGAAAAAGTCGGTTTGATTTGTGGAGAGACCTGATGGATATAGTTTCTCTGGAAGAATGAAACAGACAGTAAAATACTGCCGCTCCGATGCCATAAACGGGGAGCCAGGGACCATAAAAAAATCCGCGGTTGCGAAAAGTATTATCTTTTGCAATGAAGATAAGGGTTTCCCAGAGAAATCCCCAAAAGCTTCCAAGAAAGAAGAAGTGGATCAGCAGGGAAACTGCATCCTGTATAGAGTTCTGCTCCGGTGCGCAGAGTTTTGAAAAATCCGGGAGATTGGAATGTCTTTTCATGTGGATAGTATGACCGGAGATGGAAAGGGATATGTATTTTTGTTTTACAATTCATAGATTTTAAAATATATCAGATTGGTTTTTAAACAGAAATTCTCAGGTAAGTGTCTTTTACAATTAAGTGATATTTGAGCCACAAGCATGTATTTTTTTAATAAAAATGACAAAATACCGTAATGTAGGGAAAAACGCCTTGTAAACTCCTAAAACGTATCTTATAATAAGTATCATTAAAGCTTGTATCAGGGAAGGATATGCTTTTGAAAAAGGCATCGTCATGAACAGATTGCAGGCAACGAAAACATCAGGAGGAAGAAGATCAATGGATCATGAGAAAGTAATTGTCATTGATTTTGGCGGTCAGTACAACCAGCTGGTTGCGAGACGTGTCAGAGAATGCAATGTTTACTGTGAAATATATTCCTACAAGACGGATATCGCGCAGATCAAGGCAATGAATCCAAAGGGAATCATTCTTACCGGCGGTCCGAACAGCTGCTATGAAGCTGATTCACCGACCTGTTCAAAAGAATTATTTGAACTCGGCGTGCCGGTTTTAGGACTCTGCTATGGTGCGCAGTTGATGATGCACGTACTTGGAGGAAAGGTGGAAAAGGCACCTGTCCGTGAATATGGTAAGACCGAGGTTATGGTCGATACGTCATCACCGTTATTTACCGGCGTATCAGAAAATACGATCTGCTGGATGAGTCATTTCGATTATATTTCAAAGGCTGCACCGGGATTTAACATCGTTGCACATACGGCGGATTGTCCGGTTGCCGCAGCAGAGAACCAGGAGAAAGGATTATTTGCAATCCAGTTCCACCCGGAAGTGCTTCACACACAGGAAGGCACAAAGATGCTTCACAACTTTGTACGCGGCATCTGCGGTTGTGAGGGAACCTGGAGAATGGATTCTTTTGTTGAGAATACGGTAAAAGAGATCCGTGAAAAAGTCGGTAACGGAAAAGTACTGCTTGCCTTATCCGGCGGTGTGGATTCTTCCGTTGCAGCAGGTCTGTTATCCCGTGCAATCGGAAAACAGCTTACCTGTGTGTTCGTAGACCATGGTCTTCTCCGCAAAAATGAGGGCGACGAGGTCGAAGAAGTATTCGGACCAAACGGACAGTTTGATCTGAACTTTATCCGTGTCAACGCACAGGACCGTTATTATGGAAAATTAGCCGGTGTGACAGAGCCGGAGCATAAACGTAAGATCATTGGTGAGGAGTTCATCCGTGTCTTTGAGGAAGAGGCAAAGAAGATCGGTGCCGTTGATTTCCTTGCACAGGGAACCATTTATCCGGATGTCGTTGAGAGCGGACTTGGCGGAGAGTCAGCCGTCATCAAATCCCACCACAACGTAGGCGGTCTGCCGGACTTCGTTGATTTCAAAGAAATCATTGAGCCGCTCCGCAACCTTTTCAAGGATGAGGT
>ERZ1106943.3980-NODE-3980-length-10614-cov-2.764940_pt1 | contig 10614 bp, 7 predicted proteins | sample MGYA00403671_ERZ1106943 | MGnify/ENA primary metagenome ERZ1106943 (study PRJEB35170, sample SAMEA104062427) | human gut metagenome | biome: human gut; feature: human-associated habitat; material: faeces | place: Denmark | collected 2012-06-14 ...
CGGCAGCCGTCAAGTCTGCCACCGACGCGCTCGTCAATGCGCTCGCTCTCAAGCCGCACAAGCTGGGCACCGACAAGTAACCTGCAGCAAACAACCCAAAATCACTCTTTTAGAGCCGGCCCCAAGAGGTCGCGGGCAAAAACAGGCCGCAGCCCATCGCTGCGGCCTGTTTGGAGTCCAAAAGAGGCGCTAAGCGCTGTAGCCCATCGCCTGCAGCACAAACATGACGACCGTGAGCACTGTAATCACACCGATAGTCGCCCAAGTGAGCACGTTCCACACGCGGCCGTTGCGGTTAGTGCCCATAATGTGACGGTCAGCGGCAATAACCACCTGGAACACCAGAACCACGGGCAGTAGCACGCCATTGATGACCTGCGAGGTCATCATAATCTGGAACAGATCGACGCCGGGCATAAGCACCAGCACGGCAGAGATACCGATGATGGCCGTAATGATGCCACGATAGACCGGGGCCTCGTCCCAGCTGCGGTCGGCGCCGCGCTCCCAGCCAAATGCCTCGCAGATAGCGCTCGACGTGACGCCCGGCAGCACGCAGGCAGCCAAGAAGCTCGCCGCGACCAGGCCCGAGGCAAACAGCACCGTGGACCACTGACCCGCAATAGGCTCCAGCGCGCGGGCAGCATCGGCAGCATCGCTTATCTGAATACCCGCCGGGAACAACACCGTACCGGTCGTGATGATAATAAAGCCGGCAATGACATCGGCGGCAAGCGAGCCGCTCACGGTATCGATGCGCTGCAGCACGATATCGTCCTCGCCCGCGTTCTTATCGACCACGTTGTTCTGCGCCAAGAAGATCATCCACGGCGCGATGGTGGTACCGATCGTTGCGACCACGAGCGACACGTAGCTGGGGTCATTTTGAATGCTAGGCACGACCAAGTCGACCGCGACCTCACCCCAGTTGGGGCCAGCCATAAATGCAGCGACGACATAGGTCACGAACACGCAGCTCACCAGCAGCAAAATCTTCTCGATGCGCTGGAAACTACCCGACATGGTAAGCATCCACACCAGCAGCGCCACCAACGGCACCGAGATGCTCGCCGGCACGCCAAAGAGAGCAAGGCCGCTGGCGATGCCCGCAAACTCCGAAATGGTCACAGCCGTGTTGGCGATCAACAGCGCCGCCATGGCCAACACGCTCCTGCGCACGCCAAAGCGCTCGCGGATGAGCGAGGCCAAGCCCTTGCCTGTGACGCAGCCACAACGCGCCGCGGTCTCCTGCGTCACGATGAGCAGCACAGTCATGACGGGAAGCATCCAGAGCATCTTATAGCCATAGCTGGCGCCCGCGCTGGAATACGTTGCAATGCCGCCGGCGTCATTGCCCGAAAGCGCAGCCAACAGACCGGGACCCATAGCGCCAAAGATGGCCGCGATGGTCAACTTTTGCTTGGTGCCCGACTTTTGCTTGGTATTTTGCACGCGACCACCTAACCAATGACCGACATGGTGAGCAGCACCGCAGCGGCGCAGTACGCTACGCACGAGATCATGACGGCAATAACGTTCATGGCGGTGCCCGACGTGTTGAGGTCATGCTCGTCACGCCAGAACAGCACCATCAGGTAAATCACGGCACTCATGTTGCCAACAAGGCAAATGATGGCAGCGATATTAAAGCACCCGGTAAAGAGTTGCTCCTCAAACATGGGCGCATCGGGGAACGCGGCGGTGCGCACCAGCTGAGCGCACAGGTAGGTCACGAGTGACAGAATCAGGCCCATGCCCGTACTCTGGAAGAAGAACCCCAGATACGGCTTGGGCTCGTCGTCGTGACCGTCATACTCCAGGAAGTAGTTCTTGACGAACGACACCATGCGCGAGGCCGCCAGCAGCACGAGCGGCATGGCGCACATGGGGAACACCACCAAATGCGCGGAGCCGAGCGCCGTTCCCAGCACAGTCGCCATGATGCACGACGCGATGCCCCATACAACAACCCAGTACTGACGATGCACGAACCAGCTGAGCACGTTCGTCGAGTCGTCCGACGCGCTATCGCCCGAGCCGACACCGGCGATCTGCAGGTCCTCCTGATGCTCCTCGGCAATAACGTCCATGGCGTCGTCGAAGGTTACGATACCCAGGATATGACGGTTCTCATCGCAGACAGGAATGGCAACCAGGTCGTACTTGGTCATCTCGTCCGTCACGTCTTCCTGGTCCTCGTCGGGCGACACATAGACCAGGTCGCGATAGGCCAGCTGACCCAGCGTGGCGTCGCGGTCGGCTACGATCAGCGTGCGCAGCGAAAGCACGCCGGTCAGCATGCCGCTCGGATCCTCGGTATAGACGTAGTAGACGCTCTCGAAGTCCTCGTCGAGCTCGCGAATCGCCTCGATGGCGTCACCGACCGTTGCCGTAGCGGGCAGGGAGACAAACTCCGAGGTCATGATGCGGCCGGCAGTGTTGTCCTCGTAGCCCAGCAGATTACGAATCGCCTTCTCCTCCTTGACGCCCATCAGGCGCAGGAGCTTCTCGGCCTTCTCGTAATCGAGCTCGTCGATCAGGTCGGCTGCATCGTCCGGGTCCATCATGGCCAGCATCGACGATGCGTCCGTGTCGGACAGGCCCTCGAGCATCTCGGTCATAAGCTCGTCGTCATCGAACTCCGAGATGGCCTCGGCGGCCTGGGCAGTATCGAGCTGTGCAAACACCTGCGCACGCAGGCGCGGGTCGAGCTGCTCGATAATGTCGGCGATGTCGGCAGGGTGCAGCTCGCCGAGCGTCTTGTGCGACACCGAGAGTTGAATGTTCTTGGTCGAGCGGTCGAGCAGGTCCATGTAGGACCAAGCGATGATGTCCTCACTGAGCGGCTTGCCCAGGTGCTTCATAAAGCCTTCGACGATATGCTCGAGCGCGGGGCTGATGGCGCGTAGCAGACCGCGGGCACCGACCTCGGCGCCCAGCAGGCGCAGCTGATTTTCGCCCGACATGGAAAACTTGATGTCGTTGACGCGCACGACCTTCATGCCCTGCGTGTCGACAATCTGCTTGTTGAGCACGTCGCGGGCAAGCAGGAGCTCGGTCGGCTGCAGGTACGAAAAACGGATTTCGGTGGCCGGCGACTTAAGGTGTACGCCCGTCTCGTCGATACGGTCGACCCATTTGCGCCAGCTGATCATAAACGGCGTCTTGCCGGGTCCGCGGAACGCGAGCGACGTCACGTGCGGAAAAACTTCGCCGGTAGCAATGCCAAAATGGTTGACCACGCCGAGCTTTTCGCCGTCGACGTCCAAGACCGGCAATTTGAGCATCTCACTCAGATAATTCAATGGTGCTCCCCATCATTATTCCTCCGGACGCGGCCGCGCGTGCGGCGTCCGGGGGCTTCTGGATATGTATACGCATGCGCGGGCGGCACGCCGCTCGACGCTTACACCCCGTGCATGCGCAAGAAGCACCTGCATGGGGTCATCGACTGTATGGTCGAGGTTTGGATTTCACCTGCAACCTTTCTCTTGACCCTCATTAACCGCAGTAACTATAGCATCAGCATCGCCCTGCGGCATCGAATTTATGCGCTGCACATTGCAGGCATACCAAACGCTGACGCATCCGTAACATAGCCATTGGGGACGTTCTTAAACGACTACCCAATGACTACTCTGTGGTGTCGTTGTCCTCGGCAAGTTGGGGGAACACGGCGTCCTCGGGCATGGTGACCTTCGTCAGCGAGGTGAGCTTTTTGCTCAGCGACGTGTCCGTCTTGACCAGGTCGCTGAGCGTCACGATCTTGTAGCCGTCGGCAATGAGGCCGTCGATAATCTGCGGCAGCGCCTCGAGCGTCTGCTCGGCGCATTCGTCTCTATCGGTGAGCAGCACGATATTGCCCGGCGTCACCGAATCGAGCACCGTCGAGACCTGCTCGTCGGCACCGTTGAGTAGCCAGTCGCCCGAGTCAATATTCCACGAGACCACGGCGGAGACCAGGTCCATCGCATCAATCCAGTTTTGCTCGTCAAAGGCAGCGTAGGGAGCACGCAGCAGCATCGTCTTCACGCCGGTCGCCGACTTAATCGCATCGGTACCTTTCGTGATCTGTTCGCGTACCGCCTCACGGTCCTGACCCTTGAGCGAATCGTCGCTGTAGCTGTTGGATCCGATCTCGCACCCGGCATCGACAATCGCCTTGGCCGTGGCAGGCGAGGCCTCGGCCGCATCGCCCGAAAGGAAGAACGTCGCGGTGACGCCCTTTTCCTTGAGCACCTGCAAGATCTGCTTGGTAGCGCCGCTCGGACCCTCGTCAAACGTCAGCGCCACGTACTTTTTGTTGCCCTTGGGCGCCACGCTGGCGCACGCAACAACGCAATCGGTGGCGGGCACAACCTCGCCGCGGTCTTGCGTCTTGCCCGACTGCTCACCAACCCACACCTCGGAGCGGCCCTGGACACCCCACGTCTGCACATACTCGATAGCGCCCGTACCCTCGACCTTGAGCTTGGGCTCGATAACCGTAGCCTGAACCTCGTGCTTCTCGTAGGTGTTACGGCCATCCTTGACCGTCACCTTCTCGCCGCCCTCAAGTTCGCGGCTATCCCATTTGCCCTGCTTCACGCGCTTGCCGTCGACCTTCACCGACAGCTTTTCGCCCCCATGGCGCTTGAGCACGCTGTCATCGACGGCCAGCAGGTCGCCTGCGTCGTAGGTGTCAGTCAACTCCTGGTCGTCGATGAGATTCTGCAGCGTAGAGCCCACGCGCACCGCGGTCTTCTGGCCGTTGAGCTCCACGTCCACGCTGCGGTTGACGTAGCCCACGACGGCAGCGATAAACAGCACGAGCGCACAGCCCACGGCAATGAGCGCGTATGGCAAGCGAGACGAACGACGGGGCGTACGGCTGTTGCCGATGCGAGCGCTGCGGTCGCTAAAGCCGCGGCTATGGTTGAGATACATCGCGCCGGGCTTACGGTGACGCTTGCGCTGACCGCTGGGCAGCTGCCCCAGATCGCGGCGCGCCGTCGGACGCGCACCCGAACGCCCGTTTAAGTTGGATCCGTTTTGGCGCATGTGCCCTCCCCCATAAACACAGCAAGCCGGAGCAACAGGTCTCCGGCTTGCCTCCCATCATTTGGTACGTCGCTATTTTGTAGCTTTTGACGAGCCTCCGCTCGCCTTTTGGTATTCGTCCTTAAAGGCCTTGAACATGCCGCGCGTCTTGCCGAGCTGCTTGCCCAGTGCGCGACTGCCCTTGTCCACGGCAACCGATCCCTTGTCGTCGAGCACCTTGGCGCCCTTTTTGACCTTGTCGCCCACCACGACGCTGGCCTCGGCGGCCTTGGCAGCCGCACCGCCCGAATACCCGAGCGACTTGACCTCGTCCGAAACAATCATCGCGCCGTCCGCATAGCCGCGCAGCATCGTCGGCGGCACCTGCGTGTCACCAACCAAAACACTCGAAGCAGCACCGGCGGTCACATAGAATGCCTGCACGATGCCCGAGCGTGGCTTGAACTCAACGTCCGAGCAATAGCCCACGACGTCGCCCGATTCCGTGCGCACGTCCATACCGACCCAGATGATGCAATCGTCCAGGTTGATGTCGAGGCGCTTGGCAGCGGCGGCATCGTACGTGTCCTTGACGTCATCGACCGCAATGGCGCCCTCGTAGACACCAATGGCGTCGAGCGCTACGAATCGGTCGGGACGCTCGATCATGCCCGCGATATCGGACTGGCGGACCATAAAGCCGACCACGCGCGTACCGCCCGGGGTAAAGACCGGAAAGTGAATCTTTCCGAGCTTTTTAGGGCTGCGCGGTGTGCCGTCCTTTTTGGTACGCTTGTCCTCGGTAGGCTTGCGATAGATCTTGGCGCCGACAAAATCCCCGGCGCGCATTATGCCTCGGTCGAGGGCTCCGCAGCCTCGGTATCAGCCTCGACGGCGTTCTCGACCACGACGTCGGCGGCAGGCGTCACGTTGCCGCCCGAAATGGCGTCGTTGAGCTGCTCGCGCAGCTGGTCCATGCGCTCGCGGGCCAGGTCGACCTTGGCGCGCAGGTCGTCGGTCTTGGCGTCGACCATCGGGCCAAAGTCATTCACCGCAGCACGGGCCTCCTCGGCGCTGTGCTCGTAGGTGTCGCGCATATTGTCCCAGGCGTCGTTGGCGATATCGGCAGCCATGGCGCGGGTCTCGGCGCCCGAGCGCGGGGCCAGAGCAACGCCGACAATAGCGCCGGCAGCGGCACCAAAAAGTGCGCCGGAGACAAAGCTGAAAGTCTTACCCATGATCATTCCTCTCCTGCGGGCACGTCGGTGCCCACCGTTTGAATGTTGTCCATTATACCCGCAGCGCATCACTTGCCGCTCCGCTCATCTACGTACGGCAAAGGCGCAGGTACGTGATGGTGATAAACGCGTAGGCCTACTCTTGGGGCATAGCCGGCATGGCCGCCGTGGCACCCGGGTCCTCGCCGGCGCCGTCCACGAGCGGCAGGCTGCCCTCATGCGCAGGTCCTGCCGGAACCGTCGCCGCACCGCCAAAGACGGCAGCGGAAGCCTCGTGGTTCTCGGCAACCGCGCCCTCGGTATCAATCGCCGCCTGGGGCTCGTCGTCAAAGTTGGGGACACCCTGGGGCTCGGTGGGAACAGGCTCGGCGGTCGCATCGGCAACGGGCTCGGCGTCGGCCGGCACATCGCCCTCGTCAGCGCCCTCGTCCTCGGCAGCATCTTCGCCGTTCGCAGCGGCGACGGCCTCGTGAGGATCCTTGCCCTCGGCCTCGGCGCGCATGCCCAGCACCAGGTTGCGCAGGCCCGCGACCGTGCCTTCCACGTCGGGGGCAGGCTGGTCGGCGTGCAGGTACGCCCAGTCCATCATAAAGGTGGCCGAAGACAGCGCACCGATGGCCAGCGCGTCGTCGGGGCACGAAAGCTCAACCTCAAAGACGCGCTCGTCGTGCTCGCTTACGCGCGTGCGGCCGCACGAGATACTGCCGGCAAGCCCGGTCTCGTTCACGAGCTCGACCGTCACGTGCTCCAGCAGATGGCAGAGCTCGGTCTGGCCCATGCAGTCCTGGAACTCGCGGCCGGAATCGCCCAGGCACAGGTGCTTGGCAATCGCGGGCACCAGGTAGTACACGCGCGCCGTGGCCTCGATATCCTCCGAGGTCATGAGCGGCATGCCGGGGTTCACCAGCACATGCGCGCAGATCTTGTCCTCACTGACGGTGACCTTAAGGATGTTGAACAGGCCTGCCATAACTCTCCCCTACTCTTCCTTGTCCTACTCGTCGCCGTCGTGCGGATTCGCGGAACCCGCACCCGACGTCGTCGGCTCGTCTACCGAAGACTCGGAATCCTTCTTATCGGTTTCGGCCGGAGCGATCACGCGAATGAGCGAGATGCGCTGGCCACGCATCGACTGAACTTTAAACTTATACCCCGCGACCTCAAACACCTCTCCGATGTCGGGCACCGAGTCGCAAAGCTCCAAAATCCAGCCGGCGATGGTCTCATAATCATCGCTTTCCTCGAGCGGCCAACCAAGCTCAATCGCGTCATCGCACGAAAAACGCCCATCCACGAGCCACTCGCGGCGCGAAAGGCGCGTGAGATACTTGTTGTCGGGGTCGAACTCGTCCTCGATCTCGCCGACGATCTCCTCGACGATGTCCTCGATGGTGATGATGCCGGCCGTGCCGCCGTACTCGTCCACGACCACCACGATCTGGTCGTGCGAGGTCTGCATCTCGGACAGCAGCGGCAGGATGTCCTTGGTGTCGGGCACAAAGGTGGCGTCGCGCAAAAAGCCGGCGATGGGCTGGTCGCCCTTGCCGTCGAGCGCGGGCTGAATCAGGTCCTTGATGTGCGCGATGCCGGCGACGTTGTCGGGATCCTCGTGATAGACGGGGATGCGGCTAAAGCCGGTCTGGCGCATGGTGGACAGCACGTCGGCGACCGTCTCGTCGTCCTCGCACATGGTGGTGTCCACGCGCGGCACCATGACCTCGCGGGCAACGGTGTCGCCTAGGTCGAAGATCTCGTGGATCATGCGCTTTTCCTCGTCGAGCAGGTCGTCCTGCTCCGAGACCATGTACTTGATCTCTTCTTCCGAGACGTTTTGGCGGTCGTCGGCGCTCTTGATGCGCAGGATGCGGGCCAGGCCATCGGAGCAGGCGCCGGTCAGCCACACGAGCGGACGGGCGATCTTTTGGAAAAACGACAACGGTCCCACGACCTGCTTGGACACGCCCTCGGCATTGGCCAGGCCGATGCGCTTGGGGACGAGCTCGCCGATCACGATGGACACGAAGGCGACCGCGACGGTGATGATGACCGGCGCCAGGCCGCGCGCGATGGCGGAGAGCGGCGCGATGCCAAAGCTCATGAGCCACGTGGCGAGCGGGTCGGACAGACTCGTCGAGGCGACGGCAGACGAGGCGAAGCCCACGAGCGTAATGGCAACCTGGATGGTGGCGAGCAGCTGGTCGGAGTCGGCAGCCAGCTTAATGGCACGCTCGGCGCGCTTGTCGCCTTCCTCGGCCTCGTGCTCCAACACGGCGCGCTTGGCCGTGGTGAGCGCCATCTCGGACATAGAGAAGTAGCCGTTGATGAGGGTCAAAACGAGGGTGGTGATAAGGGAGATGGTTATGTCCATCGGGAGTTTCTCGAACCTCCAAGATTCGGGACGTCAGGTTAAAACGTTGATGGCGGATACGGCAATTGCACCGGCGCCCAAACGAGAACGCGGGCGCGCAGGCGTGGTCGCTAGATTACGAAGAGGATCACCGCCATGAACTGGAAGATGCTGCCGGCGAGCACCCACAGGTGAAACACGCTGTGCAGATAGCGCACGTTTTTGGCGATATAGAACGGCACGCCCGCGGTGTAGCACACGCCGCCGACGGCGAGCAGGGCAAGTGCCACGGGGTTGAGCAGCGCAACAAGTTCGGGCAGCTTAAAGACAACGAGCCAGCCCATCAGCAGGTAGACCAGGCCGCTTACCCAATGCGGCTGGCGCTCGCGTAGGAAGCACTCGAGGGCGATGCCGATGATGGCGATGGCCCATACGGCAAAGAACAGCACAGCGCCGCCGTCGTTTGCGAGCGTGATGAGGCAAAACGGCGTATAGCTGCCGGCTATGAGCAGGTAGATGCAGCTGTGGTCGATGATGCGAAACACGCGCTTGGCGCGCGCGGGCTGAATCGCGTGGTAGAGCGTGGAGGCTAGGTATTCGAGGATAATGCTGACGCCATAGACAATCGCCGCGGCCATATGGGCCGGGCCTCCGCCGCGCAGGGCGGCGAATACGATCAGGAGCACCAGGCCCGCGATACCCAGCAGGCAGCCGACACCATGGGTGACGGAGTTCATGATCTCCTCGCCCACTGTGTAGTGTGGAACGACCGCGGTCTTGGGTCGCGGCTTAGAACTGTCGCTCGAATCGGACATGCCGGTTACATCCTCCAACGTAAAGAGTTCTCAACACTATATCAAAGCGTCTAGGTACGTGCGAAATTTGCACCATACGTGACCCTTTGTTTACCCATTCTTTGCCTGTTGACGCATCAACGGCGAACGTCCATAATGCGCTTGCATTAAATGTTGATGTATTAACATCTTATAGGAGAATACCGCATGGCTCAAAACGCACGTTCCCATCGAAAGCTCAAGATAGCCGGCATCGTTGCACTGGTGGTTGTCGTTGCGCTGCTCGGATTTGCCGGCAACTTTCTGTTTGACTTCGCGCTGAATCCCCGCGCGCCATACACCATGAAGATGATGCAGGATAGCAAGAACGACAAAGAAGGTGAGCAGCCGGATGCCGAGGATACCGAGGCGCGGGCATGGTTTAAAGAGAACCGCAAGAGCAGCAACCTCACCGCGGACGACGGGACCGAGCTTGCCGCCTGGTATTTTGCTGCGTCGGAGAGCACGCACGACTACGCCGTCTGCCTGCATGGATATACCAACGAGCCCATCGGTATGGCCCGATACGCCAAACGCTTCCACGACCGTGGCATGAACGTACTCGCACCCGCCGCCCGCGCCCACGAGCGCTCCGGCGGCGACTATATCGGCATGGGCTGGCCCGAGCGCCTCGACATCGTCGCATGGATCGAGCGAATCGTTCAGGCTGACCCCAAGGCGCGCATCCTGGTCTTTGGCGAATCCATGGGCGCGGCGACCGCCATGAACGTCGCAGGGGAATCTCTGCCCGCAAACGTGAAATGCATTATCGAGGACTGCGGTTATACGAGTGTTTGGGACGAGTTTTCTCTGCAGCTCAAGGACGTGTTCGGCCTGCCCAGCTTTCCCTTGCTCGATGTAGCAAACTTGGTGTGCAACGTGCGCGCGGGCTACGACTTTCATAAGGCGAGCAGCGTGGAACAGCTCAAGCGCGCGACGGTTCCCATGCTGTTTATCCACGGTGACCAAGACACCTTTGTGCCGTACAGCATGCTCGACCAAAACTACGACGCGTGCGCCAGCAAGGTCAAGCAAAAGCTCACCGTCCATGGCGCCACCCACGCCAAGAGCGCGCAGGTCGACCCCGAACTCTACTGGAACACGGTCAATAACTTCCTCGACGAGCACTTTTAGGCAAAAAGCAACGTCTGGGGTTTTGTTGCCTAAAACGCCTTGT
>ERZ1106943.3988-NODE-3988-length-10598-cov-6.747510_pt1 | contig 10598 bp, 9 predicted proteins | sample MGYA00403671_ERZ1106943 | MGnify/ENA primary metagenome ERZ1106943 (study PRJEB35170, sample SAMEA104062427) | human gut metagenome | biome: human gut; feature: human-associated habitat; material: faeces | place: Denmark | collected 2012-06-14 ...
AGGACGAAGCTGCCGCCGAAATGCTCTATACGTTCCTCTGCCGCAGAGAAAGCACGGATATTCCGTTTTTGCAGCGCATCTCCCATATCACATCCAACTACATAAAGGCAGGCTGCTCCATCGACGAAATTCCCGTCGGTGATTTTTTTGCGCCTTCGCAGCTGGATTTCACGCATGGCAGCTATCTCTGCATTGACCTCGACGTGTTTCTGACGCGCCAGTCAAAGAATCGCATGATCCATAAGTTCGGGCAGCAGCTTCGCATCAGCCGCAGCAAGATCGAGGAGGCCAGCAACACCAACACGGACTTTGACGATCCCGGCAGCGCCCTCATCAGCACGAACGACAATCATGTCGCCGTCGAGATCAAGTGCAGTGAACTGGAAAAGCTTTTTGGAACCACCGGCATTGCCGTAATCTCATTAAGATAAGCAACAGACCAGACTGTACGCAAGGCAGTCTGGTCTGTGTTTGCAAATAATTGAAAAAAGTCACAAAAAACACTTGACAAAACAGAAAAAATCGGCGGCTACGCCTTGAGAGCAATTTCAAGGAGGTTACGCCGATGAGGAACTACCCAAATGCCCTGAAAAGAAAACTTCTGGATACCATATGCCAAATGCGGGAGGAACTGTCAAAATACACGACTGATCCCAAACGGGATTTCACACGGAACCGAAAGCTGCCCTTTGAAACGCTGTGCAGGACGATACTGTCCATGAGCGGGCAAAGCATGAATGTGGAACTGCAGCGGCAGTTTCACTATGATCCGACAGCGGCAACTACATCGGCCTTCGTTCAGCAGCGGGGAAAGCTCCTTCCGGCGGCCTTTGAAGAAATCTTACGCCGATTTACTTACCAAAACCGTCCCATACGAAGGTGGAACGGGTACACACTGCTGGCGGTGGATGGTTCCCATGTGCAGATTCCAAGCAACATTCACGACGAGGCAACCTATTTTAACAGCACTAAGGACGGACGAGGATACAACCTGCTACATTTGAATGCTCTGTACGACTTGGAAAGTCAACTCTATCTGGACGCCGTCATACAAGACGGACGGGAGGAGCACGAATCTCGGGCTCTTGTGGAATTGGTGGACCGGTCAGAACTCACAGAACCGGTCATTCTCATAGCAGACCGTGGCTATGAAGCGTACAACAACATGGCGCACATAGAGCAGAAGGGCTGGAAATATCTGATCCGCGTAAAAGACAAGCAGGGCATACTTTCAGGGCTTAGGCTGCCTGATGCACTGGAATTTGACGCGGTTTTCAGTTATTCCCTGTCTAAACGCCTCACAAACCGCATCCGCCAAGAACCTCAGAAGTACCGCTGGATCCCTAGCAAGGTTCATTTCGACTATATCAAGGACGCAAGTGATGCGTTGTATCCGATCTCCTTCCGTGTGGTCAGATTTGCGGTCAAAGAGGGCCTGTACGAGACCGTGATCACCAACCTTCCCGCAGACTGGTTCCCGCCTCCGCTACTCCGTGAGCTTTACCACAAACGCTGGGGTATTGAGACATCTTTCCGGGATTTGAAATACACCCTTGCGCTGACACATTTTCATGCAAAAAAGCGCTCATTTATCAAGCAGGAGATCTTTTCCAGAATGACGCTCTATAATTTTGCTTCCTTGCTTCGTCTACATGCCATTTTTATGCAGCCGGAGGGCAAATATCTCTACCGCGTTAACGCCGCTTTCGCCGCTCATGTTGCACGGGAGTTCCTGCTTGGCTTTGTTCCTGCGACCAAAGTGGAGCCTTTGATTGCAAAATTCCTGCTTCCTGTTCGGCCTGGCCAACAAAAACCGAGGAATATGCGCGTGAAGCGTCCGGCCAGTTTTCAGTACCGGATGATTTGAGGTTGTTTCATATTCGTTTTTCGCGGAGGAAACTCCGCGCTTTTGTCATGCCTGTTTTTCTGATGTATGTGTTTACGAAACCGCCTCCGAGATTCTCTCCCGGAGGCGGCTGCATTGGGGTGGTTATCTTAATGAGATTAGGCACGGCCGGTGGTTATGATTGCAAAAGATTATGATTTTTCGCGCTGCTGGTGTGGCTGCGGAACATACTTTTCTTTTTGGTACTTCTGATATTTTCCCGTTCTTTCCGATTGTCCGCCAGAATCAAGAGCCTGTTCGTCATAGATGATCGGCTCGGTGCAGACCGCATCCATCAAAATGCGCTCCAAATGCTCATACTCAGAAACCTGATCCAATGAGGCCATAACAAAGGAATCCCGCACATATCCCGCGCTCGCAGCCATCAATTCGTGATCCATGTAATAACCATAATGCTCAACGAACAGCGTCATCATCATAACGACCGTTCGTGTATTGCCTTCACGAAACGGATGCACCTGCCATACACGCGGAAACAGCCTTGCAAGAGTATGCACAAATTCTTCTCTGGAGAACTGCTCCCACTGTTTCTCTGAAATAGCGGTGAATGCTTTCTCCAAATCATCTGGGATCGCTTCATCGTTGCTGTACCAGACGCTGCGCCCACCCAGCAAACGCTCCCGCTTTTCAATGTTGATAAGCCGATACTTCCCAGCCCAATCATAAATATCGCCAAACAGGAATTGATGAATCTTGCGCAGTCCGGTCGGTGTAAAATCCGAAAAACCGCGCTCATACAAGATCATCATGTTGGCGCGGGACTGCTCCGCCTCGATCAGATCAAGCGTTTTCTCATCCCGAATGTCCAGTTTGTTTTTCAGGACAGGAACATCCTCGTATAAATAAATGTCAGACACGGCTGCGCACCATTGCTGCAAGCTTTCTGTGGGAAGCAAGCAGCGCAGATTTCATTTGCTGATCTGTGATCTCGCCCCTTGCCCAACAAGCAGAGAGCGTTTTGGCATAGTCAGAAACCGGAACGCCTTCAATCGCATTGATTGCGTCGGCTGCCTTGACCGCAGCAATTCGGCGGTTTTGTATTTGATCCATAACAACCGCTCCTTTCACACATCGTATTTTCTCAGTTCAGTATAGCCTAGATTCTAAATAAAATCAATTTTCTTTTTTTGAAGCTCTATTTCACACTATGGAGGTTATCTATGAACCGTGCGCTTTTATCCAAGCGAATATCCTCGCTGCTGGCGGAGGTTTCGCGGCTGAGTAATGCGCTTTGCGCCATGAACACGATTGACTTGCAGCGCTATCCGGAAAACTATGAGCTGCTCTCCACTGACGCGGCGCTCCGCGCAGAGCAGATCGCCTGCCGGATGCGGCATCTGGTCTACGGATTCACCACCGTGCAGAAGCATGAATACCTGACCTCTGCTGCAAATGTCCTCGGCATCACGATCACTGCGCAGCCGGGGCTGGTGGAGATCACGCTGCCAGGGTTATTGCCCAAGAAAAAGCAGCGCAGCGCCGAATATCTGACCGACCCGCTGGAGCAGGCGCTCGGACAGTTTGTTAAAGATCATCCTCTTTCCCATTTTGAGTCGTGCATCATCTGCTTCTGCCATATCTATGCGGTATCTGGCGGACGCGGCCGCATCCGGGACTATGACAATCTGGAAATGAAGCAGATTCTGGACGTTGTCTGCGCCTATCTTATGATGGATGACAATGGGCTTTTGTGCAACGTCTATAACACCACGGAGTTAGGCGAGGAAGATGTCACAAAGCTCTTTGTAATGGATCAAGATATGTTTCCGGGCTGGCTGGAAGAGCATCAAAATGCGCTGGAAACCATGTCGGATTTTTAAGCATTTTTCGTCCTTCTTTTTCAGATACCGCCGCGCATGGTGTTTTCCCTTGAAACATCAGGCGTTTTCGCTTGACCGACAGCGCAAAAATTACCGAAGTTAAGAGCCGATACGGTAAAAGAGGTCACTTTTATGAATCCGACGCAACTTCCCACTGATGGCACGCTTCCGCTTCTTGTGCTGCAGATCATTGCCGTCTCCGGCGAGTTCCCGGCTGCTTTTTCCGGCCACTTTCCGGGCGGCTGCAGCTATATCGAAAGCGTGATCGGCAAGCTCAAAAAGGACGGGCTGCTCCGTTCGTATACCAAGAACGGTTTGCGTGGACTCAGGCTGACCGCAAGCGCCAAACGGCTGCTGCTTCAAAAATATCCATTTGACCTTGCGCCCTATCTTACAGGCACGTCCGAAACAAACTCTTTGAAGTCAGAACCAGAGCGCCGGCTGCGGCTGCACCGGATGGCCGAGGCGCTTCAGATCCTGCACAACGCGCAAATCCCGTCGCTGCCGTGGGAAAAGCCATCTATGCAAGACTGGCTCTCAAATCCCACTCTATTTCCGGTCTACTATTCCTCCCGCGAGTTCAAAGCTCTCGGCAGTCTTTGCACCAAAATCCGCAATTCCCGCATGACGGGCGTGCTGTTCACAGAACAAGCCATCTTCCCGATCTACAACATGGCTTCGACTTTTCCAAGATGGGCGTACAATGCCGAGATCCGGCTCAAGGCTGTCTTACAGACAGAATTTTGCCGCAATGCACAGTTCGCGATCAGCGGCATTGTATTCGGCAGTTCTCCCATGCAGATACCTGCGATCCTGAATGACATGACGAAGAACCATTTCCTTTTGGATGGCAGCTATCCGCATTTCTATTTTCTGACGCTCGACCACTTTGGTGAGATCGGTGCAATCCAATTATGTCAACCAGATATGCAGGAGCAGTTGAATGAAATCCTCTCGGAAAACCTCCTGCCGCCGTCCCCCGCAATATCAATCGAACATGACGCTCTGGAGCAGGACGGGTCGCCCGTCCTGTTTTCGTATCTCTGCGATCTGCCAAGGCTGCACCGGTTTCGCTGTGCGCTGACGCTGCGGAACCTGACTGGCAGCATCCTCTGCTTTGACTATCAGGCAGAGGCGCTGCGGGAGGCGTTCGGTGCGCAGGTCAATATCACAAGCATCGACTTTGCCGCTTATGAAAGGGTGTTGCTCCATCAATAAGAAACAGAAGATCACGCTGGCCTGTTTTCTGCCTGTCGCACTGGCCGCGCTTTTCTATGCGGGCGGCTATCTTGCGCAGTTCATCTACAACTATCAGGCATGGACAGCCGAAGGCGGCACGCCGTACAGCGGCACCTCGCCGCCGATGCCGGACGCTGCGTTCAGTGTCTGCCTGCAGTTCGTGTTCCGTTTTCCATACGGTCTGTACGGTATGGGAATCTTTCTGGCGGCAATCGTACTTCTCGTCGTGGCGATCATGCACATGGGCGCCGGCGGCGACGGGCAGTACGACAAGACCAGAAACCTGACATATTCCCACAAGGGAACCTACGGAACCGCCGGTTTTCTCAATCCAAAAGAAGCCGGGCAGGTGCTCGACTTTGTACCGGACCTGCGCAAGCACCACGGCACGATTCTCGGCGAAGTGGATGGCCGTGTGGTCTGTATCCCGGAGAAAACGCGCTTCAATGGCAATCTCGCGATCTACGGCGCGAGCGGCTCGAAAAAGACGCGCGCATTCTGCGTCAACATGGTCTTGCAGTGCGCGGCGCGGAAAAGCTCGCTGGTCATCTGTGATCCGAAATCGGAACTATACGAAAAAACAAGCGCCTATCTGCGCGATCAGGGCTATACCGTCCGCGTGTTCAATCTGGTCACGCCTGCGTCGTCAGATTCGTGGAACTGCCTGTCCGAGATCGACGGGCAGGAGCTGATGGCGCAGCTTTTCTGCGACGTTATCATCCGCAACACAGGCAGCGACCGGGGCGACCACTTCTGGGACAGCGCCGAGATGAATCTTCTCAAGGCGCTTGTCCTGTTCGTCGAGCGCAGCTATCCACCGGAGCGGCGGAACATTGGCGAAGCGTATCAGCTGCTTGTAAGCTGCTCGGAAAAGGAACTGAACGAACTGTTTGACGCGCTCCCGCTGGGGCATCCGGCCAGAGCGCCGTACAGCATCTTCCGGCAATCGTCAGAGAGCGTGCGCGGCGGCGTCATTATCGGTCTCGGCTCCCGGCTGCAGGTGTTCCAGAATGCGGACATTCGCGCCATCACCAGCCATGATGAGATCGATCTGGAGCTGCCGGGCAAGCAGCCGTGCGCTTATTACTGCATCACGAGCGATCAGGACAGTACCTTTGATTTCCTGTCCTCGCTGTTTCTGTCGTTCATTTTTATCAAACTCGTCCGCTACGCCGACCAGAATTGTCCGGGCGGCTGTCTGCCGGTTCCTGTTCATGTGCTCGGCGAGGAGCTTTGCGCCTGCGGCGTTATCCCCGATCTCAGCCGAAAAATCTCCGTGATCCGTTCCCGGAACATCAGTATGTCCTGCGTGTTTCAGAATCTCGCCGGTCTGCAAAACCGCTATCCCAACAACCAATGGCAGGAAATTCTCGGAAACTGCGACGTGCAGCTGTTTCTCGGCTGTACGGACGCACTGACGGCGGAGTTCATTTCCTCACGCTCCGGCGAGGCAAGCGTCGCCGTGACCAGTCAGGCCAAACAGCTTGGTACATGGCGCATTTCCAACTACACCCCGGAATACCGCGAAACGAGCGGTGTCGGCCGCAGGCGGCTGCTCACGATGGATGAGGTCTTACGGCTGGACGTGGATAAGGCGCTCGTTATCATCCGTGGGCGAAACATTTTGGAGGTCGATAAATTTGACTACTCCAAGCACTACGAGGCGAAGAAGCTGCGCCCGGACAAAGCGGCGGCACACGTTCCGCATTGGCAGAGCGAAGCGCCATCGGCCCCAGCCGCGTCTGTTCCCCGCACAGCTCCAGCACCCAAAAAGGATACTCCTGCAAAAAAGCAGAAGATCATAACCACCAGCAAGGAATCCATTTTATCCAAACCCAAAACAGCAAAAAAGGAGGAATGACCCATGCCCAGAAAAAAGGAATTACCTGCCCCGGACAGCGGCGAACAGGACAACCTGCTTTCTACTGAACCGCAGAAGTCTCCCGATGCGCCGCTCACCGAGCCGCAGGAGGAGCCCATCCCCACAGAAAGTCCGCCCGATGAGAGTGCGCCGGATGAAGATGCTCCGTCGGAGGAATACACAGAGTTTCTTCAGGCGTTGAACGAAGCTCCTGCGCAGGAAGAACCGCAGCCTGCTCCATCTGACGAAGCGGAATCGCCGCCGGCGGATGAGAAACCGGCGCTGACCATCCCCGCAGAAGAACCGTCCGGTGAAGCCGCACTCTCGGAATCTCCGCCCGCGGCGCGCAATGACGCGGTTCTGACGATCACCGCCAGAACGCGCATCAAAAGCGAGGCCGAAGCCACGGACGAACTCTGGCATGAGATCCGCAACGCCTATCGGACGCGGCGGATCTTGACGGGTACGTTGGACGGCATTGAGCAGACCGCAGGCGGCAAAACGCTGGCAACGGTCAGCTTCCGTGGTTTCCGCATTGCCATCCCGATCCGTGAGATGCTTGTGCTGGAGGACCGGATGCCGTCCGGCAGAGCGTATGCCGACTATATGAACCGGCTGAACCGCATCCTCGGCACGATGCTCGGCGCGGAGATCGATTTCATCGTCAAGGGCATTGACTCGACCACACACAGCGCCGTTGCCAGCCGCCGGGAAGCCATGCTCCGAAAACGGCAGACATTCTATCTCGGCAAAGACGTTTCCGGAAACCCCTACATCTATCCCGGCCGTCTGGTCGAGGCACGCGTGATTGCCGTCGCGGAGAAGGTGCTGCGCGTCGAAGCCTTTGGCATTGAATGTGCCATCTTTGCGCGTGACCTCTCCTGGCAGTGGGTGTCCGACGTCCGCGACCTTTACAGTGTCGGCGACCGGGTTCTGGTCCGCGTGCAGGAGATCAGCGGCGAGGATGCCGAGCATCTTTCCATCCGGGCAGATATCCGCAGCACGTTTTCCGAAACCAGCGTGGACAATTTGAAGAAGTGTCAGGTACAGAGCAAGTACGCCGGCAAGGTAACAGATCTTCGCGGCGGTGTTGTGTATATCCGCCTGAACAACGGCGTCAACGCCATCGCGCACACCTGCTATGATTCCAGAATGCCCGGCAAAAAGGACGATGTCAGCTTTGCGGTCACACGGCTGGATGAAGAACACGGCATTGCCGTCGGCATTATCACGCGGATCATCAAGCGGAACCTGTAATTTGGCAGCGTTCTGCCTATGACTGATTTCATATTCCCTACAGCGTCCATGCTGGAACCGCTGCTGCGCCGTCTGAGGGTGCCTCCCTGACGGTACTAAACTACAAAAGGAGTTTTCTCTATGAAAGCCAAAGAAGAATACGTTGACGCCCCTCGTGAAACACGCTCGAAGGACATTACCGTCTATGCGGTCATTTTCCTCGTCCTGCTGGTCGGCGCGGGCATTTTCCTCGCAGTCAGGCTGCTGCATAAGCCCGCAGATGCGGCGCTTGCAGACAGCAAATCCGGGATCATTTATGATTCGTCCGCCGTTGAAGGCGGCTGGGATAACCTTTCGCCCGAAGAAATTGCGGAAAAACTGAACGAAAAGGTCGCGGAAGGCATGATCAACATCAGCATGAACACCGCACCTTACTTTGAAAACGGCACGGCAGAGGGAAATTTGATGCTGGTCAATGAAAGCATCAACAATTATCCGCAAAAGGTTCAAATCGTCCGCAATGATACGGGCGAACAGATTTATGAATCCGGTGCGATTGCCGTCGGCAGCAAAATCGAGCGTGCGAAGCTGGACGTTGTTCTCCCTGCTGGGACATACGAATGTACCGCATATTTTCATAACCTTGACCCGGAATCTGGTGCAATCATCGGCACAGCCGGGGCAATCATTACAATTACGATTCAACACTAATTTTAATCAAAGGAGTCATTACAATGAAGAACACTAAGAAAATCGTTTCCCTCATCCTTGCGGTCTGCATGATCGCTTCCCTCGCAATTTCCGCTTCCGCTGCCAACACGGTTGATGCTTCGGGCGGCACCGGCACTTCCAGCGTCACGCTCTCGTCCACCGCTGACGGCAGCATCGGCGGCGACCCGGCAGCTACCAAAATGTCCGTAGTCGTGCCTACCGTCCTCCCGGTTGCTGTTGGCACTGACGGCACTGTTTCCACCGCGACCGACGCGAAGATCATCAACAATTCGTTTGGTGCAGTAAAAGTTGCGAATATTTCCATCGAAGCCGCGCAGGGTTGGTCGCTGGCTGCGTTCGGCAGCAAGGACACCCTCGCCCATGAGAAAGTTAACAGCAACAAGTTCGGTTTCCAGCTCGCCATCGGCGGCGGTGCTGCTGCGGCGACTGATAACAAGAACGCCAGCAAGCAGACGCTTCTGACCGACGCCATTGAGGGTTGCTACATGAGCGGTGCGGGTGATACCAGCGCCAATACGGTCGCAATCTCCTACGATGCTATCGTGACCCCGGTTTCGGAAGCAGTTACCAACACAGCGATTGCTTCCGTGCTGTTCATTATCGCTTGGGATGCAGTCTGATCTATTCGCTATTGCAAAGGGGAACGCGCAAGCGTTCCCCTTACCTTATGAAATGGAGGACGTCAAATGAAACACAAACGAATCCTCGCAATGATCCTTGCCGTAGCGTCGTGCCTGTCGTTGGCCGTCAGCGCGTCGGCGGCAAACACACCCAACCGCAAAGCCACAGATTTCCGCGATTTCGACCGTACCGCATGGTATGCCGAAGCGGTCAGCGCCGCTGTGGATAACGGCTTGCTTTACGGTAAATCCAGCAGCATTATCGACCCGAATGGCGCAATGACCCGCGCGGAGATGGCCGCAATCATCAACAGATCTTTCGGCTGCTACGCCAAAGCTGACATTTCCAAGTACAAGGATGTTTCCAAAGACAAATGGTATTTTGAAGATGTGGCCATGGCGGTGCAAATGGGAACATACAACGGCAGATCGAACACGGCAATGGCCCCGGACGCGCCCATCACACGGCAGGAAGCCCTGACGGTCGTTGCCCGTGCGCTGGAGTTGGACTACGATTCGTATTCCAAAACGGATCTGTCCGCGTTTTCCGACCGCAGCGAGATTTCCAACTGGGCGATGCCTTATGTGCGCGCGATGGTCGGTGCGGACTACATTCACGGGCGCGGCAAAATCCTTGCGCCGCTGGACAACATCACCAGATCAGAATTTGCGCAGATTTTTTACAACATCATTGGCACTTACATTGTGTCCAAAGGCACTTACGACAAGGACATTAAAGGCAGCGTTCTCATTCGTACCGACGACGTGGAACTGAAAAATCTGACCGTGGACGGCGATTTGATTATCGGCTGCGGCGCAGCGGATGGTAAAATCACGCTGGATAACGTGACTATCAAGGGCAGATTGCTCGTCTGGGGCGGCGGCGTTCAGGCCGTGTACTGTAACAACGGCACAAGTACACCGGAAGTGATTGCAGCCAGAGTCGATGATGCAGTAAAAATCATTTTTGACCGCGACAGTACGCTAGCCGTCATCGACACCATCAAAGCCAGAATTACCGAGCGCGCGAAGCAGAACAAAGAAACCGAAATCATCTTTTACGATGTCAGCGGACTGCGTGAAGCGCAAAAGCAGCTCAACGCGATTGTCGCAGACAATCAGATTGATATTACTGCTCCTGCTCATCTATATGCTCTGGTCGGAGAATCCAGCGTGAAAGCCGA
>ERZ1106943.3995-NODE-3995-length-10582-cov-3.473259_pt1 | contig 10582 bp, 8 predicted proteins | sample MGYA00403671_ERZ1106943 | MGnify/ENA primary metagenome ERZ1106943 (study PRJEB35170, sample SAMEA104062427) | human gut metagenome | biome: human gut; feature: human-associated habitat; material: faeces | place: Denmark | collected 2012-06-14 ...
GGGAGAGGGGGAAACCGGATAGCTTTCCTTGCGTGACTTATCCCAGCGGATCTTCTTCTTCTCCGCCGTCACCGCTGCCGCTGCCACCGCCACCGGAGGGACCGTCCTCTTTGGGGTTGTAGAGGCTGAACGCCACGTTGTTGGGGCTGCCTTTGGTGGTGGCTCCGGAGTCGTTGACAAGGCGCAGACCGCTGTCGGTGAGGAAGCGGATGTTCACTTTGTCGATGTTCTTTACGGTGCATTCTTCCGAGCTGGCGGTTCCTTTGCTGTGGAAAGTGGTGTAGAACACGCCGAGGCCGTCCAGCTTTACGCTGTCGCCGTCTGTCAGCTTGCGTTTGATGTTGCGTACGAGGGCGGTGACCACGTGTTCCACGTCTTCGGCGGACATGCCGCCCAGTTCTTCAATCTCTTGCGCGATGCGCTTGGTGTTGTACAGGCGGGAGTTGTTGGCTTTCCGCTTCAGGTAGTACAGTTGCGGGGAAGTCTTGTCACCGACCTTCTGATAGCGTTGCACAGGTTCTACGATGATTGCCATAATGAAGTTAGTTTTTTTCTAATGTTAATACTGATTGATTGTCTCTGACGGTTGGAGGAGAAGAAGTCTCCGCGGCGATATTCCTTACCTCGTTTCGTTGAAACAAAGATACGGCAGAGGCAAGGCGGAAAATACGATTCGGTAAGGTTGGGTAAGGTTTAGTAACGATAAGTACGCTTTAGTAACGATAAGTATGCCTTAACAGTGCTGTGCATGCCTTAACAATGCTGTGCATGCCTTAACAATGCTGTGCATGCCTTAACGATACTGTGCATGCCTTAACGATACTGTGCATGCCTTAACAATGCTGCGTATGCCTTAACAATGCTGTGCATGCCTTAACGATGCTGTGCATGCCTTAACGATACTGTGCATACCTTAACAAATGCTGTGCATCCATTAGTAATAATATATAGGTTGTTTCCTTTTATTTCTCCGGTAGTCGTATTTTTTTTGCTCCGAAATTGTATTAAATTACAATAATCATGCAAATAATAACAAAAAAGTGTTATCTTTGAGCATCTTTCTTTCTGAAAGGGGAGTGAGGTATGTGTTTTTTGAGGGGTTTTCCCTTAGGTGTTTTTGTGTAAAGTTGATAAGATATTTCCTCACATAAACTAAAAAAATATAACAGATCAATGGATAAATGTCCTGTATGTGCCTGCCTCATGAAGCGGGATTTGGAAGAGGCCGCCGATCCTTATGAATTTCTCGATGAGAACTTTTCTATTTCCGGTATTCTTGACAATTTGGATAAACTCTCCCCGAAAGAACTGAAATGTGCCTGTTGCCTGTTTGGGACGGCATTGCAGCAAGCCCGCAAGAAGAAAAAAAGAAAGTGGTATCGGAGATGAATTTCTCCGGGTTTGATTGCTTATCTCGCTGAAAATCACTATCTTTATGTCTCCAATCCGAATGAAAATTACACTAATGGAGACTCTGTATGGGAAAGCCCGATGAAGATATTGTAGAGAAAGCCTTTGTGGTGCGCAGCTACGGCAAGGGCGAATTGGCAAGCATGTATATAGACGGTGTGCAGCAGCAGACAGCCGTCAAGCAGTTCAACGAATGGATACGTACCGCGCCCGGACTGGAGCAGCAGTTGCAGGAAACGGGCATGGCGCCTACCGCACGACGGTACACGCCCGCACAAGTGCGGCTCATCATAGGGGTGCTGGGAACACCATGACCCCATGTTTCGCAGAATGAATGTTTTCCGTTTCGCAGGACAAAACTTTCCATTTCGCAGGACAAAACTTTTCATCCCGTAGGACGAAACTTACCGTCTTACGGGATGAAATTATTTATCCCGCAAGGGGAAATTATCTGTCTCACAGGAAGAAATAGGATGTTATACAGGCTGTCGAGTGCTAATTCCTTGTCATACATAGATGCTTTCTTTTAGAATTCGTTGTTTCGGGCGGCTGTTCATGCGTTCGCATATTCTTATCAGGTTCATTTTTGTCCTCATTTTTCCAAAGAGCCCCCGCCCGTCGAATTGTCGGGGCGAGGGTTCATTTAGGGTTCATTTCCTTATAGCCCCTGTTTACCTTGCCTTTTTCTGCGTTTTCGGTACTTATCTTTCTGTTTCACAACGAGTTCTTGTTCAACTGCCTTTCTCAGGTAACGTTTGGCTGTGGACACAGATATGCCGAGTTCTTTGGCGGCATTGATGAAGTCGATGTAAGAAAAAATCCTCGGTAATTTCTTGAGAACGTCTTCAAACTGGTGGAATTTACGCATGGCTACCGGCGGGTGTCCGGTGTCGGGCAGCGAAGTGCCCAGCAGCAGGCTGTGCTCAATGACGGTGGCTATAATCTGCATGGCGGTGTCGAAGTCGGCATCGGTGCAGCAGTATTCCTTGGCATAGCGGTAGTCGTCCCACTTGCGGAAGATGGTGAGGATGGACGCGAGGCGCATGGCAAGCAGTCCATGACGGAAGACGATGCTGGTGGGGAACTCCTTTCCTTCCACCAGGGCCGACTTGAGCCACACGCCGAACTGTTGCGTATGGCGTTCCCATTGTCCGGGGGTGAAGGTGACGAGGGTGGGGGATTCCAGCAGCAACTTGTGCATCTCGAAGAGTTTCTTTCCCAGCGTATGGAAGTGTTCGCGCAGATCCACGCGTCCTTCGCCGGGGGCACACGTCTCCCAATGGGGGTTGAGCTGGCGGGTGTAGATGAGGAAACGACTGTACAGACCGTTTTCGTGGCTGCGGAAGAAGCCGGTGAACTGCTCCGGTGTGCCGGACATGATGAGTGCCAGGTGGGGACGGGGAACGACTATCGGGTCGCCGTCTATCTTGTACGACTGTGAGATTTCCTCGTGGTGGGCAGCCTTGCAGAGGATGTCCTCATACTTGCCGTAGTCCTGTGCGAGCGAGGAGATGAGGGTGTTGATTTCGGTGGACGACATGTGGCAGCCGAGTTCGCCGTTGGTGGCGAGCTGCTCCAGCAGACGGCTCTTGCTGGTGGTGGAGGAGGTCTTCAGGTATTTGGCTTTGGGTTCTTCGGGCTTCTTGTCGGAGTCGGGAGAACGGTGTTCGCGCAGTGCCTGATGCACTTCGGCTTCCCATGCCATTTGGGCTTTCTCGAAGGCTTTCTTCTGATCGCGACGCTGGCGGTCGTAATATTCCTGGGTGGCATCGAGCAGGCTGAGGATGAATGCCACGACGCCCTTTCCGGCTGCTGCGTTTGCCACGAGGGCATGGTAGAAGTGGGAAGAGTAGAGGGCGTTCTTGTAGAAGAAGCTGACACCGGGGAAGAGGGCGCTGCAACAGTTAAGGCTGCCAAGCAGCGTGATGTCGCGTTCGCGCGGGTCGGAAGCGTATTGCACACAGTCTTTCAGGAATTGGGGCAGACCGCTGTATGCGCTGTCGGGAATGTAGGGAGACTGGGCACGAAGTTCGTTGTTTTTTTCCAACAAATCTTCTTCGTCGGAGCCCGCATCGGGCGGCTCGGCGGGGTCATAAGGGAAATGAACCCTATTTGAACCCTCGCCGGGAATTTCCGTTTTTTGCGAAAGGGAGTCAATGAATTGATAACCAGCGGTTATGCGTTGACGGATGTCTTCGGCTGTGAAATCGGTTGCAGCATAGCGGCGGATGAAGAGGTTGATAACTTCTTCCAACTCCTTTTTTGAAAAACCTTTACTGCGAGACACACGACCCAGCTTCAACGCAAGGTCGTTTCGCTCACCACGACGGAAGGGGTTGCGGTGCTCAAAGTCGTTGAGGAATTGCACCAGAAAACCGGGAGCTGTTGCTCCTGATGCTGATTTTTCTGAGTCTGTCACTCCTGAGATTGCTCCTCCTGAAACAGCTTTTCCTGAGTCTGTTACTTCTGAGATTATTCCTCTTGAAACAGTTCCTCCTGCATTTGCTGCTGTTTCTGAAATTGTTCCCGTTTCCTTTCCCGTTTCTTCTCCCCACTGCATCTTGAAAGTCTCCGCATCGGGATTGTAATACGCATCTGCGTCCCACGAATAGAAGCTGGGTTGTGTCAGGATCTTGCATTTGGAGTCGTAGTTGTGTGCGGCATGCCGGCTGACGGCTTCGCCTACGGCGGCATAAAGTTGCTCATAGTTCCGCATCACATCTTCGGCTGCCACGCGTACAAACGCCCGTACGCCGTTCTGCGAGAAACTCTTGTGCACCACTGTCACGTAGGGCAGTTCGCAGAGCAGCCGGCACACTTCGGCGGTGCGCAGCAGGGTGTGGTCCATGTCTATCTGGAGCAGTCCGCTGTGCTTGACGAGGTTCTTCACTGCGTGTCCGCCGCTGCACACTCCGGCGGGTACGATGCAGGGCATCCCGTCCTTCACCCTCTGCGCTTCGGCTTCATGCCCCGGCAGGGCGGCAAGGCGGCGGTATTCCTCCACTTGCGCCTTGAATGTGTTGCTACGCACTTTGTTTACATACTCTTGCAGACTGATGGTCTGTGATTGTTTGCTTCGGACTGAGCCGAACTCGGAGATTTTCACTTCTCCTTCCGTACATGTAATTGCCATGTCTTGTTTTTATAAAATGAATACTTATTGAAGCAGACTTCTGCTCCCGCCGCTTGCAATTTATGGCGGAGGGAGAGAATATGTCCGTTCAATGTTTATTACCGCAAATGTACTGAAAATAAGATAGATGCTTTGTCCTGTTTATACACTTTACGCCACCTATTGCGGTGTGCTACAACACTTTGACTTTGTAAATATGTATAAACATCGTTTTGGCCGTTATTTGTGCTTTGTTAACGATTCAGGGACTTTTCCCGCTCTTTTTCCCTCTGTTCCAGCTTTTTTTCGTAGGCCTTAATCAGCTTCTCGCAGTTTTTCACTATACGCTTCAGTGTGTGATAGGCTTCGTCGCTCACCTCGTACTTCCCGTCGGTTACGGTTTTGATACACTCCATGGCTTTTCTGACATGCTTCAGATATGCCCAACCTTCTTTTTTTTAGTTTCCATCATAATGAATTATTTTTAGGATAAAGGCGGCAAAGATATTCAATTTTCTTTCACCGCAACGAATTTCTCCTTACGCTTTTCCGGCATGCCCTTATTATATAATGTGTCTTTTCCGCCTACAAATAATTTCTTAAAAAATGTAGCAGAATTGTAATGCTTTTACATATAATTTTGCGTACCTTTGCAAGTGTTTTAAGAAATATAACATTTTTCAAAAACTAATTAGAAACAATTATGTTAAAAAGAATGAGAGTTATTTTTACGCTGATGCTGGTCTTGGCGGCTATGGGCGTAAATGCACAGTTCACTACCTCTTCGATGAGTGGTAAAGTAGAGGATATGCAGAAAGAGCCGATTATCGGTGCCACTATTCAGGCGATTCACGAAGCGTCCGGAACCCGTTACGGTGCTATAACCAATGTAGACGGGCGCTTTTCCATTCAGGGCATGCGTACAGGTAAGTACACTGTTGAAGTTTCTTTCATAGGCTATCAGTCCGTAAAGGTAACGGATGCCACTTTGCAGTTGGGCGTGAACTATCCGTTGGATATATATATGAAGGAGTCTTCCGAATTATTAGACGAAGTAGTTGTAGTGGGTACGGCTTCCAAGTTTGCCGGCGTGAAGACAGGGGCTGTCACCAATGTCTCCAGCGACCAGATGCAGCTGCTCCCTTCTATCGATCGTAGCTTGAGCGACTTTACGCGCCTCTCTCCCTATTCTGGAGCAAACAATACGCTTTCCGGACGTGACGGGCGTACCAATACATTTACCATTGACGGCGCCAACCTGAACAATAACTTTGGACTTTCTTCCACTCTGCCCGGTGGCGGCAATCCCATCTCTTTGGATGCCATCGAGGAGTTGCAGGTGGTAGTAGCTCCGTTTGACGTGCGCCAAACGAACTTTGTGGGTGGCGGCGTGAATGCCATTACAAAGTCTGGTACGAACATGTTCAAAGGAAGCGCGTACACTTATCAGAAAAACGAGAACTTCCGCGGCAACAAGGTGGACGGATACGATCTCGGTGTACGTGAGAAAGAGTCCAAAGAGGTATATGGCTTCACTTTCGGGGGGCCGATCATCAAGAACAAACTGTTCTTCTTTGTGAACGGCGAGTACGAAAACCAACCGCAACCTATCACCAAATGGAAGCTCTCTACCGACGGAAAGTCCAACGCTGATCAGATGATTTCGCGCGTGACACCTGCCGATATGAAAGAGTTTTCCGATCTTTTGCAGAGCAGATACGGGTACAATCCGGGATCTTATACCGATTATGATGGCGGTACGAAGAATTACAAGTTCTTGGGACGCATAGACTGGAACATCACCGATGCACATAAATTGAGTGTACGTTACAACTACACTACCAATACGAAAGACCTGCCTGCCAACGGCACCTCAACCGTAGGTGATCGAGCCTCTTCCAATCGTATTTCCAAAGATGCCATGGCGTTTGTAAACAACTGCTATGCCATGGAAAATAATGTATGGTCATTGGCTGCCGAACTGAACAGCCGCTTCGGTAACAACTTGGCAAACCGTTTTTTATTTACATATTCCAATATTGAGGATGTACGTACTTCCGAATCTTCCCCATTTCCTCACATTGACATCTGGGACGGTGCGGGCAATGCATTTATGAGTGCTGGTTATGAACTTTTCTCATGGAACAATGCTGTGAAGAATAACATCCTGAATATACAGGATAATGTCACTTGGACGCTTGGCAGCCACAAAATCATCGGAGGTTTCAATTTTGAATATCAGAAGGCTTCCAATAGTTTTATGCGTTACGGAACGGGATATTATAAGTTCAACTCTTTTGAAGACTTTAAGAATGGTGCGGCTCCCGTAGCATTTGGTCTGACCTATGGCTATAATGGTGAAACCGATCCGGTTGCTGAAGTCTCTTTTGCTCAAAGCGCCCTTTATCTGCAAGATGAATGGGATGTAACGGATCGTTTCAAACTGACCTACGGTATTCGTGCCGATTTGATGTCCTATCTTACCGATCTTCAGACCAATGAAGCATACAAGGCCTTAGATTGGAAAGACCATTTTATTGCCAAGAATGATCCTAAATATGATAATTATGAAGCTCCTGTAATTGATACAGGTAAATGGCCGAAAGCTTCCGTCCTGTTCTCTCCACGTGTCGGCTTCAACTGGGACATTATAGGCGATCGTAGTTTAGTGCTTCGCGGCGGTACAGGTATCTTCACCGGACGTATTCCTTTGGTGTTCCTGACGAACATGCCTACCAATGCAATGATGTTGCAGAATACCGTTTCCATATCCAACGACAAGCAAGGACAGTTGACTGCTCTCCAACAATATGCTGCCAAGAACAACGGTGCATACCCGACAAATGTAAATGATATGATTGAAATCCTGGGCTTGCCCAAGACCTCTGCTTATACGGATGCCAACGCTCCTGTCAGTTATGCCACCGTAGCCGGTGTTGCCGATGACTTTAAACTTCCGCAGGTTTGGAAGAACTCATTGGCGATAGATTACCGTCTGCCAGTTTCTTTCCCCTTGACATTGACTTTTGAGGCTATGGTGAACAAGGATATCAATGCCGTCAGCATGGAAAATTATAATATTGTTAATGTAGGTAACTTGGAACGTTTTGCCGGTCCCGACAATCGTTATGATTATAGTTCTTGGAGTGGAAAGAACGGTACGATACAATCTGGCGTGACGAGTGGAGCTGTGGTTTTGAAAAACACCAGCAAGGGACATAGCTCGACAGTAAATGCTATGGTTACAGCTCAGCCCATCCCCGACCTGAACCTGATGTTCTCTTATACTCATACTGTATCCAAAGAACTCACCGGCCTGCCGGGTAATCAGGCTTACTCTTCTTGGCAGAATTTGTACAGTGTAGACGGCCCTAATGAAGTGGGATTGTCCAATTCACAATATGTTACTCCCAATAAGGTTATAGCTTCAGCTTCTTACCGCATTAAAGAAGGTAAGAACTTTGCAACTAATATCGGTTTGTATTATGCCGGTTATAACAGTGGTATGTTCAGTTATTACTATGCCAATGATATGAATGGCGATGGTGCGGCATATGACTTGATGTACATTCCTAAGACTAAAGATGAACTGAACTTCATTGATGCAAACCTGAAAGACGGTTCCATTGTCACCGCCGAAACACAACGTGATATTTTCTGGAAGTTCATTGAGCAGGATGACTACTTAAGCAGCCACAAAGGTGAATATGCCAAAGCTTACGACGTGAAAATGCCATGGGTACATCGTTTCGACCTGAAAATAGCTCAGGATTTCAAATTGAAAGTGGGCAAGTCCATGAACACGCTTCAGGTTTCTTTGGATATTCTGAATATAGGTAATTTGCTGAATGATGCGTGGGGAGTAACCAAAACAAATTCTTCTTGTAACTATGGCAAGTTGTTGAATTATCTTGGCAAGACAGCTGATAACCAACCTAAGTATTCACTGTATGCTTATGACAAAAGCAATAAATATTATAAGAGCCCTACTTTGAATGAGAAGTCTACGACTTTCACTAACTACAATAACTCTTCCAACTGTTGGCAGTTGCAGATTGGGGTACGTTATATCTTTAATTAAAAGGGCTTTCATTCTCCGGAATTAGGAGATAGCAGAAAGAATTGTTGACTAAAGAAGATGTGCCGGAATAAGGATTGGAATGTGCTAATCTTTATTCCGGCACATTCCCTTTTTTAGCATTAATATGTTATTGAATAATTCGTTATTTACTTGTATAGATATAATAAATCCGTTACTTTTGTTTCATCCTATCTGACGGACAGAAGAATAAATGACTAAAAACAGAATGATATGGATGATACATTGAAAGTGACCGATACATATTGGGAAATGCTGAAATCGTTGAGCGATGATATAAAGTTGCGTTTGGCTACACGCCTTACGGCTTCTGTCGTAGCCGGAAAAGTCACACATAAGGATAGGACGCAGGATATGATAGAGAAACATATGGGCAAATGGAAAGATGAACGGAGTACGGAGAAATGAGTTCTCTTTCTTTCTTTTATAAGCAATCTTTTTCTTAGTATTTCACCGTAAATATCACCGGATTGTGGTCGCTGCACAGATCCAGATCGGGAGAGTAATAGTCGGTGCAGTCCAGTTTGGACGAATGGAAAGCATAGTCGATGCGCAGCATGTGCTTGGCGTAGCGGTAGGTGTACATATATCCATGTCCGCCTGTCTTGAAACCGTCTTGGAGGATTCCGGACAGTTGGCGGTAGGTGTAGGACGAGGGTAGGGAGTTGAAGTCTCCGCACACCAGTACGGGGTGCGGACTGGCGATGACAAGGCGGACGATGCTGTCGGTTTGGGCGGCACGCTTCACGAAGTTCTCGTGCAGGGTTTCCGCAGCATCCTGTACGGCTTGCGCTTCGCGGCGGGTGTCGTTGGCAGTGAGTTCGCGTTCCCACTTCCTGCGGTTCTGACTGACGCTGGTGGTCTGCAAGTGATTGTTCAGCAGGCGGAGGGTGTCTGCACCCAGAACAATGTCGCACGCCATGCTGCAATTGGAGCTTCGTGGGTAGGTGATGAAACGTCCTCCCGCAAGCGGGTAGCGGCTGAATACGGCAACGGGGAGAATGCCGCGAATGGAGTCGTCCGCAGGAATAAGGGCGTAGGGCCAGTGCGAAAGGGCGCGGCGCAGACTGTCTGTCGTGAAGTGGGGATTGTCTCCGAACTCTTGGAAGCAAAGCACATCGACATGACGCTGCTGCATGTAACGTGCTATTTCCTTGCAGGAGTATCCGGTGATTTCGTTGCCGAAATGATGTACGTTGTAGGTGGCTACGGTGAGGCAGCCGCCGGACTTGCCTTCCCGGTTCGGCGCCGGAGCAGTGGCAGGCACATCATCATCGGTGGAACCGAACCGGACGACTGCCGTCAGATATTCCCAGTTGAAGAAGAAGGCTGCCAAAGGAACGATAGCCCACTTCTTGCGTGCCAGCGCCCAGCAAAGGGCTGTTATCAGGCAGGACACCAGTAATATCGGTACGGCAAGTCCCAGCAGGGGCATCACCACAGAGTTGTCCGGATGATAATGTCCGGAACGGGATGCTGCAATGGTAACGGCAGCCAGCATCCACGTGGCACCTACCGGCATCCAACGCAAGAGTCCTTTGACAGCGGATTTTCCCATAAACGAGATTTTAGGGGTTAGTGGTTAGTGATTAGCGATTAGGGTTTAGTGATTCGTTTTTACTTTGTCACTGCATTAATCACTTTCCCGTCCAGAAACGCTTTCACATTGTCCAGCATGATCTGCATGAGGCGTTCGCGTGCTGCGGCGCTTGCCCATGCGATGTGTGGGGTGATGTAGCAGTTCTTGGCGGTGAGCAGCGGGTTGTCGGGGCGGGGCGGCTCTTGTGAGAGCACATCCAGTCCGGCGGCAAGGATAGTGCCGTTGTTCAGGGCATCGGCAAGGTCTTGTTCGTTGATGAGCGGTCCTCGTCCGGTGTTGATGAGGATGGCGTTGGGCTTCATCTGCTTCAGGCGGGCGGCATTAACCAGTTCGCGGGTGGAGTCGGTGAGGGGACAGTGCA
>ERZ1106943.4001-NODE-4001-length-10569-cov-2.872456_pt1 | contig 10569 bp, 8 predicted proteins | sample MGYA00403671_ERZ1106943 | MGnify/ENA primary metagenome ERZ1106943 (study PRJEB35170, sample SAMEA104062427) | human gut metagenome | biome: human gut; feature: human-associated habitat; material: faeces | place: Denmark | collected 2012-06-14 ...
ATTACTCAGACAAGTTTAACTCCACTGAAAAAGGACCAGCCCAGCTGATCCTCTCACTTAATTATATATTTTGTTCATCATCAACACCAAAAAGAATTGTTCCACCATTATAATTCGAAAAGGCACTGACTGTTTTCAAAAAAGTATTCGTAATTGTTTCCTTGAATTCTAATATTCTTGTCTCACGCATAATAATCAATCCCTTTCCATCCTTAATGGTTACATTATATGCAAAAGCAACACCCCGCTTTCACCTAATTCTAATTCTTATTTTTCTCTCAATATGAAATTCTAAAATAATCCAGGTACGCCTTATATCTATCTTGCGCTGTCATGCAAGTGTCTGTCAGATACCCTTTTTCATTGTCCCATTCTTTCAATCCCCGGTAATAAAACATTTTCAAATTATCCTCGATAATGAACGGAACAATATTGTATTTCAGGCACTCCTTAAACATAATCAATCGTCCCACACGGCCATTTCCATCCTGAAATGGATGGATACGTTCAAACTTTACATGAAAATCCAGAATATCTTCAAAATTCTTTTCTCCCTTGTTATTATACTCTGACAACAATTTTTTCATTTTATTTACAACTTCTTCCGGAAGCGCAGTCTCCATACCACCAACTTCATTTGGCAATTTCTTGTAATTACCAACCGCAAACCAATCCTTTCTGGAATCACTTGTGCCATTTTTCAGAATCAGATGCAGCTCCTTAATAATTTTTTCCGTCAATGACAATTTTGCGCGATCAATAATCATATCAATGCACCGGAAATGATTTGCCGTTTCAATCACATCATCTACATTGAGCACTTCTTTTTCTATACCAATAGTATTCGTCTCGAATATATATCGGGTCTGATCGTGGGTCAATCGACTGCCTTCCATATGGTTTGAATTATATGTTAAATCAATCTGTGTCTTATGATAAATACCTCCAGAGTATTTATTTGCCTTCTCATTCTGCAAAATATCCAGCAGAGTTGTCGGCTTTTCTTTCTTCTTATTAGAACGCTCCGGCTTGGGAGCATTTTCCGGAATATTCCACATCTTTCTTCTTATTAGAACGCTCTGGCTTTTTTGCATTTTCCGGAATGTTCCATGTCTTTCCGGTAATAAATGCTCCCGGTACACGCCCGTGAGCACAATAATTTCTTACACTACGTTCAGATACATCCCATTTTTTCGATATTTCAGCAGCTGAAAGGTATCGCATCCACCGTCCTCCTTTCACACGATAAAAAAACATTCTATGAGTTTCTCATTGTCATGATGTCAAAAATCACACTTACCGTGATTAGTATATCACGTTATCGGCAATAAATACATGTATTTCATTTTTATCATTGTTTTTTTGCCGACGTTGAATTAAAAAGTTTATTTTCATTTCTAATCTTCATACAGACTTAAGGGCATGTCTGATCTCTATCTAAGATATTTCTCTTCATATATCCTCTCTCCCTGATTTCCATCGTCTAAAAATATCTGCTATTTTTAAGTTTCATTTAAGGCTTCTTTCTCTTTATACACCCACTCTTTAAACCCGGACAATTGTGCTGCCTCATAAATCGGTCGGATCACGTGTTCCAGTCTTGAAATAAAAGAATTACGATCCAGACCATCCTCATATAATTGATTTCGAATTTCTTGATTATTCAAATGATACGGTGCGATCTTTTGAAATGTTTCTTTCACTTCGGGATGCTCTTTTTTCAATTCATATGCCCTGTATTCCAAACCACCGAGTTTCTCAAAATACAGTTCCCAAGTTGGCAAAGAATTGTTCTTGCTGCTGTTAATTGATTGCGTTGTGGGATGCAAATTCCATAATTCATCATGGGCAACGTATTGCCATGGAATAAAATGATCAACGGAAATCGACACATCTTTCAGATCAATTTTCCCATAAATATCTGTTAAAGAGGGATCCTTTTGTATGATCAATTGCCAATACTTCCTTACTCTTTCCGTGTCTCCTCTCGTATTGCGATGCTCTAATTTATCCGCAATTCCCGGCACGCTTGGATTTTTATTTTGAAGATAGTGTATTAAACTCAACTGCGTCCAGCCTTTTATAATTTCCTTATGTTTTAACAAATACGCTGCCCACAAGGCATCTATCTCTATTATCGTATTAAGCCCGGAATATAAAGCAAAATAATAGATCAGCCTTTTTTGACTATTGATCTTATTTGTTAATTTTTCTTTTGATCCGCACCATGTGCTATGGTCAATGTGGATTTCATCATAAAAAGGAACTTGTAATTTATAGGGAACATATCTGATCAAATCTAATTTGTATTTTTTGATATTTTTATCTTCTGTAGTTTGAAGAAATTCCATCAGTTTGTCTCTTTTTTCAGTTGAACGAATATGATAGTTTTCATGAATATATTTTGCAATTTCTTCTAAGTTATCTTTACTGCCGATCGGTCCGAGTCTTAGATGATATTCCGTCACCATATACCATGCATCGGCAATCATTTCATTGATCAATTCCTCAAAGGTAAATCTGTTATGTATACCATCTAACTTTCTAAGGATTGCCTGGAACCAAAAAAATTTATAACAATTTGTTGTTTTCCCAAACAATTTGCTTAAATGTCCTATGTTCAGTTCTTCCGAATAAGGTAATTCCATTTTCATCCCCCTCTTTTCTAAAAAATAGTTCCTAATTTTCACATTCTGATTCTTTTCCCCGTATCAGATTCAGCCACTTTTCTTTGTACTTTCCAATCCGCACATCTCCGAAAAATCAAATCTTTTCTTCTTCTATCAGTTTAATATTCTTTATAAAGCCTGTAAAGGATTTCTCTGTAAAATCTGTAAAATGCACCCATTTTATACACCGAGGGTTTAAATCACATCCTTACAAAACATTTTTTACCTTATAGCAAAAGAAAGCCGGCTCCGGCACTTGCCGGGACTGGCTTTCCCTGATTTGCTATCCAAACGCTTAAATATTTATCATATTATTTATTTTCCGGTGCCTGCAGCACAACAAAACCATGCCCTTGTAAGGTACGAAAATAAGCAAGCAAACGGTCATACAGCGGTTCGGCTTTTTCACCGAATTGCTCTTGTACCAACATTGCAATGTCATAAATTGTATGTTTTCCGTCGATCTGTTTCCAGATAAAGCTCCCAAATTCTTCCAATGCAATATGGCTGACTTTTGGTCGTCCAAAGCAAACCTGAGCGATCCGGTTAAACATTCCTTTGTTGACGACATCAACTGTCACCATAGTATCTTCATTTTCCGACCATTGGATCTGCTGTGCGATTAACGGCACATAATCTAACAGATTATTGTCTTTTTTCACTATTTTGTTTCCTTTGCTTCTTTACTCCAGATTGTAAATTTGAGGATCAGAAGAATGATCAATGCCATTACAATCAGTCCACCAATCTGTCCTAAGTTCACAACTCCTGACAGATCTACGATCTCTGCAATCGTCTTACCATTTACTGTAGCAACTGCAAGAATAGCAAGCAGAATACCGACAAGACCTTCACCGGCGATCATTCCCGAACAGCAAAGCACACCATTATTGATCACTTTGTCTTTATTTGCTTTTCCTTCATATACTTTTTCTAAGATCAGACGAAGGATACCACCTACCATAATGCAGGCAGAAAGTTCAATCGGCAGATATAAACCGATTGCGAAAGGAAGAACCGGTATTGACAGCAGTTCGACCATAATTGCAATAAATACACCGATAAATACCAATGTCCACGGAAGATTTCCACCCATAACGCCTTCTACGATCATTTTCATCAAAGTAGCCTGAGGAGCTGCAAGTGCAGGTGTTCCAAATCCCCATGCACTATTTAAAAGATAAAGAACAAAGCCGATCGTAATAGCGGATACAACAGCACCGATCAATTCACCATACTGCTGTTTTACCGGTGTAGCTCCAAGGATATAACCTGTCTTAAGATCCTGAGACATATCGCCGGCCATTGCTGCCACAATACAGATAACAGAACCGATTGCGATCGCCGCAACCATTCCTGATGCGGCTGAATTACCGGTTGCTTTTAAGATCAGACTTGTGATCAGCAATGTTGCAATCGCCATTCCTGATACCGGGTTGTTACTGCTGCCGACTAAACCTACCATTCTTGAAGAAACGGCTGCAAAGAAGAAACCAAAGATAACAATAATAATTGCTCCTAAGACACCGATTGGAATAACAGGTAATACTGCGATCAGAATGATCAATACAGCAAGCATTCCCAGAACAAGTCCCATATTCATATCACGGTTAGTACGTTCTTCTTTACCAATTGCTTCTTTGTTCATCATTCCGCGAAGCGCATCTACAAATGTGCGGCAGATCAGAGGAAGTGATTTCACAAGACTGATGATACCACCGGCCGCTACAGCACCGGCACCGATATAACGAATATAATTTGACCAGATACCGGATGCCCCACTACTCTTCCATACTTCTGCGATCGTTACTGTCGCAGGATATAAAACGGTATTTGCACCAAACAGATAGATTGCCGGGATCAATACAAGCCATCCAAGGATCGCACCGGCAAACATATAAGATGCAATCTTAAAACCACAGATATAACCAACACTGATCAATGCCGGATACACTTCTGCACTGACTTCTGTATGGATCTTCTGAATAGAGATCGTTACAACATTTGATACTACTTTCAATCCATCTACGATAAATTTAACTAATGCAGAAATTCCCATTCCGATAAATACGATTGCTGCATTTGCGCCACCTTCCTGACCTGCAAGCAGCACTTCAGCACAAGCAGTTCCTTCCGGATAAGGCAGTGTTCCATGTTCTTTTACGATCAATGCTTTACGCAAAGGTACCATAAAGCAGATACCAAGAAGTCCACCGATCATTGCGATCAATGCAATCTCTACAATGCTAGGCATCTGTGCCTTCTTTTCTGCCGCCCACAAAAAAAGAACAGGCATGGTAAAAATAGCACCGGCTGCTAAAGACTCACCGGCTGAACCAATTGTCTGTACCATATTGCTTTCCAGAATCGTTTCTTCTTTTTTCGAAGAAAAACCACCGATCAGCTTGTACACACCCATACCAATAACGGCTGCTGGAATAGATGCAGAAACTGTCATACCTACACGAAGTCCAAGATATGCATTGGCTGCACCAAAGACAATCGCAAGGATAATACCGATCAGAATCGATGAAACCGTAAATTCCGGCAATACCTTGTCTGCACTGACATAAGGTTTAAAAGAGTTGTTCTCTTCCATAATAAATCCTCCTAGTAAAATTATCTGTAGATTAATATGCCAAAAATGAATTTCCCCGACAGACTATTTTTAGAATCTCTACGACTTGATCCGCACTGCACACTATTGTCTTATGTTAGTATCGTACAAACATAAAAAATTATCACATTCTTAGAAAATATTTGACAACTTAATCTTAAATCAAGTTTATCGGAATAACACTTGATGATTTTATATTCCGTAAACATTAAAAACGCCTGCATAAGCATAAACAATTCTGCTGTTTATCAAATACAAGCGTTATTTAATATAGCATTTTTTCCAAAAAAAAGCAATGAATTTTCTATTTCAGGGAAAATATTTACTATTTTTTTATACTAATTTAATAAAACATTTCATTCGTAAAACGTATCTGCTTGAAACCTGGCATGCAATATGATATAGGGCAATCAAATTCCATCTACTCCTTCTATAAATTGCACATATCCATGTGGCATATCGATAGCTATAGCAACAACAACACAAGCACAATCTCTATAAGCAAAAAGAGAATATTATATTTTGTAAAAGAAAGAATATATGCTTTTTTATCAGCAAATATACTTTTTTCATAATAATCCAGAGAGATCATACTTGCCATAGATGCAATTAATGTACCCAATCCACCAATATTAACACCAAGCAGTAAAGCGTTTCCATTCGATGTAAAACGTGCAATCAGAATTGCTGCCGGAACATTACTCACAATCTGACTAATTAATATGCCTCCTGCAACTTCATTTCCTACTATCATTGTAGAAAGCATTTTGTTGATCCATGGGATTTGTGCCACATCCCCTACAACGATAAACAAAATAATAAATTTGATCAAAAGCCCATAATTGATACGACAAAAAATCTTTCTGTCGCAAAGAAAAACACCAATAAAAACTGCAAAAAAAGTTACAACATGTGGCACAAAACGCAATACCGTTAATATACACAAAAGAAATAATACGATAAAGACTATTGTCCAAAGCAGCTTATGTTTAATAACATATGCTTTGCCCGTATCCGTTATATTTTGCTCCTGTTCAATTGGTTCTGTAGGAAAAAGGATAAAAATAAAGATACCCAAAAGAACAAATGCTACTACACCATAAGGAAGAATAATCCGATAAAATGCAACTAATGTCATCTTATAATTCTGGTATAAAAAAACATTCTGTGGATTGCCTATGGGTGTCAGCATACTTCCCATATTAGCAGCAATCGTTTCTAAGACAATAAAGCGAATCAATTGATCGGATGCTCCAATGCGATTTATAATTCCTATTGTAAAAGGCACCAAAATAATTAATGCAACATCATTTGTCAAAAACATACTAAAGAAAAAGCTGCTTCCAATCAGATAATATGCTATCCTTCTGATATTTTGTGCACGATTCATCAAATAAAGTGTACAAAGGTCAATATACCCAAGCCTTTGAATTCCTGCAACAACTCCCATCAGACAAAAAAGTAAAATAAGTGTTCCAAAATTTATCTGTCTGATTGTAAATTGATATAAAACAGTGATCATTTCTCTGTGCTCCATCCTGCAAACATACTATTTATATATCCTCTCTCAAAATCAATCAAAATAGTTTCCATACTGCCCATATATTTCTTTGATTTTTGCATATGACATTTTTTCTCTTCTGTATTCATCCACGATACCCTTATTATTCATCTCTCTTGGACGACTTGCAAACCACTCCTTGCTGACTCTGTTATCACAAAATTGCCATATATATACTCCACTGCATCCATCATATTGTAAACATGTTGAGATTTGCTCATTTAGTGCTTTCATTTGATATTCCTCTGTCCACTTTCCCTGATGCTGATTATGATATCCATAGATTGCTCCAGCTCCTATTTCAGAAACAAGAAATGGCTTATCCTTTCCTTGTTTATCCTGCTCTATCCAATCAAATATTTCTGTCATATATGTTTCTGTTGATTGATCGACATACCATCTTGGATAAATATTACATGAAACAACATCGGGAAGATCAAAACAGATATCCTGAAAGAACTTACAACTTGCAAAAGTACATGGTCTTGTATCGTCCATTTGTCTAATCAATTCAAATTGCTTTTTATAACATTCTCTGCCAAAAAGTGTCTCGCTGGCACATTCATTCAAAATCCCCCATATAAATATACTTGGATGATTATAATGTGCAGCTATCATCTCCTTAATAACATTTTCTGCCTGTATTTCAAACAACGGATGCTTCATCTGCTCTTCTTCAATTCCTCTGGCATGATTTTCTTCCCAAACAAGAATGCCCATCTCATCACAAAGATCAAGAAAAATCTCATCATTGGGATAATGCACTGTTCGTATTGAATTTGCTCCCATCTGCTGAATTAAAACAAGATCATGATAAATTGCTCCATAGGGCAATGCGCAGCCATAATCAGGATGATCCTCATGACGACATACTCCTTTGATCCGAAGCTTTTTACCATTTAACAATATATTATTCTCACTAATACGAACCTCACGAAATCCAAAGCGTTCTATTAGATCATCGATAATATCATCCTCAACAAAAAGTTGTAACACCATTTGATATAAATTAGGAGACTCTGGATTCCATTCTAAAACATCCTCCATTTCCAAAACTGTATTTAATTCATAGTTATCTTTTTCATCGATTCTGATATTCCATTCAAAGGTCTGATTATCTATTGTCACTTTAGCAATTACTTTTTTATCTCTCAGTCGTTCCTTCTTTAACACAGAAATTGCTGCTTTAAGATTTATGAACCATCGATCATTTTTTCGAATCGTCTTTACATGCGCGTATTCAAAATAAGCACTTTGCAGCTGTTCTACCATAACACCTCTTGATATCCCACCATATGACATGTAATCGTTTGGTAAATGAAGTGCACTATTCTCATGAAAGCGATTGTCAACTTTTATCTCTAGCAAATGCTCTCCTTTTGCAAGATCCTTTACTACAACCAAAAACGGTGTGTATGCATTGTAATGCTGTGCTATCTGTTTTCCATCAAGCACCAAAACTGCTGTATGACTAACGCCTTTACATTCTATTTGAATATCCCCCTCTGCTTGGAATCTTTTTCGATAAATCCCCTCTCCTCTATAATCAGCAAAAAGTGGATGTGATTCCCAGCATCCTGGTACAGCCATCAAAAATCTTTGTCCTCCATATGGTCCTGAACAAGGTTCAAACTGCCATAAACTCTCTGATAGCTCCATTTGTTTTCTAACTATATGTCTTTGAAATGTTCTTATCATCTTATTCACCACTTATCTTTCTCTTTTCCTTTTCCACACTCAACCAAAGGAAAGTAACACATCTTTTAAATCACCCATACACGGACATTATAACAGGAAATTCATCCCGGTATGTAAAGTTTACGCAATGGCATTTGCATTGATACTTTCTATCACACTTCGAATTCCCATCCACACTGACGCATCGGTAAAGATATCAACCACACTACCCTGATCAGTAAATGGTGGTTCCTGTAAGACAGAAAAGTCTTTCATCATTCCGTTATGAACAATATATTCCACGATCTGGTTGACAAAATACGTCTGTCTGCTATCAAATCCTGCATCATACAAGTATTTTGAGAATGCCGCCTTAGCTGCTTTCATATCAAGCCCTACGATTTCGCGAACTAATTCCCCCAGAGGTTTTGCCCCGTATTCCTGCTCATAATCCTGCTTTGTACCTATTTCTTTCCAAAGAATCTCTTCTAGAGCTTCTACGTCCATCTTCGTCAATGGCTGGTTGGAATGAAGTTTTGCAATAACAAGATTATCCTGATGCTTTCTGATATAATATTCCGCCTTTTCTTTATATTTTTTCAGATCGTCATTATCTAACTCAGCTTCTTTCCATTCCTGCGACAACAGTTCGTCCGAAAAATCAGTGTCATATGACTGACTGATCTTAGGTGGAATATATTTGATCAGATCACGCAGCTTTTCTCTGATTTCTTCAAATTCATTAATATCCGCATGTTCCATATAATCCGTATGCAGAATTTTATCTATCAGATCTGACTGTTTCTGAATCTCCGGTATATTTGCCACTCCGGCAACGCCTGCAACTTTTTTGTACAGATCGCTTCTGGCCTTCGAATACTTCTTTCCAACCAGGCAGGCAAGTTCGATACCATACATTAATGCATCAAAACGCAACGCTTTAATCTCACCATTATCCGGCAGAATCAATGGTGCTACTTCTTCTTTTACCAATAGCGTATCCTCAAAAGTAAGTGCCTGATAATTTTCTTCCAAAGAATAAAGTTCCACATATTTTAAATGCTGTCTTACCGCAAAATTATCTCGCGGAAGTTCCTTTACCTGCTCACTCATTTGCTTTACTAATGCTTTACGATATGCAATCAAACGCTCTTTTTGATATTCCATATTTTGCAATTTATATGAAATTTCAAACTTTAAGTTAAAAATAGCACTTTGCAAGGCAACTGTATTAGCGGTTGCCTTTCCTTTATTCATTCTAAAGAAATCAAAGTTGTTGCAAAAATCAAAAATATAAAATTTCTTCTTATCTTCTCCATCCAAAAGTTTTGGACAAAGTCTCGTTCCTCTTCCGATCATCTGCCAGAACTTTGCTTTACTCATGACTTTTTTAAAGAAAACCAGGTTAAGAACCTCCGGCACATCGATTCCCGTATCCAGCATATCTACAGAAATAGCGATCTGCGGCATTTTTTTCGGATCAGAAAATTCGTCAATCGCACTTTGGGCATATGTCATATAATTATCAATTACTTTTGCATAATCCGGTAAATAAGGGTATTCTTTATGAAAAACCCTCAATATCTCTTCCGCATGTTTATGATTCTTTGCAAAAATAATTGTCTTGCCGATTTTTTCACCATAGTCGATTTTAATACCATCATTCATCAACGTATGCAATACCTGCTTAATTGTGTCTTCATTAAATACCCAGCTGTTTAACGCAGAAGAGCTTATTGTATCCGGCATTTGTTCTGAATCTTCTCCAAAAGTAGACTCATACATTTCTTTATCTTCTTTAGAAAGTTCATCGTATACAATACCTTCTTCCATAAATTTGAGCTTTGATTCGATGGAAACATAATCCACTAAATAGCCATCTTTAACTGCCTGTGCCAGATCATATCCAAACGTTGGCACCCCATTTTCCAACTCGAAAATCTCATACGTATTTTTGTCTATTTCGTCCTTTGGCGTTGCTGTCAAACCTACCAGCGGTGCATCAAAATATGAAAAAATATCCTTATATTTATTATAAATAGATC
>ERZ1106943.4003-NODE-4003-length-10567-cov-2.349600_pt1 | contig 10567 bp, 8 predicted proteins | sample MGYA00403671_ERZ1106943 | MGnify/ENA primary metagenome ERZ1106943 (study PRJEB35170, sample SAMEA104062427) | human gut metagenome | biome: human gut; feature: human-associated habitat; material: faeces | place: Denmark | collected 2012-06-14 ...
CATTCCTTCCTGTGCAAGCCGCTTCATAACCGCAAGCACCTCTACCGTCAGCTCTGGATCTAGCGCCGATGTCGGCTCATCAAAGTAAATGATCTCTGGATTTACTGCTATTGCCCTTGCAATCGCCACACGCTGCTGCTGACCACCTGAAAGCTGAGACGGATAGTAATCACTTCGATCTTCCATGCCAACCTTCTTTAATGCCTCGCGTGCAATTCGATTTGCCTCATCCTTTGGCATTTTTCTTCCGACAATCAAGCCTTCCGTTACATTCTGCAATGCCGTTTTGTTGGCAAACAAGTTATAATTTTGAAACACAAACGCGGTTTTCTTTCGAATACGCGCAATTGTACGCTTCGGTACCTTATGTAAATCGATCGTCTCGTCATCAAACGTCATTGTTCCGCCATCTGCCTTCTCTAAGAAATTCAGGCAGCGAAGAAGTGTTGTCTTTCCTGATCCGCTAGGTCCAAGAATCGCAATCACATCTCCCTTGTTGACAGAAAGGCTCACATCATGAAGGACATGTGTCTGACCAAATGACTTTTTAATGTTTTTAATCTCCAGCATGTGTTACCCTTCCTTTCTGCCATAGTAGCTTAATTTCTTCTCACCGATACTCTGCAGCTTTGTCAGAACAGTTGAAAAGATCAAATAAATCAGACCGACCTCCAAATACAGCAAAAGTGGTTCATAGGTTCTTGCTACGATCTGCTGCGATACCTTAAACATTTCCGTTACGGTAATGGTCGCTGCCAAAGAAGTATCCTTTAACATGGAAATCAATGCATTGAACAAGGACGGAAACGCGGTACGCATCGCCTGTGGCAAAACGATTCTGAAAATCGTTTGCAGATAGGAAAGACCTGCACACTGTCCTGCCTCCAACTGACCTGACGGAACCGATTCAAGTGACGCACGAACTGTCTCAGCGCCATAGGCACCTTCATTTAAGGCAAATACAATCACCGCTGCCAGAAATGGCTCAAGTACAAGACCAACATTCATCAATCCAAAAAACACAATAAACAATTGGACAATCAATGGCGTACCACGAAAGATCCAGATATAAAAGCGGCAAAGCTGCTTTAATACCTTTATGTTGGCAAACTGCACCAACGCAACTATGACTGCTATCACCATCGCTAACGAAAAAGCGATTGCGGTTAACGGAATGGTAACGGTCAGGCCGCGAATGAACATCTTTGGGAAGGAGTCGATAAACAGATTCCACAATCGACCACTAAACATAAAACACCCTCTTTTCTTTTTTGGTTAAATAATTACGCGGCAACCCGCAGGCCGCCGCGTCTAAAACTTCAAAAAACCTACTTCTCCGATAGTTTAATAGATTTTTTCCGATATGTCAATGAAATAAAATCTTATATTTTTTGTACTTTTCTTAATTCCCCCGTGAACCCATAACCTCACACCTGATACCACACAAGAATTAAGACAACACCTACCACAAAGAAAATAGCTCCGGAAACAAGCAGCTCCAGACCTCCGTTCTGTTTTCTCTTCTCGCTCTTTTCAAGCTTATACTCGAAATAAGAAGGCATCCGCTCTTTCTTTCCGTTGATTCCTTTTCCCGGGATAAACATGTGCGCTGCCCGCTTACATGCGTATCCCAAGATATCAAATGAGCCGGAACCAGAAATCCATACCAGACCGCCGACGCACAGTACGAGCAGTCCGCCCATGGAAAAGCCGTCGCAGACCGCCCGAAGGCGATCTGCTGTGGTTTCGGCTCCGATGACATTTCCGATCAGCATGATCGCCACGCATAAGATAAGCGTGGCTGCCATACTGATGATCAGACCTTTTTTCTTCAAAATATCTCCTTACTGTACCTGCTTCTTGTACGCCTCGAATTCCTTCTTTGTACAGCGAACAAAGTGGCCCGGGCATACCTCACGAAACTCTGGCTCTTCGGTTGTGGTCTCGTGATCGGTTAACGGGTTGTAGCGGATACGCTTTCTTCCGCGCTCTCCCTCCGGATCCGGAAGCGGAATTGCAGACAGAAGGGACTTTGTGTACGGATGGAGCGGATGGGCAAACAGCTCGTCGGAGGTTGCCAACTCAACCATGTTTCCAAAGTACATAACGCCGATACGATCAGAGAAATATTTTACAACGGAAAGGTCATGCGCGATGAAGAGAATTGTCATGCCCATGCTCTCACGAAGCTCGTTTAACAGATTGATGACCTGCGCACGGATGGAAACGTCCAGTGCGGAGATCGGCTCATCGGCGATGATTAACTCTGGCTTCATGACAACGGAACGTGCAATACCGATACGCTGACGCTGACCACCGGAGAACTCGTGCGGATAACGACCTGCATGCTCTCTTACAAGACCAACGGTCTCAAGCATCTCGTAAACCTGCTCGTCGATATACTTCTTGTCTTTAACACCTTGAATCTTCAGACCCTCGGCAATGATCTCGCGAACGGTCATACGTGGGTCAAGGGATGCAACCGGATCCTGATAAATCATCTGGATTCTGGTGACTAACTTAGAGCGCTTTGCGTGCTCTACCTTTTGGTTGTACTCCTTTTCAAGTGCCTGCTTGTCAGCGCCGGAAGCAGCAGCGATCTTCTTGTCGTACTCTTCCTTAAGCTCTGCCAGCTCCTTTGTCTTGTAATCGTCGTTGCAATGCTTGTGATCATGCTTTGCCTTCACGATCTCTTCCTTCAGCTTTGCGATCTTTGCGTCGCATTCCTTAATGGAAGCTTCGTAGCCGGACGGCTTTTCGGAGGAAAGTCTCTTCTTTTCCTTCTTCAGCGCTGCGATCTCATCCTTGTAGGACTGTGTACCAGCAACGATACGCTGTCCCTTAAAATAAACGTTTCCTGAAGTGGCATCATACAGCTTGATGATGGTTCGTCCAGTGGTGGTCTTTCCACAGCCGGACTCTCCTACCAGACCGAATACCTCTCCCTTTTTCACATCAAAGGAAACGTCGTTGACTGCCTTCTTTACAAAGCCGCGCTTGCCAAAATACATGGACAGATGCTCGACCTTGAGTAATGTATTATCCGATTCTTTTACGCTCATTGTGTTACATCCTTATCCTTTCTTCTGTTTCGCATCTTCTCAATTCGCTCCAGTACAATCTTCGGCGGATCAATCTTCGGTGCGTCCGGATGCAGCAGCCAGGTTGCCGCATAGTGTGTATCACTGATCTTATACATTGGCGGCTGTTCCTCAAAGTCAATCTCCAGTGCATACTTGTTTCGATCAGCAAATGCATCACCCTTCGGCGGATAGATCATATTCGGAGGCGTTCCAGGGATAGACTCCAGCTTTTCCTTCGTATCCAGATCCGGAACGGAGGATAAAAGCGCCCAGGTATATGGATGTGCCGGGCTGTAGAAGATATCCCTTGCGGTACCGGTCTCGACAATCTTTCCAGCATACATAACGGCTACGCGGTCGGCCATGTTGGCAACAACGCCGAGGTCATGTGTGATGAAGATAACGGACAGGTTACGCTCCTTCTTTAAGTTATTGATCAGCTCCAGAATCTGTGCCTGAATCGTAACGTCAAGTGCGGTGGTCGGCTCATCACAGATTAAAATATCTGGGTTTGCGGTAAGCGCAATCGCGATAACGATACGCTGTCTCATACCACCAGAAAACTCAAACGGATACTGACTGAAACGACGGCGAGGCTCATCAATACCAACGCTTTCCATCAGCTTGATGGCACGCTCCTTTGCCATTTCCTTTGTTACCTTATAGACAGACTGAGATGCGCACTCCTTTAAGTAATCCACAATCTCAACTGTTCTTGCTGCGTAATCCGCAGTCTTATTTTCTGCAATCTGTGCCTCAAAATGCGCGATCTGCTCCTCAATAATGTCGGAAAGCTCCTTCTTTGCCGCATCGAGATCGACAAGGCTCATCGGGATTACCTGCCAATCTGGCGTCTTTCCCTTTGCTACCTTTCTCTCATACTTTGCAGTCTGAGCGGCAAAGCGTGCCTTTTCCTTCTCGTTCTTCACAATGCCGTCAAAGTACATATTGACTGCATAGTCAATACTCGTTCCAAAGGTATGAGTCAGACCATCCTTTGTAACCTCAAGCGGGTCAAGACACTTTGCGACAGCAGCCTTCATGCGTCCACATGCATCCTGCACACTCTTCTTCTCTAAGTTCTCCTGTACGTGTGGCAGCTCCGCCTTTAATACGCTGATTGCCTCACTTCTATGCTTGTCGGTTTCAGAAGCACTGTTTCGTACTGCCTTCTCGCACTTTGTAAGAAATGCCTTCATGAAATCATCATCGAGCTTCTTTCTTGTCATCGCGTTAAGCTTGTCTACTGGCATATCCGGAATCTTGTCTTCCACAAATGTCATGTAGTAGCCAAGTGTGAAGGTATTCGGAACCGGAAGCTCGCTTGCGGTCTTCATGATCGCCTGCAGCTTTTCAATCGGCTCATAGAATTCCTTGCAGGACTGCTTTGGCTTCCATGTTGACATCAGACTGCTCAACTTCTGCGTATAAGACTTCGCCTCATCGGCAGCCTTTCCAGCTACCACAAATGGGCTGCATGCGCCCTCTGCGGCATGAACTAACTCACCGATCTCATCCTTTACGTCAAACTCGGTGTTAGTGCGAATACGAAGAAGCACGTTGTCTGCTGCGGATACAAAGTCCTGTGCATATGAAAGTGCAGCAGTATACTGGCTCTCTAACTCACAGTGCTTTAATTCAAATTTTTTGAATTTCTCGATATCTTCCTTTGCAGATGCTTCTCCGCTCTTTGCGAGCTGGTCGGTCAGCGATGCAAACATCGTATCCATCGCTGCCTTTCCCTCTCTTCTTGCTGCCTTATTCTTTAACAGCATCGCCTCTGTCAGCTGATTTCCGACACGCATAATCGGGTTTAAGCTGGACAGCGGATCCTGGAATACCATCGCAATCTTATCACCACGGATACGATGGAACTCATCCTCGCTGATCTTCATCAGATCCTTGCCATCGTAGAGAATCTTTCCACTACGATCGCATTTCCAGCAAGAATACCCATGATCGCACGGCTGGTTACGGATTTTCCAGAACCAGACTCACCAACAATGGCGAGTGTTTCTCCCTTATATAAATCAAAACTGATATCCCGGACAGCCTGAAGCTTTCCGCTGGCGGTTCTGAAGGATATCTTTAAATCTCTGACGCTTAATTTCTTCTCTGCCATTATTCATCAGCTCCTCTCAACGACGGGTTGAACGCATCTCTAAGTCCATTTCCAAACAGGTTAAAGGAAATCTCAAGAAGTGAGATAAACAGCGCCGGAAACAGAATAATATGCGGATAAGTGGACAGGTAGGTCTGACCGTCGGAAAGCATGGTACCGATGGAGATCATGCCGCTTGTCTGAAGGTTGATAATACCCAGATAAGAGAGCAATGACTCACTAAAGATAACGTTCGGAATGATCAGGATTGTACCTGTGATGATGGTACCAAGGGAGTTTGGAAGTACGTGGCGGAAGATCAGACGCTTGTCGTTTGCACCAAGCGTACGTGCTGCCAATACATACTCAGAACCCTTGAAACGATAAAACTGGGTACGAACACGGCTCGCAATGCCGATCCATCCGGTCAGGACGAATGCGAACAACAGAGAACCAAGCGCACCGACCTTATTTGCTAAATGCAGCTGGAACAGTGTTGCAACTACAATAAACGGCACGGATGCCAAAATATCGGAGATACGCTCCAAAATTAAGTCGACGGCACCGCCGTAGAATCCCTCAATAGAACCGTAGATAATACCAATGATAAAGTTCAAAATGGAAACGGAAATCGCAAGCAAGAAGGAAAGACGTGCACCAGATGCCAGACACGCAAAGATATCCTGTCCATGCTGATTGGTTCCAAACAGATGATGCGCATAAAATCCGTTGTTGTACTTGTAGTATTCCTTGTACAGAACACGAACCTTATAACCGGACTGGTTCTTGGCTGCGTACACATACCAGGTAGAACCATCCTCACCGCCGTTATCGGACTCCAGCTTTAAGCTGTCGTACTTTGCAGCATTTTCCTTTTCACTCGTCTTGTATGCCGGTGTGTAGATCGGATTTCCATCCTCATCGTGATCCTTTGCCTCACCTGCACTAGACGGTGTCTTATCCTTTAACTCATACCACAAATTCGCACTGCTTCCAACTGCTACAAATGAAGTCTTATAGTTTTCTGGAAGTGGGTAGATTACCTGAATTCCAGTCTCATTCTGGTACTGCTGAAGATTCTGGTACTGCTCCTCACTCAGATCGGCATAGACAAAGCCTACCTGATCGTAGCTATCTACCTTTAACTTGTAGGTCACACGACCCGTTGACTCGTCTACATTTTTGCTGATCACCTTCTTGATCGGGGACTCACCCGTCTCAACGGCGATGGACTGGTAATAATCGTATCCAGCCTGTGTCTCGGTTCTTGTGGAGCATCCATCCCAGCCCAGCCAGGAAAACAGCGTGCTCTTTGGAAGAACCATCTTATAATAACCATCACGGAAGCTTACATCATAATTGGAAATCGTTGGAACGATCATTGCAAATAAAAACAAAACCAGAATAATCCAAGCTGCGATTACAGAAGACTTGTTCTTGCAAAAGCGGCGGAACGCATCACGGAAATAGCCGACCGGCTTTGTCTCAAGCTTTTTATCATGAATCCGGCCGTCACGCTTCGCAAGCTGAAGCTTTTCAACCGGTATTTTTTTCTCTTCCATTTGTATCACCTCTCTCCCATCTTGATACGCGGGTCAATGAAACCGTAGCTTAGGTCAGTTACCAGACCGCCTACCAGACCGATTAACGTATAGAACATCGTCAACGCCATAAAGAAATTGTAATCGCGCACATAGATTGAGTTGACATAAAGATTTCCGATTCCCGGTACGGAGAAGATCTTCTCGATAACGAGGGAACCGTACAGGATACCGATAAATTCACCAAGAATCATTGGAAGAATCGGCACCATCGCATTTCTCATTGCGTGTCTGACAACTGCCTGTCTTCTTGTCAGACCCTTTGTTCTTGCAAGCAGCAGATACTCACCAGTCAGAACCTCTGCCAGCTCGGCACGTGTAAATCTCGTCAGACTGGCAATCGTTCCAAACGCCAGAGAGATTACCGTCGGCATCATTGACTTAAACATCGTCCAGCTAAAGAAGCTTGCCTGATCCTGTGACGCAACGGTCAGAGAGAACCAGCCAGTCTTAAAGCATAAGAAATACTGTACAACGAATGCATACACGTAAGACGGTACAGAAATTAACAGCATAACAATAGTAGAAATTACATGATCCTGCCACTTATTCTTCTTTAAAGCGGCGAAGATACCAAGTGCAATTCCGACCGGAACAGCTACAATAATGGAATATAAGTTTACAATTACCGTGTACGGGATCTTCTGCAGGACAATCTTTGATACTTCCTGTCCAGAGTAGAGCTGCTCGCCCAGACCAAAATCTCCGTAAAAAAGAATGTGTTTCCAGAACAGCATGTACTGCACCAAGATCGGCTTATTATAGCCCATTGCCTCACGACGTGCAAGAATCAGCTCAACGTCACGTCCCTGTTCCTTAACAGCCGGCAGCGGCAGCAGCTTGATCAGGATAAAACACATTGTTGTGATGATAAAGAATGTCATAATCATCAGTAAAATTCTCTTAACAACGTACTTTCCCATATTTTTTCCTTCCTAATACGAAAACTCTTTTAACGATTTTTACTGTCAAAACTGCGGCAGGTAGCACATGGCCACCTGCCGCCAGATACGATTTCTAAGATAACTATTCTCTGTTTGAATGCAAGCATTCACAGCAAGCAATTTTACAGGGTTCTGAATAGTTGCAAATTAGTATGTCAGGGATCCCTTAACAGCTTCCCACTCGGTATCATCGTAATCAAAGGTATAGTATTCAATACCACCAAACTCTACCAGATCGATATACTGAGTAACAGCATAATCACCCTTCTGGGAAACTAAAGAACCGCTGTTTCTGTAATACAGAGGTGTAGTGGTATAATAGGAAAGTAATGCATACTCAAGCTTTCCATAAATCTCTGCCTCGGTGTCATAGCTGTAGTCTGCAAATGCATCCAGTGTTACAGAACCATCATCAGAGGTCAGAACGGTATTTACATCGCCATCTGCCCACAGTGCCCATGTCTGAAGCGGCTGAGTGAAGGTAGCACCGTCAACATCAATTACAACATTGATTGCGCTGGTATCAAAGCCGTACTCCATCTGCTGTCCGCTTCCGTCAGAAGCATCGCAGTAACACTCATACAGAACGGTCCATGGAGAATAGGTTGCACCACCCCATGTAGTGAAGATCATATCTGCTCCACCGGAGTAGTTGGTCTCATAGTAATCAGCATCAACAACCATCTTCATGGAAACCTTGCCCTCAAAGCCAGTTCCCTCACAAGCAGCCTGCAGGCAGCTGTTTAAGTAGTTGAACATCTGAACATAAACATCATCAGACTGATATACGCGAAGCTCGATCTCTACGCTTGACTCGCCGTCATACAGACCATCTGCAACACACTCATCGTATGCCTGCTGCATTAAGGACTGTGCATAGGTGATATCGTATCCGGTGATTGCCTCGTAAGCCTCATCCAGATCCTCATAGTCGCCGTCCTCACCCCATGTCATGCCGTACAGGTTGCACAGAGCTTCCTTTGCACCCTCGCTGTCACGATAGGTAGCGCCGGTGTATGGATCGTATACATACAGGTTGTTTAACATACCAAATCCAGCAGTACCAGCGGAGGTATAAGCTGCTGCGAAGGTATTACGGTCGATCGCATAGGAGAATGCCTTTCTGAAGTTCAGATTTGTTAAGATCTGAGTTCCTCTCTCGGTAGTCTTTGCCAGGTCAGTGTTGAAGGTCAACTTTGTGGTATAAGACTGTGGAGTATAACGGATGTAATCACTGGAGCCATATGTGGACATATCAGATGCAACAAGGCTGACATTGTCAATCTCGCCATTTAAGAATGCCAGAAGAGCGGTGGACTGCTCTGCGATAACCTGACAGGAGATGTTGTCTGCCTGATACATTCCAGTGTGCTTTCCATCCTTGTAACCAAACCAGTTATCGTTTCTGGTGAAGGTGATCTGCTTATCCAGCTCGAAGTAATCCAGTCTGTACGGACCAAAGGACATAGTTGTCTCTGCAGATGTACCATAGTTGGTGGTGATGCTTGCGATATCATCAGAATCCGCATCTACCTGATCACCGTTGGAGTTAAAGTAAGTCTTGCAGGACTCCCACAGATCCTCATATACTAAGTAAGTGGAGCTTAAGTTGTACGGTACATAGTAGTCTGGAGAAGCTACCGGACTTGTGGTAACGAATACGATCTCATAATCGCCGGTCTTGAAGATACCTACATTATCAAAGCTGTAATCAGCCTCGTAAGCCTGCATTGTTCCAACGTAATCAGCTGCGCTGTCTGCATTCGGAGCGCCTGGTGCTAAATAGGTCTCATACAGATACTTACCGGATACATAAGCCTCGTCTGCGTTCTCATCCTCAACAGCCTCATCACGAATTGGAGTCTCATCAGTGATGGATACGTACTGAGAACCATCCTCTGCTGTTACGTTCCAGAAGGAAGTTACATCAACGTACAGCTGAGACTCATCGCCGCCGTTTGCCAGATAATCCTCAACGGTCTCGCCTAATGCGTTGAAAGAGGTTCTGCCCTGGTAAACGTAATTCTTTGCACCATAAATCTGGAAATCACCAGCGTACAGAGAATCAGCACGTCTGTTTAACATGATTGGGTCTAACAGCTGCTGATAAGAATAAATGTAGCTGTCTGCATTGATCGGAGTTCCATCTTCCCAGCAAGCATCTGGATTTAAGGTAATCTTCCATGCCTTTGCAGTGTCACCCTCTTCGATGCCGTAAGAACCTACGTAATCAGAAGTAACATCAACCGGAAGCTCAGATGCCAGGTCGCATCCAATAGCCCATCCGTCCTTGGTATCATTCAGGTAGAAATTGTAGAATCCACTGGTGATCTTGGATAAAACATAACTATCCTCGTTTGTTTCCCAGTTTACAGTACCCCACTTCATGTTAGTGGTACCTGCGATGTAATCGTTGTAGGTATATACCTTCTCATCGGTATAATCCTTGCCTTCTTCACCCTTGTAAAGATTGTAGTTTAACTCTCCTGCTCCATCTTCGCCTTCCTGAGTGGTAACAGAACCTGCATAAACGGTGTTTCCGTCGGTTGTGTACTGCTGATCTTCTGTCTCGTCTGCCCAGCTCATTGAACCCATAGCTAATACCATAGCTGCGGTCAGAGCGACACTTAAAGGTCTTCTCGTCATCTTTTCTTCTTCCTCCTTTTACTGATGCGAAGCATTGATGTGCAAAAGGTGCATACCCCCTAGCTTTTCAAGCTTCGTATTAAATTTTATATTACTGGATACCCAAACTTTTGTCAATGTTTTTATTGGTTTTTGCCAATATATGGTGACCATGGGGGCAGGTACAGTGGTTTGATTATTGTCCCTGGCGGC
>ERZ1106943.4005-NODE-4005-length-10564-cov-10.858597_pt1 | contig 10564 bp, 8 predicted proteins | sample MGYA00403671_ERZ1106943 | MGnify/ENA primary metagenome ERZ1106943 (study PRJEB35170, sample SAMEA104062427) | human gut metagenome | biome: human gut; feature: human-associated habitat; material: faeces | place: Denmark | collected 2012-06-14 ...
ACCGCAAGCGCACCGAGCAGAGCTTCTTTGTGCCCAAAGAAGAAATTGCCGCCAACGGGTATGATCTGTCCATCAATAAGTACAAGGAGACCGAGTATGTGCCGGTGGAGTATCCCTCGACCACGGAAATCCTTGCCGACCTGCATGAGCTGGAAATGGAAATCACCAAGGGTCTGGCAGAGTTGGAGGAGATGGTGTGATGGCGAAGTTGGGAGAGGTTTGTCTCTTAAAGGCAGGAAAATTCGTATCAGCGAATGATATTTCACCTGAATATAACAAGGGATTGTATCCTTGTTTCGGAGGAAACGGCATTCGTGGATATGTTGCAGATTATACGCATGATGGAGAGTTTCCGTTGATTGGCAGACAGGGGGCGTTGTGCGGAAATGTTAATTTAGCCTCTGGAAAGTTTCATGCAACAGAGCACGCAGTCGTTGTACAACCAAAAATCGAAATGAATGTGCATTGGCTTTATTATGCACTAAACGCCATGAATTTGGGTCAGTATGCAACAGGTGCGGCACAGCCCGGTCTTGCTGTGAGCAAGCTAGAAACATTATCAGTAGAAATTCCGAATATTTCAGAGCAAAACAAAATTGCTCAAACTCTGTACAAAGTTGAACAGCTCGTGAATTTTCGCAAACAGCAGCTTGCTAAGCTGGACGAACTGGTAAAGGCGCGGTTTGTGGAGATGTTTGGAGATCCAGTAAGCAATCCGATGGGCTGGAAACGGGTTCGGTTTGATTCTATAAGCGAGAACTTAGATTCAAAACGAGTTCCAGTTACAGAAAGCGACCGAAAAGATGGTGTATATCCATATTATGGAGCTTCCGGCATTGTCGATTGGATAAACGATTATATTTTCGATGAAAACATTCTTTTAGTATCAGAAGATGGTGCCAATTTGTTAATGCGTTCTACACCAATAGCTTTTTCGGTATCTGGTAAGTCGTGGGTCAATAACCATGCTCACGTTGTGAGGTTTCATGATTTTGCAACGCAAAAATTTATTGAAGTCTATTTTTCGTTAATAGATATTAGTGAATATATTACAGGAACAGCACAGCCCAAATTAAATCAAGCAAAGCTAAATACAATGCTATTCTGTTGGCCACCTCTTTCTCTTCAAAAACAGTTTGCCGCCTTTGTAGAGCGTGTAGACCAGCAGAAGCAGACCGTACAGCAGAGCCTTGAAAAGCTGGAATTGATGAAAAAGGCACTGATGCAGGAATATTTTGGGTAACTCCCTCAGTCACCTTCGGTGACAGCTCCCTCTGGGAGGGAGCCTTTATGTGGTGGTAAGGCAAAAGCCTCCCTCCTTGAGGGAGGTGGCGCGGCGTTAGCCGTGACGGAGGGAGTTCCAGAAAGGAGCGCGTCCAGATGTCATTGCCATATCAAGGAAAATTGATCCCTCGTGCAAAAGAACTGCGCAAGGGCGCAACCAAACAGGAAAATCATCTCTGGTACGATTTTCTGCGCAGCTATCCCGTGCGGTTTCAGCGGCAGAAAACGATTGATGGCTTTATTGCGGATTTCTATTGTCACGTTGCAAGGCTGGTCGTGGAAGTGGACGGTTCACAGCATTATGATGAGCAGGGACTGGCATACGACAAAGAACGCTCCGCCATTTTTGCCGAATATGGTGTGAAGGTGATTCGGTTTTCTAATCTGGAAATAGAGCAGAGCTTTCAAGAAGTTTGCAGTGCAATTGATTTGGAAGTCAGAAAGCGGGTTCAGGAACTGGAAGATACTCCCTCAGTCAAAGCCTAGCGGCTTTGCCAGCTCCCTCTGGGAGGGAGCCTATAACGTAGAGGTAAGGTAAAAGCCTCCCTCTTAGAGGGAGGTGGCACGGCGCAGCCGTGACGGAGGGAGTTCCCCTGTAAGCACCATGATTCTGGTGAAAATTCTGAAATACATGTCGAAATTTGCGTCCTTTTGTATAAAACATTGAAATACCATAAGGTGTATGCTACAATGAGGAAAAATATGGTATTTCGACGATGCGAAAGGAGCACATACGATGAACCAGTTTTACAATCAGGATGAAGAAGTTCAGAAAGCCGTAAAAGCAATGTTCGATTTTATAGAAGCGATGAATAAACTGGATTCGAAACATCAACAGCAAGTATTGAATGAAGGTATAAAAGCCGAGATGCTAAAAAGCATCTTAAAAATGCAATAAATGATAAGTTTTAAGAGGTAGAATAATGACGGAAAGTATTTGGATTGCGATTATCGGAGCAGTTGGAGTTATTGGAGCAGCAATCATCGGACTCTTCAAGAAAAGCGATAAATCAAAATCAAATGCAAAAACAACAGTTAATCAAACTGTTACAGGAAATCATAATACGGTTATTGGAATTCAGCGTGACCGAAAGGAAAAGTAATATGTGCAGTGATGTGAAGATTACTCAAAAGGTATTGCCAGGAGCAGGTGGAAATACCGTAGTTGCAAATCAAAACAACTATGGGCTGACTGTGACAGAGGCTACACAAATGGCCTTTCAAATTTTTCGTGAATACTATCCACAGTTAAAAAAAGAAGCAATTGCTGAACTTCAAAAGATGCTGACAGAAGAATTAGAAAAAGTTTCACCGCAAAATATAATTCCCCCAACGCCAAGAATTGCAGTGCCAACATTACAAGGAGCGAGCATATCAGATGAAGAGATGATTCGGAGACTGTATGCAAAACTACTTGCGGGAACAATGAATACGGAAAAAAGAGAATATGTACATCCGGCATTTGTGAGAATGATTGACGAAATGAATGAAATGGATGCAAAAGTTTTGAAAGCAATTTCCGACATTAATGATAGCATTCCGGTTGCCCAAATAACATTTACATTTGGAAACCGGTATTTAACACATGTGATGCCTCATTTTTATAGTATGTACTTTGACGGACTTGGAAATGAGTACGATATTTCAAGAAGTGTAGAAAATTTGTCACGCCTTAATCTTATAAATTTATTTAATGGCGATGTGACAGGCTTTGATTATAAAGAATTTGAAACGACACCGTATGTAAAGGATAGATTTGATTATGCAGTTAAAAATAATTCTGAACGTCAGTTGAAAATAGAAATTTCAAATTTTGTTATTCAACAAAACGATATAGGCCGTCAATTTACAAATGTATGCATATTGGAATAATTATGTCTAGATGAGATTAAGAACAGAAAGGAGCCCCACCATGTCCAACTTCTCCTATCTCTCCACCCACCCCGAATACTCCCTCTTCGCCAATTCTGCCATCGAGGCCGAGAAAGTGTTCTCCACCTCCCCGGCGATGTGCGCGGTGGGGTGCCGGAAGGCGTTGGAGCTGGCGGTGAAGTGGGTGTATGCGGCAGATAAAACCATCACGATGCCCTACAAGGACAACCTGCAATCCCTGCTGCATGAGCCGAGTTTCCGGTTCGCAGTGGACCGCAATGTGTGGATCGTGCTGCCCAGCATCGTGAAGGCGGGCAATCTGGCGGTACATACGGGGCATAGTGTGTCGGCGGCGGATGCAGTGTTCAGCCTGCGGGGGCTGTTCGATTTCATCCAGTGGGTGGATTACTGCTACGGCACGGACTATGTGGAGCGCTCCTTTGATGAAACAGCCATCCCCGGCGAAAAGGTAACGTTGGACGAAAAGAAGATCCGGGAGCAGGAAAGCCTGCTGACCCAGAAGGATGCCGAGTTGGAAGCCTTGCGCAAGCAGGTGGAGAGCCTTTCGACGGCGTACACAGCCAGCAAACAGCAGAACCGGCAGAGCCGCAGTTTCACCGCCGCCGACCTGACCGAGGCCGAGACGCGGCAGAAGATCATCGACATCGACCTCAAGGCCATGGGCTGGAAATTCACCGGGCCGGACGCCGATGTGCGCACCGAGTACGAAGTGAACAACATGAACGGCGTGCTGGGGCAGAAGGGCTATGCGGACTATGTGCTGATGGGCAAGGACGGCGTGCCGCTGGCGGTCATTGAAGCCAAGCGCAGCACCAAAGACCCCAACATCGGGCGCAAGCAGGCTCAGCTTTATGCAGACTGTCTGGAGCAGAAGTTTGGCCGCCGTCCGATGCTGTTTACCACCAACGGCTACACCACCTATTTCTGGGATGAGCAGAGCGGCCCGCAGCGTGCCGTGAGCGGGGTGTTCTGCAAGGACGACTTGCAGAAGCTGATGAACCGCCGCACCGAGAAAAAGCCGCTGGACACCATCGAAATTGACGACAAAATCACCGACCGTTACTACCAGAAAAATGCCATCCGGGCTGTCTGCGCCCACATCGCGCAGGGCTTCCGGCGCAATCTGCTGGTCATGGCTACTGGCACAGGCAAGACCCGCACCGCATCCAGCCTGACCGATGTGCTGAGCCGGGGCGGCCATGTAACCAACGTGCTCTTTCTGGCAGATCGCACCGCGCTGGTCAAGCAGGCGAAGGACGACTTCAAGAAGTATCTGCCCGACCAGTCGCTGTGCAACCTGTGCTCCTCCAAGGACGATAAGGCCGCGCGCATCGTGTTTTCCACCTATCCCACCATGCTCAACGCCATCGACAACGCCAAGACCAAGGACGGCGTGCCGCTGTTTTCGCCCGCCCACTTTGACCTTATCATCGTGGACGAGAGCCACCGCAGCATTTTCAAGAAATACCGCGCCATTTTTGATTATTTCGATGCGATTCTGGTGGGTCTGACCGCCACCCCGAAAACCGACGTGGACCGCAACACCTACGACTTTTTCGAGATGGAACATGGCATCCCCACCTACGCCTACGATTACGACACGGCGGTCTACACCGACCATGTGCTGGTGCCTTACTACAACTACGAGGTCAAGACGAAATTCACAGAAGAGGGCATCCACTACGACCAGCTTTCACCGGAGGATAAGGCCCGCTACGAGGACGATTTTGCCGAGGACGACACCCTGCCCACCTTTATCCCATCCGAAAAGCTGAATAAGTTCATCTTCAACGCCAACACCGTGGACACGGTGCTGCAAGACCTGATGGAGCGCGGCATCCAGACGGCGGGTGGTGACCGCATCGGCAAGACCATCCTCTTTGCCCAGAACAAGCGCCATGCGGAGTTTATCCGGGAACGTTTTGGCAAGCTCTACCCGCAGCTGGAGACCCAGTACCCGGGATTCATCCAGCGGGTGGTCTGCGACGACGCCTATGCACAGTCCATCATTGACGACTTCAAACAGCCGGAAAAGCCGCCGTTTATTGCAGTCTCGGTTGATATGATGGACACGGGCATTGATGTGCCGGAGTGCGTGAATCTGGTGTTTTTCAAAAAAGTGCGCAGCAAAACGAAGTTCTGGCAGATGATCGGCCGTGGTACACGGCTGTGCCCGTCCCTTGCCTGCGTGGATGCCATCGACGGCGAATATACGGGCAAACGACGGTTTCTGATTTTTGACTACTGCGGCAACTTTGAATTTTTCCGTCAGAAACCCAACGGCTACGAGAGCGCGGACACCAAAAGCCTGTCCGAGAGCATTTTCTGCAAGCAGGTGCGGATCGCCGCCGCGCTGCAGGATGGAGCCTATGCGGACGAAAAATACCAGAACTGGCGCAAGATCTTAGCGGAGACCTGCCGTGCCGAAGTGGGAGCGCTGAACCCGGAGCTGGTATCCGTGCGGCTGCACCGACAGGCCGTGGAACACTATCAAAAGCCGGAAGCCTTTGTCAGCCTGACCGAAACGGACAAGGGTACTCTGATGAAAGAGGTGGCACCGCTCATCTCGCTGGACGATAAGGACGAGGCCGCCAAGCGGTTCGATAACTTTGTGTATGGCTTGCTGCTCTGTGAGCTGGAGGGTCTGCCGGGGCTGGGCCGCGCCCAGAAACAGCTGCGCAGCACAGCGGCATTGCTGGAAGGGAAGGCTACCATCCCGCAGGTGCAGGCAAAGCTGCCCCTCATCCGGGAGGTGCAGACAGACGAATTTTTGACCTCGCATGATCTGCTCCGCTTTGAGGAAATGCGGCAGGAGCTGCGGGAACTTATCAAGTTTCTGGTGGAGGGCGGCGAGGGGCAAAAGCCTGTCTACACGGCCCTTGCCGACCCGGTACTGGAACAGACCGAGGGCAAAACGCTGGATTCTGGCTACGATTTCGGCGAGTACCGGGAACGTGTGAACCGCTACATCATGGAGCACCGCAGCGATACGCTGGCCATCCACAAGCTGACCCAGAACATTCCGCTTTCCCGGGGCGACTATACCGAGCTGGAACATATCTTCACCTGTGAGCTGGGCAGCAAAGAGGACTATGCACGGGAGTTTCGGGATACGCCCTTTGGTCTGCTGGTGCGTAAAGTGGCAAAGCTGGACCACGATGCTGCCATGCAGGCATTTTCCAAGTTCATCAACGATGAATCGCTGAATGCAAAGCAGATCGCGTTTGTTCGGAAGGTCATTCATTACATCGAGCAGAACGGTTATGTGGAAAGCAAAGCGGTTCTGATGAAACCACCCTTTGACCAACCCATTCTGTTTACCCGCCTGTTTGATGGCAAAACAGGCGGAGAACTGATGGAAACCATTGATGCCGTCCGGGAAAATGCTGTCCATGTGACGGCATAAAGTGGTGGAATGTACTGATAAAAAACGGTATAATACGCTTGAACTATATTAGGGCTTAGAGCTTCATGTGGAAGTAGCCCAGAAGCCGACCTTCTACTCGGATTCGGATTTCTTTATCGTCACACTGCCGAATAGAAGTGTAGCGACTCCGGCACAAATCAGTATGGAAAGTGTGGCAAGTGGTGCGGAAAGTGCGGAAACCTCTGCGGAAACTTCTACAGTGCTCCACAGAATGAGTACAGATGCAGAAGTGAGTGAACTTTGCAAAAGGCTGGATAATACCAGGCTGACTGCAAGTACAAAAGAACGGACACTTGAACTTTTCAAGAGATATCGGTATCAATATCAGTTCCGCAGCATAAACGTTGCACAGCTATATGGCGTTCAGAAATCGCGTGCATCCTCTATCATCAAGAATCTTATCAAGCATGGATTGGTGACGTCACCAGAATATGGCGTATACCAATTTGTGAAGAAGTAACACCGCTATCAACAGGTGGTTTTTGAAAACCAAGCGGTGAAGCTGTTACAGCCCATGGAACGTCTTAATATAATTTGAATTATCATAATCGAAATTATATTAACCACTTGTGTGAAACTGCCCACTCCCTGAGAACTCCTCAGACGAGTGGGCATTCTTCTTCCTATATATCAAATATACCCTTGTGGTCACTCAAATCGCCACCAAGTCATGGATCAAAAATCATCTTTTTTCATTTTCTGGGGCTCTGCACACTTTTGCACACCGGCGGGAAGTTCAAATTTTGTCAACCTGCCCAAAATACGCCCTTAAAAGTTTACTTGACGCGATTTTCAAATCAATATATAATTGGGTTAGAAACCAATTATAGAAAAGGATGATTTCCAATGGCGCGCAGATACGACAGCAAAGAAGCAAAACGGCGGATACTGACCGCCTGTGTCCGGCTTTTTCTGGAAAAAGGCTACACGAACACCAAGGTGGCAGAAATTTTAAAGGAAGCAGATGTTTCTGCCGGGTCGTTCCAGAATATTTTCCGCACCAAGGACGGTGTGCTGACCGAGCTGATCGGCATGATGTTCAGCAGGCAGTTCGGCGCGGTAAGGCCGCTGGCGGCAAACGCCCCCTCGCCGGTGTACCTCTACGCGGTGGAAACGGCTTTGCAGCTGGCGATGACCGAGCTGAGCGAGAATCTGCGGGATATCTATGTGGAAGCGTACACCTTCCCCGCCACGGCGGAGATCATCCACCGCAGCACCACGGCGGAGCTGCAGGCGGCGTTCAGCGCGTATCTGCCCGGGTGCGCCGAGTGCGATTTCTACGAGATGGAGCTGGGCACGGCTGGCATGATGCGCGGCTACATGGCACGGCGGTGCGACCCCTACTTTACGCTGGAGCGCAAAATACGGCGGTTCCTGAGCATGAGCCTGAGTGCGCTGCAGGTCCCCGCGCAGGAGCGCGAGCAGGTCATCGCTTTTGTGGCGGAGATCGATATGCTTGCCCAGGCGCGGAAGGTGGTAGATGCCGTGCTTGCATCGCTGTCCGTGCAGTTTGATCTGAAAGGATAACAAGGTTTGATGACAAGGAGGGAGTAACATGAAAAAATGGCTGATCCGGTGTTTGACGGTGCTGGCAATGGTGTGCCTGATACCGGGGATCGTGTTAAACGTTAAAGCGGCAGAAACAGTCCAGAGACGCTGCGCCCGCTGTGGGAGTATGGAGACACGTGAGATCCTCGGATACGAAAAATATGATTCGAACAGTCATAGGGTTTATGTAACTGAATGCCCGAACTGCCACAACGATGGCGATATTGCGTATATAATGTTCCATACCGGCGGCACCGAAACCCCCACCTGCACCACAGGCAAAATCTGTGAAAAATGCGGCGCGGAATACGGCATTCTCGGTCACGACTGGGGCGCGTGGACGCCTAACGGCAACGGCACGCACACCGGCAGCTGCACGCGCTGCTCCGAAGTTAAGACCGCAAGCTGTACCGGTGGCACAGCAACCTGCACCGCCAAAGCGGTCTGTGAGGTGTGTGGTGGGGAATACGGCGAAAAAGACCCAAATAACCATGATCTGGTGCAGCACGAAGCAAAAGCCCCCACCTGTACGGAAACCGGCTTGGCTTACGTTACCTGCTGGCGCTGCGACTATACCGATTATCAAGAAATCCCCGCACTGAAACATGATTTAAAGCAGCACGCAGCAAAAGCCCCCACCTGCACGGAAAAGGGCTGGAACGCTTACGAAACCTGCTCCCGCTGCGACTATACCACCTATGTGGAACTGCCCGCACAGCATGATCTGGAGCAGCACGCAGCGCAAGCCCCCACCTGTACGGAAAAGGGCTGGGATGCTTACGATACCTGCTCCCGCTGCGACCATACCACCTATGCGGAACTGCCCGCACTGAACCATGATTTGGTGCATCACGATGCAAAAGCCCCTACCTGCACGGAAAAGGGCTGGAACGCTTTCGACACCTGCAACAACTGCAACTATACCACCTATGCGGAACTGCCCGCGCTGAATCATGATTATCAGGCTGTTACCGTAGAGCCTACCTGTGAAACAGACGGCTATACTGTTTTTACCTGCTCCCGCTGCAAAGACAGCTACACCGCAGACCCGACCGATAAGCTGGGACACCAGTTCGGTGCATGGTCCCCGAACGGAACCGGCTCTCAGAGCGCCGATTGTCTGCGGCAGGGCTGCGTGCACACCGGCAGTACCGATTGCCGGAAGTTCACTTTCCGCACTGCGGAAGGCGAAATGCTGACCTTCTGCCCCGTGTGCGGGCAGGCAGAAAACGCCGCGCAGCTGGAAAAGATCGAAGCCGCAACGGCGTGGACTATCAGCGGCAGTCTTTCTGCGGAGGATGTGACCGCACGGACGAATGGGGAATACCTGAGTGTGGCATTTGAGACTGCCGGCAGCCTGACGCAGCCCACCGGCCTGGTAAGGCTTGCGCTGCCCGCCGGATTGCTGGAAGGCAAAACGCTTGTGCGCATTGCCCCGGACGGCACGCAGACGGAGATGCCTTTTGAAGCAAAGAACGGCAAACTCATCTTTACGCTGGATTTTGCAAACAGCGAGCTTCCCGTAATGCTCTTCCGCCTGCTCCCCCAGACCGCCGCCCTCTGAGCGCTTTTACAGCGCACAAACGATAGACCGTAAAATGCCCGCCCACCTGTGGGAAACCACGGTGGGCGGGCATTCTTTTATGTTATGGTTATGTGCGTTTTGCCCTCAGCCGCACACGCTGCCATCCGGGGCAAAGAACTGCACGTGCTTTTGCCACTGGGTAGGGCTGATGGTGCGGCGGTAGCAGTCGGTCAGGGCTTCCACTGCAGTCTCCGGGGCAAGGGGCGCGCAGCCCGGGCAGTCCAGCACCAGAATGCGGAACCACGCGTCAAAAAGATGCTCGGTGTAGTGGGTGTCCCACGCGCCGCAGCGGGCGTAAAAGCCCAGCCGCCGCACTGCCATGGCTGCGTCCTCGGCCTTTTCCGGCATCTCGGCTTCAATTAAAATGGCCTCGGCGGTGTCCTCGTGGGCGGGCAGCTGCGCCAGCAGCTGCGCCCCAATGCCGTGGGCGCGGTAGGCGGGCACTACGGCAAAATAATCCAGCTGGCTCATCCGGCAGCCCTCGGGACGCACCATCAGCAGATAGGCGGCAAGGGTGTCCCCGTCAAACACGCCCCATGTGTGGGCAGTGCCATCCGCTTCGCTGTTCAGGATCATGCTCAGGGGCTTCAGCTCCCCGGCAGGAAAGTCCCGGCGCATCTCGTTCAGATACACATCGGTCAGCTCCGGGCCGGTGAGCAGCCGCCAGATAAACGCAGGCTCTCTCATACGATCCGGTTTCCTTTCTGGATGACAGCCTTGATGTTCAGCTCCTTGTCCGCAAGGATCACGTTGCCGTAGCGTCCGGCGGCAAGGCTGCCGTAGTCGTTGTCCACGCCAATGCTCTTGGCGGGGGTCTCGCTGGCGGC
>ERZ1106943.4008-NODE-4008-length-10560-cov-2.163922_pt1 | contig 10560 bp, 5 predicted proteins | sample MGYA00403671_ERZ1106943 | MGnify/ENA primary metagenome ERZ1106943 (study PRJEB35170, sample SAMEA104062427) | human gut metagenome | biome: human gut; feature: human-associated habitat; material: faeces | place: Denmark | collected 2012-06-14 ...
AAAATCCAAAATCACTTATAATGGTTCAATAGGAGCATCTATGAATGCAAACTTCCCACAGTTTATGAATGGTCCCCAGTTTGCATATTATTATAATATGGCTGACATGATGGATAAAATGGCTAATGGAAGCATTTCAAACATTAGTCAATATAATCCCGTTTTTACAAAGGCGAATGTGGAAGCTATGTTGAATGGTGATCCTACTGACGGATGGGATAATGTTAACTATATTGATAAAGTATTCGGAACCGGTATTAATCAGAAACACAATGTAACAATACAGGGAGGTAGTGATAAGATGCGTTACTTTGCTTCTGTGGGTTATTTAGGTCAAAAAGGTAACATTGACAATTTCTCTTACAAGAGATACAATTTAAGAACTAATCTTGAGACTCAACTGGCTAAGAACTTCCAGTTAAGTTTAGGTATTGCAGGAAATGTCGGTAAACGTGAAACTCCGGGATATGCTTCAGGCGGTACGGATTCTAATTCCGAATTGGGTGAACAAGGTTGGTTGTCAGTAGCTCATCAGACTATAATGATGCATCCATATTTGCCGGAAACATATGACGGACTTTATTCTGCTACCACACAGAATAACACAAGTCTGCCCAACAGTCCATTGGCTGCCATTTATGAATCAGGATACAAACATACCAATAGCTTTGATTTACAAACTAACATCTCTTTACAATATAATGTACCTTGGGTTAAAGGCTTGAGCGTGAAAGTAACCGGAGCTTATGACTATACAACTTCTCATAATAAGAATTTGAATACACCTTACTCCACATATATACATAAAATGCCGACTTCGACAGCAGATTGGACTTGGTCTAAAGCAGACGATCCTCGCGGCACAGCAAATGGAATAAATTTAGGTGAAGGACAGTATAGTTCTCATCAAATGGTAGGCCAAGGAAGCATAAACTATGCAAGCTCCTTCGGAAAACATAATGTAGAAGGAATGGTATTAGCAGAAATCCGGGATTATAAAGAAAACAGTTTCTCCGGCTATAATAAGAACATGAGTTTCTCTGAACTACCAGAATTGAGCTTTGGACAACCGGCAGACTCTCCAATCTCGGGATACAGTGATGCAAACCGTAGTATTGGTTATGTTTTTCGTTTGAAATATGACTATGACAATAAGTATTTGGCAGAGTTTACAGGTCGATATGATGGTTCTTACAAATTTGCCGGCAATGTTAGTGGGAAACGTTGGGCATTCTTCCCGTCAGCGTCAGTAGCGTGGAGAATATCTAAAGAAGATTTTATGTCTAGTCTGACATTTCTGGATGATATGAAGATACGTGCATCTGTCGGTTTATTAGGAAACGATGCAGTGAGTCCGTATGCTTTCCTTAGTACTTACAATTTGATGGATGGTAACAAAAATGCATACCAAACAATTCTGAATGGAAAAGTAATGCAAGCATTACGCGCCTCTGTAATTGCCAATCCTACTCTAACTTGGGAGAACACCTTAACTTACAATGCAGGATTTGACTTTACGATGTGGAATGGTCTGTTGGGAATGGAGTTTGACGCATTCTATAATTATACCTATGATATTTTGACAGCAATGGGAGGCGATTACCCCCCATCTATGGGAGGATATTATTATACTTATGCCAACTATAATAAGGTCGATAGCAAAGGCGTTGAAGTAACGGTGAGCCATCGTAATAAATTAAACTTGGCAGGCAAGCCATTCTCCTATGGCGCAAGCTTCAATCTGACATTTGCAAGAAACCGTTATCTCCGTTATCCGGATAGTCCGAACACAGTAGAGTGGAGAAAACGCACAGGACGTAGTGTCGATGCTTCTGTTGTGTGGGTTGCAGATGGCTTATTCCGTTCAGAAGAAGAAATAGACAATTCAGCCTGGTATGGCACTCGTCCTAATGTCGGTGATATCAAATACAGAGATTTAAATGGTGATGGTAAAATAGACGAAGATGACAGAACACGTGTTGGACGTGGCAATCGTCCCGAATTAACTTACGGTTTGAACCTGAATTGTGCTTGGAATGGATTCGATTTAAGTGCACAATTTACTGGAGGTGCACTGTTTGATGTATCGTTGACAGGAACTTATTACAATGGATATGACGATAATACAGTCTGGACACAGGCATTTAAAGAAGGAGCCAACTCACCACTATATCTGGTTCAGAATGCATATACAGTAGAAAATCCGAATGGAACATTCCCACGACTTACACTGGGTAATCAAGGACACGGAGGAGATAATGGATTAGCTTCCACTTTCTGGTTGCGTAACGGTAGATACCTTCGTCTCAAATCCGCACAATTGGGTTACACATTCCCCAAGAGATGGATGAGTCCTGTCGGTATTCAGAATCTTAGAATTTATGTAGAAGGTTCTAATTTATTCACGATTTCCGGTCTTCCTGATGGAATCGATCCTGAATCTCCGGGAGTAAATAACGGATACTATCCTCAACAACGCACCATTATGGGCGGTATAACTTTGACTTTCTAAACCTTTAAAAGTTCTATTATGAAAACAAAAGTATTAAGTATCATATTGTTGGGAGCCTCTTTAGGGCTTGGCTCATGTAGTGATTATCTGGACATGACTCCAACAGACAGAGCATCAGATAAACTTGTATGGAGTAAACTCGACTATGCAGAACAGGCAGTCAACGATTTCTATCGCTATATAGATTATTTAGGAGCCTACAGGGATGGACAATGTTTGGCAGGAATGACAGAAGCTCTGACAGATCAGCTTAAATATGGTTCCTACAACTATATGGCTAAATGTCAGATACCTAGTGAAATTGCTTATGGAGGTTCTGTTCTCACAGTGAATTATGTTAGTACTTACCTTGGCAACTGGGGGACGATGTACGAATATGTGCGCCGTGTCAATGAAGGTATCAACAAATTAAAGAAATATGCTTCATTTGGTCAGGCTGATGAAGAACGCTTGGAAGCTGAAATGCGTTTCTTCAGAGGGTATCTCTATACAGATTTATTAAAGCGTTATAAAGAAGTGATTATATACGATGAGAATCTGGATAATATAAAAAAGGATATGCCAGTTAGTTCGGAAGCCGACGGATGGAATTTTGTATATAATGATCTAAAATATGCCGGTGAACATTTGCCTGTTGATAAAACTCCTAACGGACGTTTAACTAGCGGAGCTGCTTATGCAATGTTATCGAGAGCTATGTTGTATGCGGAAAGATGGGATGACGCTCGTATTGCAGCTGAAAAGGTGATGGGAATGGGTTATGAATTAGAAGCAAAAGAAGACTATTCAAATGCCTTTAAAGCAGGAAGCAAAGAAGCCATTTTACAATATTGTTATGATAAGAGTTCCACTGTGACTCATGACTTTGATGGATATATGGTTCCTGGAGGTGATAAAGCGCTCGACGGCAATTCCATGACCGGAGGATTCGGTACCCCGACACAAGAAATGGTTGATCGTATGAATATGCAGATGGTAGTGGCTTCCCCGATTGGAGTGCATGGCATACTGCTGAAGGTACTACAACGACTCCTCCTTATGCCAAATTGGAACCACGTTTTAAAGCTACCATTCTCTATAATGGAGCAACATGGAAAGGCAGACCGATAGAATCTTTCGTAAACGGTACTGATGGTTGGGCTGCATGGAAAACAGATGCCAAACCGGAAGGACGTTCTACTACCGGGTATTATTTACGTAAACTGGTAGATGAAGCTCATAATTTTACTTCCATACAAGCCAGTACACAGCCATGGACCGAAATTCGTTACGCAGAGGTATTACTGAATCATGCAGAAGCATGTTATCATCTGAATGGCTATACGGATAAGGCAAATAAAGACATAAAAGATATTCGTAACAGAGTGGGATTGTCTTACACAGACAAAAGTGGGGATGATTTAATGAAAGCCATCCGTCAGGAACGCAAAGTAGAACTTGCTTATGAAGGACATTATTATTGGGACATGCGTCGTTGGAAATTATCTGCGACAGCATTTACCGGTATTCGTCTTCATGGAATGAAAATAGAGAAAAATGCAAATGGGTCTTTCACTTACATTTATACAGAATGTGATGATAAAGATCGTAATTTCCCGACTAAGATGTATCGTTTCCCAATGCCACAGGCAGAGTTGGACAATAACGGTGCGGTAACTCAATATGCAGAATGGCAATAAATCTAAAATGAAAACATTATGAAAAAGAATATACTATATCTATTATTAGGGATTTTGGCTCTCACGAGTTCTTGCCAGGATCCGGAATATGTGCTTCCTACTGCGGACAGACAGGGAATCACGAGCTTGACTGCACTCTTTACTTCTGGGCCATACGTGGATAAAGAGGCTGTGGTATATACTATTGCAGATGCTTCTGTAGATAAGTATGTAATTCCTATGCCATGGTATTATCCGGAAAATAGTGATAATGAAACTTCAGAATATATGAAAGCGATGAGGATTCAGGCAAAGTTGGCACCAAACTGTACTATTGAACCGGTTCTTTCAATTCTCGATCTGACTAAAGAGAATTATTTCACTTATACAGACGCTCAAGGATATAAGAAACAAATCTGCATCACAGGCGAAAGAGTTAAGTCTACTAAGTGTCAGTTATTAAGTTTCTCAATACCGTCTGAAGACATTACAGGTATTATTGATGAAGACCACAAAACTGTATCTTTAATCTCTGCGGAAGATTTATCTTCTTGCTTGGCAGATTATTCACTGTCGGCTCATGCGACCATGTCACCGGATCCTAAAACAGAGCCTCTTAATTTTAATTCACCTGTTGAGCTTACAGTGATTGCTCACGATGGAGTGACAAAGCAAACTTATACTATTCAAAAAGCAGTACCGGATAAGATTCCTTACGGATATAGAAAAGGTAGTGAGACAGAATTATTTAAATTGGATATGGGAGTTATCGGCTTACCTTGGACTGGAGCAAATGCACCTTCTTTAGCTGTTTCCGGAAATAATCTGGTAGTTTGCTTGGGTGATGGTACCACAACTCCTGCATATTACAATGCATCTACGGGAAATAAGATTGGTAATGTAACTTTGGGTAGTGTGAGTGTTGCATCTTTAGGATGTATGACAAGTGATAGTAGGGGAAATATATTATTAGCAACGAAGGCTACTAATGGCAAGTCTTTCTCAATCTATAAGACTTCTTCTGTTACGACTGCTCCAACTTTATTGACTACTTATACTAATAATACAGGGTTAGATATGGGTACGAAAGTGTCTGTTCAAGGAGATATTAATACTAATGCCTCTATTATTGCTACTTGTGACGGAACAGCCAGTTCAGGTTCCAATAAGTTTGTTCGTTGGATTATAACAGACGGTGTATTGGGAAGTCCTCAAGTAGTAACAGTGAATGGTGTAGGTAATTGGGGAGCTCCCGCATCAAACACTAAAGTTGTGACTAAAGGAACTACTGCTCAAAGTGATTATTTCTTGTCATACTATGATTCTAACATTCTTTATTGGGTGAATGGAACAAATAATAATGCAAGTAAATCTCTGGAAGACTCCGACAATGGTAATTCTTGGGCAATGAATAACAACTGTCTGGATACAAGAAGCTTTAATAATGCACAATATCTTGTATTGGTGTGTACAGCTCATTTCCCGCAATGGGGTGGAACTCCATGCTTATATATGTATGATGTAACGTCAGACGGATCATTCACAGGTACAATATCTACTTCAGATGCTCTGTCATTCAATCCTTCACTTTCCTCATACAATTCATCCGATGGTGTAGCTGCAACAGGTGATGTATTGCTTGCTCCGACAACAGATGGATATAAGCTCCGTGCTTACTACGTGGATAACAACTGTAAGGTTATCGGAGGATATGAGTTTGATTGTATCGACAAATAATTAATTGATCTCTTTATCTCATATATGATGAGAAAATACCCATTCATCATATATGGGATAAAGAAATCTGTAAATCATTTAAAGGAGTAGCTATATGTCAACAAAGAAAAAAATGTTATGGTTATTATCATTACTGCCTTTTTTCATAGCATGTGGTGATGATAACACTGATATCCCGGATTGGCCATGGGCGGAGCCGGAGACTCCAACTGAACCTGTTGAAGCCAATCCTGATATTGTAAATTTAGGCTGGGCCAATGTGAAAAGCACTTATGGAACCTTGCCTGAACATATCAACGTATATAAATCACCAGAAACACTGGAAGGCAAAAAAGCGATAGCTTATATTGCGGTAGGTGATATGAGTAAGGCAGCATTTGGTGTATTAGGAGAAAAGACTGGATTGAAAAAGCCAAAAGAATTTTATGAAGAGAACAACTCCACAATTGTAATCAATGGAGGTTTCTTCTATGAGGGGTCATTAAGCCTAATATGGCGTAACGGTGAAATGGTGTGTAAGAACAATGATGTAACAGCAGAAGATTGGACTAACGGTCCATTCTGGTATCCTGTATTAGCTGCATTCTGTGAAATGAACGATGGCTCATTCAAATCAATGTGGACTTACACAACACTATCCAATGTTACTTATTGGTATTCGGAGCCCTCACCGGTAAAATCAGAAACAACTCCTAATGAAAATTTTCCGTCTACAGGAACTGTCTTAAATGCTAAAACAGGAATAGGCGGTGGCCCCGTACTTCTGTTGGATGGAAACATAAAGAATACATACGAAGAAGAAATTTTATCAGATATTGGCGCCACGGTGAACAGACCTCGTTCGGCTATTGGTATCACCAATGATAAGAAAATGATTCTTTTTGTGTGTGAAGGAGATGGAATGACAACGGGAGTTGCCGGTATGACCACCGAAAATGTAGCTAATATCATGAAAACACTGGGATGTACGGATGCTATCAATTTGGATGGCGGTGGTTCCAGTTGCATGTTAGTCAATGGGCAAGAGACTATCAAGACAAGTGACTCCAGCGGAGACGAAAGATCCGTAGCATCAGTAGTCACTCTTAAATAAAAAATGTACTGCGGATATATCAGGCAGTATATACCTAATAAAACAAGTATGATATGAGAAAATTTCTAAAAATACTAATACTGACTTTCTTGGGAGCAGTTACAATAACCTCCTGTAGTGATGATTCTGATGGAATTCCCGGATGGCCGTGGAACGATAATTCGACAGAAAAGCCGGACGAGCCGGATGTTGCAGAAGCTAAGCCACGATATATTTGGATTGATGCGGCTGCTAATTTTCCTGACTATGCCAATAGTAAGGAAAACATAGCCAAAGATATGGAAAAGATAAAAGCGGCAGGATTCACTGATATTATTGTCGATGTACGTCCCACTACAGGAGATGTATTATTCAATACTAATGTTGTAGATCAGGTGAAACGTATGGATGTATGGGGTAATTCCGGATATAGTTATTATGAAAGGACGGAAACTTGGGATTATTTACAGGCATTTATTGAGGAGGCTCGTATACAAGGATTAAAAGTGAATGCTTCTATCAATACATTTGTAGGAGGCTATTTATGTCCGTATAATTTAGGACATGATGGAGTCTTGTTCCGTGATGAATCAAAAAAAGGATGGGCTAGTGTAGCTAATCTAGCTGACGGGCTAACCAATACGATGGATTTGTTGGACGATGAAACCGATTATGGAGCGAAATTTTTCAATCCCGCTAATGATGATGTACAAAACTTTGTTTTACAGTTGTTGGCCGACTTGGCTAAATATGATTTGGATGGCATCATATTGGATCGTTGTCGTTATGATGACTATGGCTTAGAAAGCGATTTTTCAGATATTTCCAAACAGAAGTTCGAAGAATACATCGGTGAAACTGTAGCAAACTTCCCGGCAGATATTATGGCACCCGGTACGGATGAAATACCTTCTGACCAGCCTGTTTATTTTAAGAAGTGGTTGGAATTCAGAGCGAAAGTTATTCATGATTTCATAGTAAAGGCACGCGAGAAAGTTAAATCTGTCAATAACAATATCAAGTTTGGAGTTTATGTTGGTGCCTGGTATTCAACATACTATACATCAGGCGTGAACTGGGCCAGCCCTAAATACAACACCTCCGCTTATTATCCGAAATGGGCTACTTCCGATTATAAGAATTATGGATATGCGGACCATTTGGACTATATCTTTTTGGGTGCTTATGCTTCCGTGAACAATATATATGGAAGTGGCGAATGGACCATGGAAGGTTTTTGTAAGAATGGACGTGAACTGTTACAAGGAGATGTACCTTTTGCAGGCGGACCAGATATCGGTAACAGTACCGGATGGACTGACGGAGGACAATCTGCAAAAATTCCGGATGCTATTGATGCTTGTATCAGTAATAGTGACGGCTTCTTTGCCTTCGACCTTTGCCACGTTAAGAAATACGACTATTGGAACGCTTTTAAAACAGGCTTTGATAAATATCTGGAATCTATCGAAGAATGAGGTTTGAACTAACCAACTAATTATGAAAATATATTTATTACAATTCTTTTTATTAATAGGTCTGGGCTTGAATTTACAAGCCCAGATTCCTTCTAACCCTATTCGCGGGAAAGTAACCTGTAATGGGACAGGAGTCCCGGGGGTAGTAGTGACCGACGGAATAGACTGTGTGTTGACTGACCAACAAGGCCAATATACTCTCCCCCCTAATAGGAATGTGCGTTTCATTTATTTATCCACTCCTTCCGGATATTTACCGAAAACAGAACAAACAATACCTTTATTCTATCAGAAGCTGAATCCGGCCAAGCAAGATATTTACGACTTCGAATTGGTAAGAAATCCGCAAAATGAGATCAATCATTTGTTTTTGGTGCAGGCAGATGCGCAGGTTACTTCCGAAGATGACGTAAAGGCTTATGCTAAATATCTGCAAGATATGAAAGAATATATTCGTCCGTATATGGGCAAAAAAGAAGTATTCGGCATAGATTGTGGGGATATCGTAGGAGATACTCCTTCTTTATATCCTTCCTATATAGATACGGTATCATCATTAGAGATTCCCATCTATCGGGCAATTGGTAATCACGACATGACGTATGGAGGGCGTACTTTTGAATATTCTTATCGCACTTTCGAAAGTTATTTCGGTCCTATCTACTATTCATTAAATAAAGGTAATGCTCATTATATCGTGCTTGACAATTGCTTTTATGTCAACCGTGATTATCAATATATAGGTTACATTGATGAACGTACTTTCCAATGGCTGGAGAAAGACCTCTCTTATGTGCCCAAAGACAAACTTGTCTTTGTAGTGATGCATATTCCTTCCAGTCTTCAGAAGAAGCTAAGATATAACACGCTAGATCAAGATGAAACGGTCAATACAGCTGCACTATATAAATTATTGGAAGGTTATAATGCCCACATCATTTCCGGACATACACATTTTAATGTAAACGTATGTTTTAATGACTCATTAATGGAACATAACACAGCTGCCGTATGCGGTACTTGGTGGCGTGCAGATATTAATGTGGATGGTACTCCGAGGGGATATGGGGTATATGAAGTAGACGGGAACCAAGTGAAATGGCTATATAAAAGTGCAGGCTACCCGAAAGAGCATCAATTACATGTATATCAGGCCGGATCATCTGACGAGTACCCTTCCGATATTATTGCTAACGTATGGAACTGGGATGAACAGTGGAAAGTGGAATGGTATGAAAACGGAAAGCGAATGGGAGAAATGCAACGCTACAAAGGATATGATCCTGCAGCCAAAGCAATCTGTTCTGACAAAGAAAAGGTGAAATATGAATGGATTTCCCCAGTTCTTACCGAACATCTATTTCATGCTACTCCCCGTAATAAAAATGCTAAAATAGAAGTGAAAGTAACAGATCGCTTCGGCAATGTGTATACTGAAGCTGTCGAAAACAAATAAGAATCATATGTTGAAAGCCAAATATTTTATATTATTGATATGCTTCTCCTTTCTCCTGAAAACAGAAGCGAAAGTAACCCTTACTTCCATTTGGGGGGATAATATGGTGTTACAGCAACAATCGGAAGTTACTTTTTCCGGAACAGCGACTTCGGGAAAACGTGTGCAGGCTACCGCTTCATGGAATAATAAAAAAATCCAAACGAATGTTGATGCAAAAGGTGAATGGAAACTTTCTCTCCAAACACCAGTAGCTGGAGGTCCGTATAGTATTACGTTCTCGGATGGAGAGGACCTCACATTGCAGAATATTTTAATAGGAGAAGTCTGGTTCTGTTCCGGACAGTCGAATATGGAAATGCCAGTGAAAGGATTCCGTGGACAGCCTGTGTTTGGTTCCCAGCCATACATTGTATCTGCTAATCCCAAACGTCCACTGCGTCTCTATACTGTAAAAAATGCCTGGAGTACCATTCCACAGGAAGCTGGGGTGGACGGAGAATGGAAAGAAGCCTCTCCGGAAGATGTTGCTGATTTCAGTGCAACTGCCTATTTCTTTGGCAATCAGTTACAGCAATCTTTGGATGTTCCTGTCGGTCTGATACATTGTTCCTGGAGCATGTCAAAAATAGAGGCTTGGATGAATA
>ERZ1106943.4009-NODE-4009-length-10559-cov-4.739337_pt1 | contig 10559 bp, 7 predicted proteins | sample MGYA00403671_ERZ1106943 | MGnify/ENA primary metagenome ERZ1106943 (study PRJEB35170, sample SAMEA104062427) | human gut metagenome | biome: human gut; feature: human-associated habitat; material: faeces | place: Denmark | collected 2012-06-14 ...
GAGATGGCTGCCGTCCGGCAGGCGCAGAGGCTGTATCATGTTGCATGGAAGGATACCGGTGAAATTGCGGAGGAGTTGGGTATCCCCGAGGCTCGTGTCAGCCGGTATGTTCGCTACAACACCCATTTCCTCGGTGTGCATGATCTTGTCCCGGAGAGTTATGACGGCGATCCCTACGAATGGCTGATGCCGGGGATGCTCTCCGTTTCGGCGGAGCAGGCCGTGTACCGCAAGGTCTGCATCGAGCTCCTCCGGGAGCTGTTCGACACCCTGCCGAAGAAGGATAGGGACATCCTCGGCAAATCCTACGGCGTGTTCGGATACCCGGAGGCGACCTTGAAAGAGATCGGGATGTATCACATGATGAAGGAGTCCGCCGTGGAGAAGGCGAAGAACCGCGCGGTCGAGAAGCTGAGAGAATCCTATCCCGGCAGCAGGCTTCAGGTATGGAGGACTGTTCATCGTATGATGCGGAGACCGATCCCGCCGCCGGGGGATGACAGTGAGCTGCGGCGCAATTTTCCGCAGTACGTTCGCGCCTTGGCGGAGGTCTATGGCGTGCTGAGCGAAGCCGCATAAATAATATTTCTACATGAGTGGACGATATTGAGACAGTAGAATGGTTTTCAAACAAGCTTTAGGAATTCGGTTGACTACTGGCAATTCTTATAACCGCAGGCCCTTGATATCCTTGATGCGCGAGAGGATCATATTGCAGCTGCAGCTGACCACCCCGGGCAAGGCGTCGATGACCGTATGCAGAAAAGCCTCCATTTCTTCGGCGGAGGCGGCTACGGCGTGGACGTGCAGCTTGTCTTTCCCGGTCACACGGTAGATCTGCGTGACCGTATCATGCTGATTCAGTATCTCTGTGACCTCCGCCAGACAGCTTGGCGTTGTTTCGATCTCAAAATAGCAGGATACCGCTCCGCTGATCTTCTGGGGATTGATAATGGTTGTGTATTCCTCGATAATGCCCTTCTGCTCCAGAGCCTGTATCCGAGCCTTTACCGCAACTCTTGAGATACCGATCCTCTCTCCAATATCAGAATAGGAAATGCGTGCGTTTTCTATCAGCAGCCCCACGATTTGCTGATCCAAGCCGTCCAGCCCGTCCAAATACATACTGCGTCCTCCATAAATCATGGTCTTTTCCCTTTATGATAGCATTGCTTCTTCAAAAAGTAAACGCAATATTGACATGGTGACTTAAAAGCACTACAATACTTCCAAAATGCAATTTACAACTTACACTTTGGAGACACGCTATGAATCGGGATCTAACAAGGGGACCTGTCATGAAGTCCATGCTGCTGTTCGCCATCCCCATGATTTTAGGGGATCTATTGCAGCAGTGCTATAACATCGCCGACACGCTGATCGTCGGGCAATTTCTTGGTCGGAATGTGCTTGCGGCGGTCGGCTCGGCCTTTACACTGATGACCTTTTTGACTTCCATCATCCTTGGCCTGTGCATGGGGAGCGGCGCGCTGTTTTCCATGCGCTTCGGACAGCGGGATGAGAAGGCCCTTTGTGAGAACCTCTGCGCCTCGTTTTTCTTCATTGCACTCGTCACGGCGCTTTTGAATGTTCTGACATTCATCTGTCTGGATGGGCTTCGCACCTTCCTCCGGGTTCCCGCCGAGGTGTGGGGCGATATGCGCGAATACCTGTTTGTGATCTTCATGGGGATTCCCGCCGTTTTCCTTTATAACTACTTTGCCTCTTTCCTGCGGGCGATCGGCAATTCCGTTATTCCGCTGGGCTTTTTGGCGGTTTCCGCTGTGCTGAATATCGCCCTCGATCTCTGGTTTGTCATTGGACTAAGGAGGGGCGTTGCCGGAGCTGCAGAGGCGACGGTGATCGCCCAGTATGTCTCAGGTGTCGGCATTACTGTTTTCACCCTTGCGCGCTTCCCGCAGGTGCGCTCGATCTGGAAAGCTCACTGTCTGCGGCGGGAACGCATCCGTGAGATTGTTTCCTTCTCCACGCTGACCTGCGTGCAGCAATCGGTCATGAACCTCGGCATTCTTATGGTGCAGGGACTGGTCAACAGCTTCGGTCCCGTTGTGATGGCCGCCTTTGCCGCCGCTGTAAAGATCGATGCCTTTGCCTATATGCCGGTACAGGACTTCGGCAACGCCTTTTCCACCTTTATCGCGCAGAATTACGGTGCAAAAGAGAGTACGCGGATACGTTCGGGGCTAAAAAGCGCCGTGTGCATTTCCATGGCCTTCTGCGTGGTCATATCCACGCTTGTCTGCGCATTTGCAAGGCCCCTTATGGCAATTTTTGTAGATGCCGGAGATGCCGAGGTCATTCTGGAAGGGGTGCGGTATCTTCGCATCGAGGGCGCGTTTTACTGCGGCATCGGCTGCCTGTTCCTGCTCTATGGCTTGTACCGTGCGTTGGGAAAGCCGGGCATGAGCGTTGTCCTGACCGTCATTTCGTTAGGAACCCGTGTCGCGCTGGCCTATCTGCTGTCTGCGATCCCCGCCGTCGGCGTCATCGGCATCTGGTGGTCGGTTCCGATCGGCTGGGGTCTGGCAGATTTAGCCGGGCTGCTCTATTACAAGGCAAAAAAGCAGGAATTACTGTTTTGATCCAATGAAAGAACAGGCAAGGGAAGCGAACACCCAACAAGGACGCAGGCGAAGCGCTGTTGATCCGGGATCAGCGGCATGATTGCCGGTAAATGAGACCCGATTTCCATTTTCATCGAGAAGCGGCGTTCCTCATGCTTGCAACGCTCGGATATGTATCAGAGAGCGGGGAGGACACGGTCAAGACCCATATCAGCCGTCTGCGGAACCGGCTGAAGGACGTGGACGATTTTCAGATCATCACCATCAAGGGGCTGGGATATAAGGCGGAACTTGTGAAGGAGAAAGAGCGGTGAAAAGGAAACATTCCAAATACCGGAAAATATGGCTGCTGTGGGTGGCGATGGAAGGGCTGGTAGCTACACCTTCGCCATTATGAATTCATTTCTGCTGCTGCGTTATCTCTATTTTTCCCACGGCACCACCATACCGGAAGCGTCTGTCAGTGCTGCCGGATCTGTGCTCTCCGCCGTGTACCTGCCGCTTTTGATCACGCTGATCCTGACGACCGGGTTTCTGGAGCATAAGCTCAGCGCCAATGTGACAAACTTGATGGACGGACTTCGCGCCGTGGCGGGAGGAGACTATTCCGTCCGTCTGAAAACAGATAAGCATCAGCTGCTGGACGATCTGTGTGAGGATTTCGACCGCATGACGGAGGAATTGCAAAGCGTCCGCACCTTGCGGGAGAACTTTGTCAACAGCTATTCCCATGAATTCAAAACGCCGATCACCGCCATCAAGGGCTTTGCGGAGCTGTTTTCCGAGCCGGATCTTACCGAGGAGGAGCGGCAGCAGTATCTGCGGATCATTCAGGACGAGTCCGCCCGTCTGGCGGAATTGACCAACCGGACGCTGCTGCTGACAAAATTGCAGTCCCAGCGGTTCGTGCCGGACCAGACCACCTTCTCCCTGGATGAACAGATCCGCCGGTGCGCCATCCTGCTCTCCCACAACTGGGAGGAAAAGCACCTGACCTTTTCCGCGGAGTTGGAAACCGTGGACTGCACCGGCAGCGAGGAACTGCTGCGGCAAGTGTGGCTCAACCTTTTGAACAACGCCATCCGCTATACCAAGCCGGGGGGCGAGATCGGCGTGGAACTGAAGCGGACGGGAAGGGAAGCCGCCGTCCGGGTGTGGGACACCGGCGCGGGTATGACGGCGGAGGTCCAGGCCCACATTTTTGAAAAGTACTACCAGGGAGACCCCAGCGAAAAGAAGCAGGGACTGGGCCTGGGACTTTCCATCGTCCACCGGATCATGGAACTGTCCGGGGGACGCATTGAGGTGGCCAGCCAGCCCCAGCAGGGCAGCAGCTTTACCGTTTATCTGCCGCTGAACCAAAAGGGAGCGTGACGCGCTCGGTCCGCCATGCAGAACGCTTGTTTTGCCTTCCGTATTGACCGAAAACAGCGCAGCCCAGCAAAACTCCAAGGGAGGACGATCATGATCGAAAACCAAAACTCATATCCCATGAACCTGCTTGTCACGCTGGATCGGAATTACGTTCCTCAGCTGAATGTCATGTTGTTTCCCGCGCTCAAAAGTGACCCCGCCGCATTTTTTGACGTATATATCCTGCATGACGAGGGGCTGTCAGCCTCCGATTTAACGGCGACCCGGGCGCTGCTGGGGCAGCGGGGCGGGCTGCATCTGATCCGTGTGGACGAAAGCGGGCTGACGGACGCGCCAACGTCGGACCGGTATCCGAAGGCGATCTACTACCGGATCTTTGCCGCGAAATATCTGCCGCATACGCTGGACCGGGTACTATATCTCGACCCGGATCTTATTGTGCGGAAAAGTCTGCGGACGTTATATGAACTGCCTATGGACGCAGCCTTCTTTGCCGCAGCCTCCCACATCAGGGCCTTTCTGCACCGTTTCAACGAACTGCGCCTCGGCATGGGAGAGGATGATCCCTATATCAACTCCGGCGTCATGCTGATGAATCTGGAAGCCTTGCGGGCAAAGCAGGACACACAGGCGGTATTTGACTATATGGAACGCCACAAAGGACGGCTCATGCTGCCGGATCAGGACATCATCAGCGCCTTGTACGGACAAAGCATCATCCCGCTGGACCCGATCCAATATAACATGACGGAAAAGCTATTCACCCTTCACCGGTTCAACGGGGATGGCATGACGCTGGACGATGTGCGGCAGCGCTCGGCTGTCATCCACTACTGCGGGCGGAATAAGCCGTGGAAGCCCGGATACGTCGGTGAATTGGACGTGTTCTACAACGAAACCGTTTCTCAAATGGAGAAGGACTTGCCATAAAAGTATCAGCAGCCTTACCGGTGTTCCGGCAAGGCTGCTGTTGGCTATATTTGATTGGAGCATCGTCACGCAGATAAACTTGGGATCAAAGAAAAATAAGTCGAGGGAAATTCCCTCGACTTATTTTCCGTGCCCTGTACCGTCCGGCCTGCCCCATAGGTCACATTGTGTACCTATGAACATGAACCCTTATGGTTCAAGGTTTTTCTTGGTGGAGAATAGCGGGATCGAACCGCTGACCTCTTGACTGCCAGAATTTAATTTTTCCCGGTGTGTGCATAATGTACAGCTTTTTTAAAAAATATAGAAGAAAAAATCGGACCAAAACAGAGAAAATATTTCTATATTTTCTGGGTAGTATTTTCTGTTTCAACATGACCGATTGTATACCGTGCTTTCTGATTTATAAGGAGTTTAAATCAGGACCGCTTTTTGAGAGAGACCTTCTGCAAAATCATAGTAATTCCAGACTTTTCGGGTATTCCGTATTGTCGAAACTTGTGATTTCTTCATGCAGAATGCACGAACCAAAACTGTGATTTCGGATACTACTGTGTAGGGACAAAAGCTGTGATTTCGTTGCCGTGAGTGCTCGACGAAACCTGTGATTCTGTCATGTAGAATGCGGGCTTTTTCTGGATAAAACCTGTGATTCTGTCATATAGAATGCAAGCTTTTTGAGGGATGAAACCTGTGATTCCGTTATTCGACTGTCACGGAAAATGTAAGGAAAAAGTGGGGTGGGACCTGTGATTTCGCAACTTTTGTGCGCACAGCTTTCTGTCTAATCATACCTGTTCTTTCAAATCTAATTTTGCCCCCACCGATCCTGCAAGCAGGAAGAACGCTGGAACAACTGAACCGACGAAGAAGGAGGGTGAGGAGAGAAACTGAACAGACGCGTCGGTTATGGCAGACGCCATCTACGGCGGCGCAACCATAGAAGCCACCCAAAATGATATGGTGAGACAGCTGCAAAGCACCATGAAAGGGTATCAGCGGCAGTTGTCTCATGACGGCGTGTATGCCGTGGTGACACTCATGGCAAACGATGATTCGCAGCGAGAGAATCCCGGTCAGGAAGATGGCGAGGAAGGAACTCTTGAAAAGACGGAACAGCCGAGAAAATGCTACATTTTCTGCCCGGAAAGAGACCGTGTGCGGTTATTTGAGGAGTTGGATCACAAAACGGCGGCGCCACTCATTCCTGCGTTTCGGGACTATGTACTTGCTTCGCTCCAAAATCGAGGCGATCTCCGGCAGTTGGAGGTCATCTCGCAAAAGGAGCGGATCGACGCATGGACGCTGGATCTGGCACCGGATGATAAGAATGTCATAGAGGTACTGGAGGAGGGGCTGAAGGCCGGGACCATTCAGATCCCCGGCGCTGTACCCGGCGCCCCGGACGGGTTTGACGAGGTCAACAATGTCACAGGGTATCTCAATACCTTCGGCGTGACCGTCGCTGACCGTATCCGCGATCAGTTCGTGCCTATCTTCGATCCAGCCAGGGAGCCGCTTTCGGATGAAGTACTCAGAATCAATGAGTATATCATGCAAAAGGCCGGCTATTCCCTCTATGACGCCCAGCTTGCGGTGGCGGAGGCTGTCAAGCGACAGCTTGACCGCAAGAAAACGGCGCTTATCATTGCGGAATGCGGCTCGGACAAAACGAAAATCGGCTCAACTGCCCTCGGCGCATTGCATGGCTTATGGACTGCACAGAAAAAGGACGGCAGAGGGAAGTCTTTCGGCGTTGTCATGTACCCGTCTCATGTCACGCAAAAATGGGCGCGAGAGATTGGGGAAACGCTTCCGAACACCTATGCTAGCATGCTCTTTGCCATTGCAACATAACTGAAAGGCTGTTTTTTATGAAGGCGCATGATGACATGGTCTTGCTCAATATAAATCAAATAGAAACGATATTGACAGAGAGGAGTATCAGGTATATACTAACATCACAACTGCGGTTAAGGCACTCTAACTTCATAACTTTTAAAGTTACCGGTTAACTTAAAAACCGGTTTTTGAATCCATGGGAGTTAGGGTACTTTAACTGATATTGCTTTTCAAGGAGGGCCTTTATGCAAAAAACTCTTTTCCGTCGCATCGGCAGTGGACTTTTGTCCTTGCTGATGATGTCAACACTTGCGATTTCGCCGACATTGGCAGCAGACAGCAGATCCGAATCGGCTGCGGTGAGTACCCAGGCCGCCAGTGATTTTACGATTACACCTGTGGGCACCGTGACGGCGGACAGTACACAGGTTACGCTGCGCATTGACTGTGCAGACACGGAAGTATCCACGGTGAATGTATTTCTTCTGCCGGTAAATACATACGGGTACGATGAGGACAACCCTATTGCGAAAAAATGGAGTGCGGCAATAGGGGATGTGACGCTGGATGTTTCTGCCGGAAAGCTGACAGCGGGAAGCCAGTTCTGCGTGAAGCTGATCTATACCAAAGATAACGATGTGCGGGAGGTATTCAGCGAGTATTTTACCGTTGCGGCCTCTGGGGAAAAGACCCGGGCGGAGATCATTGCCAACACCTCTGCGGTGCTGCTGCAGGATGGCGAGACCCGCACGGAACCCTTTAAAGAGGACGCGGCTTCTGTGGACGCTCAGGTAAAACTGGACGATTCTGTGGAAAGCTGCTACATGACGGTGTATGCCTACATCGGCACGGCGGGGTTTGACCCGGATAACAGCACTTCCAGCTTTGTCCTGTGGAAGGGACAGGTCAAGACCGGCACGGTAACCTGTCCGTTTAACACCGATGTTGCGCTGAAGGTGGGCTACAAGATCATTGCCTGCGTCAACACCCCGGCGGGCAAGGACGCCGAGGGCAGCACCAACTATGCTTATGTCAAGTCTCAGGCGTTGGAAGTGGTGGATGAGAACGGCCAGGGCTTCCGGGACTATACCTATCCCGATGCCTCCATTGTGGAAACCACGCTGGAGCCGGGGGCTACCAAGCTGCATATCCGTCTGACCGGCGATGAGCGGCTGTTTCAGGCGGCAAAAGAAGGGAAGACCTCTCTTACCGTTGCAGTGGCGCAATATCCCAATGACGGAACTACCTTTGACTTCGAAGGAGAAAAGCAGATTTCCCTGGCCTCCAACCTGATCTTCACGGAGCCACAGAAGAACTATGAGGTGACGCTGTCTCAGTCCCTGAAGGCGGGGTGGCGTGTCCGCGCCGTGGTCTACTGGCAGCAGAACGAGAGCATCTTCCTGCCCAAGGGCAACGACTATGAAGCCATGTTCCAGCGCCCGGATGACTCGGTGCTGGTTTCCGGCACACCGGAGGAAGATATCCCCGCAGTGTCCATTCAGGGAACGCCCAAGGCGGGGGATACCAGCGTGACCGTGCAGCTGGGCGGCAAAATTCCGGACGGCACCTACATCGTGCTGAAAAAATATGATGCAGGTACGGCGGACGCGGACTGTGTGCTGAGCGGTGGCACATTCCTGGCCAACAGGAGCGCTTCCGCCGCAGGCGAGCAGACCCTGACATTCTCTGATGCGCTGACCGCCGGAGAAAAACTGGCGGCATTCCTGACCAACAACGGCCAACTGGCAAAGTCCCAGCCGGTAACGGTGGCCGCAGCCCAGATGACCCCGCTGTTTACCATCACGCCCAAGGGGGCTTTGACGGCGGACAGCACCCAGATCACCTTTACCGTGATCAGCAGCGATCCCAGCATCACCAATGTGGGTGCCTTCCTGTGCCCGGTGAAAAACGGCAGTGTGGACAGCGACAAATGGATTGTCCGCAAGCTGGGACAAAAGCCCGGCGACATTACGCTGGATATTCCGGCAGACAGCCTGAAAGACGGCGATGTGGTCCGGCTGATCCTGAACTATGAAAAGAACGATGACTTCCCCTACTATTTTGGAACGGAAGCCAACAACATCACCGTGGGCACTCAGGTTCCCGCGGAAGATTCCGTGGTGCTGAACGAAAGTACGTTTACCACGGATGCCACTCAAGCCACCGTGACCGTGACGGGCTGCGACAGCTTTCGGGGCGGTTATCTGATCCTGACTACGGGCAGTGTCGGTACCAACGGTGACGCAGATAGCCGCAACCGTCTGGGCAGCGTGACCTTTACCGGCCCCGGAACCTATACGGTACCCTTCGGCAACAACCACGTCAAACTGATTTCTGGTAATACAATTCAGGCCCATCTTTATAAGCTTGATGATAAGGACAGAACCTATTACAAGTACAGCAACGCAGTTGGGATTACCTCCGGCTCTCAGCCGGCGGTGAAACCGGAAGTGTCCATTGCCACGGACAGTATCACGGCCGACCGCACCGACGTTTGGGTGCAGACCAGCTTTGACGGTGCCCTGACCGGCACACTGAAGCTGTATATCTACACCGGCGAAACCTTCGCGGAGGATGCGGCGAAGGAAATCTATTCCGGCACGATTTCCTCCAGTTCCAACAGCCAGAAGATCATCTTCGGCAGCGGAAAGCTGACGGCGGGGCAGAAGCTGATTGCAGTCCTCAATCTGTCTGACGGCACCAGCGTCAACTCTACGGCCAAGACCGTGCAGGCTGCCCCGGAGAAGATCAAGCCGGCGGTGCAGTTTGTCACGAAAAAGGTCACGGCGGGCATGACGAAACTCTATGCTGCCATGACCATTGACAGCAGCGTCAACAACGCCAGCTATACGATCTACCAGTTTACCGGGGACACTCTGGATATTTCCACCGCCACGGTCCTCAGCAGCGGGACGTTGTACCGCAGCCAGAGCAAGGAAACGGTACCTCTGGGCAGAGGTAAGCTGATTCCCGGCGCTAAGCTACAGATCGTACTGACCGCCGACGGCGTGGAAGCCCGGTCGGATGTTCTGACCGTGGAGCCGTCTCCCGATTGGGGAACGCCCTATGCCGCATTCAATGTGTCAGCGGTGAAAGCCAATTGTGGGGAGACAGGATATTTGAGAAATGCGGGATAGGGCGGGATGAGGGGGGAGACGGCGGGAAAACCCTTGAAATACGCGGGAAACGGCGACTTTCGGCGCGGGACGGAGGCGCGAATTATCAACAATCTTGAGATGAGGATGCGTCGGCGGCGGTCGGCGCTTTTTTCACGCTCACGAGGCCGCACAACGGCGGCGGCGCGGCGAGGCGCACACATACGCAGAATACGAAAAAGCCCCGGAAACGCCCGTATAACGGCATTTCTGAGGCTTTTAGATGATATGAGCCGCTCGGCCCCGTCCCGGAAGTCACAGCAGCAGACCAAGAGGACGAGAGCTTCGCGGCTCATGCTGCTATTGTAGCAGACGCGGCGGCGGATTGCAAGAGGGGCAAGCGTGCTAACGGAGCGTTAGAGCGTGCGAGTTTTGGGGAAAACGGGGCTTTTCGGCGCGGATCGGCGGGGATTAGGGCGTGCGCTGGCCGTGCGAGGCGTGCGCGGCGAGGCGGCGAACCGGGCCAAAACAAGCGGCGAGCAATTCTACATTTCAGTCAAAACTGCGAAAAGCTGTAGAATTGCCCTGCTTTCAATGGTTTCGGGCGTTTTGCGAGTGCGGCGCGGGCGTTTTTCAATTCTACAGAAAACAGATTTACAACTAAATCAAAACAGCGCAAAAAATCAAGCGGTTCCACCTTGGGCTTCAGCGTCCTCGGCGGGGCCGCTTTTTG
>ERZ1106943.4012-NODE-4012-length-10549-cov-2.753097_pt1 | contig 10549 bp, 12 predicted proteins | sample MGYA00403671_ERZ1106943 | MGnify/ENA primary metagenome ERZ1106943 (study PRJEB35170, sample SAMEA104062427) | human gut metagenome | biome: human gut; feature: human-associated habitat; material: faeces | place: Denmark | collected 2012-06-14 ...
GTCCGTCCGGTAAAGACAGAGGAAGAAGCCAATCAGTTCGTAGAGGAAATGCGGAAGAAATACTGGGATGCCAGACACAACTGCTTTGCCTATTGCATCGGTGAAAAAAACCAGCTTCAGCGGTGCAGTGACGATGGAGAACCAAGCCAGACAGCGGGACGGCCTATGCGCCGCAACCGCACAATGATTTTGGCGGATTCACGCAGGTGGACGACGAAGAACTGCCGTTTTGATGGAGGAAAAGAACATGCTGAACGAATTGCGAAATGTAATTTACGATGACGCGGTGAAACATGGGCTGTGGGATGGGGGCTATCTCTGTAAAACGCTGATGAACAACGATTGTTTGCGGGATTCCGGCATTTTGCAGATTTACAAGATTGTAAACACCGAGAAAGAGGCAAAGCGAGTTAATGCAACGCTGCGCGTATTTCTGGAAAATCAAGAGCTTTTAGAATCGGTGCTTGAGGAAGATCACTTCACCGAGGAACTGGCGGACGTTATCATCACGGCGCTGTCTGCCGCCGGGTATCTGGGCATTGACATTGACAAGGCGGTGCGGGAGAAGATGGAGATCAACCGAGGACGAGAGTGGAGGCACGGGAAATGACGCTGGGCAGTCTGTTTGATGGGAGCGGCACATGTCCCTTGGCGGCGACGCTCTGCGGGATTACGCCGATCTGGGCCAGCGAGATTGAGCCGTATCCCATCCGAGTGACGCAGAAGAACTTCCCCGGCATGCGCCACCTCGGCGATATCACGCAGATCAACGGCGCGGAGATCGAGCCGGTGGATATCGTTGCATTCGGCTCGCCTTGTCAGGGTTTGAGTGCTGCCGGAGCGCAAAAAGGCATATTCGACGACGACCGGAGCAATCTGTTTTTTGAGGCGATCCGAGTAATCAAAGAAATGAGGGTCGATACACATGGGAAATACCCACGCTATGCCGTCTGGGAAAACGTGCCGGGAGCCTTCTCCAGTGGAGAAACACACGGAGCCGACTTCCACACAGTCCTCGAAGAGGTCTGCCGCATCAAAGAGGCAGACGTATCTATACCTGGACCGCCGGGAGGGGCATGGACTCCTGCCGGGCTTATTATGGGAGAAGGATTCTCTGTTGCTTGGAGAGTATTGGACGCTCAATTTTGGGGTGTCCCCCAGAGAAGAAATCGCATCTTCCTTGTCGCAGATTTTGGAGGACACAGTGCCGGTGAAATACTATTTGAGTCCGACAGCGTGTGGAGGAATTATCAGAAGAAGCGAGAAGAGAGGAAAGGTGTTGCCTGCTATTTTAAAACAGGCACTGCTGATGCAGGCAGGGCAAGTCCCAGAAAAGACTATGTAATCTGCCTGTTAGATCAGGGCGGAGAGCGGATGGATGTGCATGAAAATAAAAGCGGAACCCTGCTTGCACACGGACGTTCCAATCCGCCCATTATCATGGCAACCAGTCAGGGGAATGTGGAAATCGAAATCGGGTACTGTCCGACCATTCCCGCAGCGGCAGGCATGGCAGGAAATAACCAGCCGATACTGTTTGACAATCACGGACCAGACACCCGGTATACCGGTCCTGTGGAGGTTGCCCAGACCATTACATCAGCACTAGGTACAGGAGGAAACAATACACCCCTTGCCGTAAATAAAGAACCATTCTGCATTGCCGGAAACATTATAAACCGGAAGGAAAAGAATGGTGGAAACGGATGTGGGTACCAGCAGGGCATCAGTTATACCCTGACCACAGAAGACAGGCATTGTGTGTTTGCTCCGGAAAATGAGCGAAAACCATACCAAGAGGTCATAGGAAGTCTGTGTGCCGGGGATGAGAAGATGATCAGTAACCAATATGTGGACCAAGGCAAATGCATTGTAGATATGAGCAGTCTGGTACGAAGACTTATACCATTGGAGTGCGAAAGGCTGATGGGATTTCCGGATTACTGGACAGACATACCGGGAGCAAGTGACAGTGCAAGATACAGAGCATTGGGAAACAGTGTGGCGGTGCCATGTGTGGATTTTATTCTATGCGGCATCGCTTATTTTTTACGAAAAATGGGAGAGGAGGAAGAGGATGTATATCTATCCCGATAACTTGAAAGCAAAGGCAACCATGTGGCTGTGGAAATTAAAAGACCTTGCCATTATAGGCATTATCGTTCTGCTTTCTGTGTTTGCGTTTGCATACGCGGGGCTGTGGTTTCCGCTGGTCATTGCCGGAGCCTATGCGTTTTTAACCATACAGGTGGAGGATACCAGCATTATGGATTTTATCCGCTATGCCTGTGCGTACTTTTTAATGGACCAGCAGCATTATGAATGGAGGTATACACCGGATGAGTAAGAAGAACATGGAATCCACCAGAGAACTGATGGGAACCAGCGAAGTGACGGATTACAGTATCCGAACATACAAGAATGAGGAGCTGGTTTACTTTTTAATCCAGCCCAGCAACATTTCCGTGCTGTCGGAGGAGAGTCTGTCAGCCAGAATTTATGGACTGATGACGGTGCTTAAGGGCATCACGGAAATCGAAATGATGTGCTTAAATTCCAGAGAGAATTTTGAGGACAACAAAAGATATCTGAAGAAGCGGATGGAGGAAGAAACCAATACTGTGGTAAGAAAGCTGCTGGAAAAGGACGCAAATTACTTAGACCGCATGCAGGTACAGATGGCAACAGCAAGGGAGTTTCTGCTGATCATCAGGCTTCGTGAAAAGAAGGAAAATGAAATTTTTTCCTACTTAAACCGCATTGAAAAGATGCTGGCAGAGCAGGGATTTACATCCAAGAGGGCAGAGGAAGAGGATATCAAAAGAATCCTTGCAGTGTATTTTGAGCAGAATGTGACAACCGAAAAATTCGAGGAATTTGACGGAGAAAGGTGGATTATTTTAAATGAATAAAAACAGAAAGAAAAACACGGTAACGGAATCGGCAGCCGAGGCAAAGCTGAAAGGCTTTTTAGATATGATTGCCCCGTCCGTTATCCAGTTTTATACGGATCACTATATCTGTGGAAATACCTACCGGAGTGTCTGGGCACTCCGTGAATACCCGACAGCCACGGATGAACAGGCGATTTTAAGACACCTTGGGGAAAAGGATGGTGTTACCTTAAGAATCTACACCAGACAGGTGACACCGGCAGAGGAGAAAAAGATTATCAGCAATGCGGCCAACAAGAACCGCATGAAACAGGGGAACACAGAGAACTTACAGGAAACGGTTACCGCAGCAAGCAACTTGCAGGATGTGACAACCATCATTTCCACCATGCACAGGAACAGGGAGCCGCTTTTACACACCGCTGTGTTTCTTGAACTGTCTGCACCGGATATGGAAAAGCTGAAGCTGTTGCAGACGGAGGTGTTGACAGAATTAATCCGTTCCAAGCTAAATGTGGACAAGCTCCTGCTGCGCCAGAAACAGGGCTTTCTGTGTGTCCACCCGGCAGGAAGAAATGTGTTCCGAGAGCAGTTTGAACGGGCACTCCCTGCCTCCAGTGTGGCAAATCTGTTCCCCTTTAACTATTCCGGCAAGACAGATAAGAATGGCTTTTATATCGGCAGGGATAAGTTTGGGAGCAATGTCATTGTGGACTTTAACCAGAGAGCCGATGACAAGACAAATGCCAATATCCTGATCCTTGGAAACTCCGGACAGGGAAAGTCCTATCTGTTAAAGCTGATATTAACCATTTTAAGGGAGTCCGGCATGAAGGTTATCTGCCTTGATCCGGAGCATGAATACATAGACCTTACAAACAATCTGGGCGGATGCTTTGTGGATCTGATGAGCGGAGAGTATATCATCAACGTGCTGGAGCCAAAGACCTGGGATGAGAACGGAAGCCCGGAGGACACGGATGCACCTTATACATTCCGCTGTTCCTCCAGATTAAGCCAGCACATCTCTTTCTTAAAGGACTTTTTTGGTACCTACAAGAATTTCACGGACAGCCAGATTGATACCATTGAAATCATGTTAGGAAAGCTGTATGAGAAGTGGAATATCCGGGATGATACGGACTTTAGTAAGCTGACACCTACGGATTACCCCATCCTTTCAGATCTTTATGATCTGATGGAAGAGGAATACAGGCACTACGATGCCAAGAAGAAAGAACTGTATACCGCAGAGCTTTTGCAGGAGATCTGTTTAGGACTTCACTCCATGTGTAAAGGAGCGGAGTCCAAATTTTTTGACGGACATACCAACATCACGGACAGCAGCTTCCTGACATTCGGTGTCAAAGGGCTGCTGCAGGCAAGCAGAAATGTGAAGGATGCCATGCTGTTTAACATTCTTTCCTACATGTCCAATGAACTGCTTACCAATGGATATACTGCCGCCAGCATCGATGAGTTTTATCTGTTCTTGACCAACCTGACAGCGGTGGAATACATCCGCAACTTCATGAAACGTGTCCGTAAAAAGGAAAGTGCAGTCATTCTCGCCAGCCAGAATCTGGAGGACTTTAATATTGACGGTATCAGAGAATATACAAAACCGCTGTTTTCCATTCCGACACATGCCTTTTTATTCAATGCCGGAAATATCGATGCCAGATTTTACATCGATACCCTGCAGCTTGAGAAGAGTGAGTACAACCTGATCCGTTATCCCCAGAGAGGTGTGTGCCTCTATAAGTGCGGCAACGAAAGATACAACCTGATGGTCCATGCACCGGAATATAAGGAGAAGCTGTTTGGTAATGCAGGAGGCCGCTAAGCGGGAATGTCGATGGATTTACGGGAGCAGAAATTCGGGATTGAAATAGAACTGACCGGTCTTACCAGAAAAAGGGCGGCAGAGGTAATTGGAAAGTATCTGGGGCAGGAACTCCATTACGATGGCGGCTATTATGAGGAATACAGTGTCAGGGACGAACAGGGAAGAAAGTGGAAGGTCATGTATGACTCCAGTATTGTTGCAGTGAAAAAGGGCGGCGGTTCTGCCGGTGATGAGTACAAGGTGGAAATTGTATCCCCCACCTGTCAGTACGCAGATATCCCAACGATTCAGGAACTGGTACGGCAGTTAAGACACGCAGGAGCCATAGCCGGGGAAAATGCCGGTATCCATGTTCATGTGAATGCAGCACCCTATACGGCAAGAACACTCCGCAACATTACAAACATCATGTACTGCAAGGAGGATCTGATTTATAAAGCATTGCAGGTAGATGTGGAGAGGGAACACAGATACTGCAAAAAAGTGGAGGAAAGTTTTTTGCAGGAACTGAACCAGAAAAAACCAAAGTCCATAGAGGAAGTCAGCAACATCTGGTACCGGGGAAGGGATGGCAGAAACAGGCATTACCATGAGAGCAGATACCACTGTCTGAACCTGCACAGTGTGTTCCAGAAGGGAACCATTGAGTTTAGGCTCTTTAATTCCACTACCCACGCAGGAAAAATCAAGACCTATATACAGCTCTGCCTTGCCATCTCTGCACAGGCGTTAAACCAGAGCAGTGCCAGCCGTATCAAGACAACCAGCACCAACGAGAAATATACCTTCCGCACATGGCTTCTCCGTCTGGGAATGATCGGGGATGAATTTAAGACCGCCCGTAAGTTCCTGTTGGAGAATCTTGAGGGCGGGATTGCATGGAAGAACCCGGAACAGGCAGAGAGACAAAAGGAAAGGCTGAAAGCAAAAAAGGAAAAAGAAGAGTCAAATCAGACAGCGGAGGCAGAGAACCTCCGGCTAGAAGAAGGCGCGGAAGAAGAGTCACAGGGAATGCATATGACCATGTAAACAATCAGAGATTTTAAGAAAGGCAGAGAGAAATGGAAAAGAGAAAGAAATATATCGCTTACGGCTCCAATCTGAATCTGGAGCAGATGGCAAGAAGATGTCCCACGGCAAAGGTAATCGGAGCGGGAGAAATCAGGGATCATGAGTTACTGTTCCGGGGATATCCAAAGTCAGCAGTGGCAACGGTGGAACCAAAGAAGGGAGCCGGTGTTCCTGTTCTTATCTGGGAGATTGGACCGGAGGATGAAAGAAATCTGGATATTTACGAAGGATATCCGAGGCTTTATGGCAAGGTGAATCTGGAAGTGCAGACAGAAGAAGGCTCAGAATCCATCATGGCTTATACCATGAATGAGGGACATGAAATCGGAATGCCATCGGTACCCTATCTGGAAACCATCACAACCGGATATCTGGAGGCAGGCTTTGATGTAAACCGTCTGCTTGAGAGTGTATCCCATTGCAAGGAACTGGCAGAAAGAGAACCTGTTTGTGAGGGAATGGAGGTGAACCCATGGAACCAACAACTGCTGCAATGATTGCCAAAGCCGCCATTGCAGTGGGTACCAATAAAAAGGTCTGGACTGGAATCGCTTCCGTAATTGCCGCTTTGTGTCTGCCGTTTATCCTGATTATCGTGTGCATCTTAAGCATCGCATCTGGCGGGGCAGATCATAACCGGTCTGCTGTCCGTCTGGCATTTGAAGGAGGAAACATTCCCTCCGGTATGCCTGCTGACTACCGGGAATATATCGGCCAGATGCAGGAAAGCTTCGGGGAACTGGATACGGTTCTTGGAGAAATCGACAGCATGACAGAAGGAGAGCTTACAGACCGTTATCTGGTCAAAGCCGTGTTCTATTCTTTGTATTTCGGCGCCGACAGGGTCCGGCTGGATGCCTCTGATTACCAGCGGTTTGCGGAGTGCTTTGTGAATTATGAAGAACGCACTAGAACCATAGAAAACCCGGATGGCAGTGAGAGTGAAGAAACCTATGTGGTGGCAGTGGCGGTCACGGATAAGGTAGAGCTGTTTGAAAAGATTAGCAGGGATTATGGAAAGTCCCTCACCTATGAACAGCAGTCTAATGCTGTGAATGTGTGGTATCTGGCAAAATACAATACCACCGCACCGATGGAAGGGGATGACTTTGAAGACTGGAGCAACTGGCATGGCGGTGGCGATGTTACTTATTATGATCTGCCTGCAAGCGAGGTGGGAGGAAAGGTAGTGGAGCTTGCCCTGTCAAGGCTGGGGCATCCCTATTCCCAGACCTATCGTGGCAAAGGAAATTATACGGACTGCAGCTATCTGACCATGTGGTGTTACAGACAGGCTGGAATCACCATACCCGGAACTGCGGCAGAGCAGGGAAGGTACATGGTGGAACATAACCTTACGATTGCAAAGGAGGATTTGCAGCCGGGGGACCTTGTGTTCTGGAGCCATAAGCCAAACGGGAGATTTATGAACATCACCCATGTGGGTGTTTATGTAGGAAATGGAATGGTAGTGGATGCATCCTATTCCAAAGGAAAAGTAGTACATCGGAATTTATTTGACAGTGATAAACAGGTGTTGTATGGCAGACCACGGTAGTTTTTGTGATGCCAAAGGCATCTGTTTTGCTTTGCAGGAGAAAACTTCTCCTGCGGAAAGGAGGGAACGTGAGAGCAGTTTTTATGAGAAAGGAGCCGGAGATAGATACTAAAGAATTTCAGGTGGAAAAGGTCATTACCTTGCCGTCCGAACAGTACGCATACTTCACACAGCATCTCATGAAGGAGCATGATTTTATCAAAGAGAACGTGGATTTGATGTATGAAAAGGATGGTGTATGGCACTGTCTTCTGGTAGCCGGAGAGGGCATGGATGAGGGTGTGCTGGTGGAAAGTGAGGGTTCGGCTTATGCAAGATATTCCGCTTTTGTGCCGTTCGCACAGGAAATCATCAGACAGTATCAGGACATGCAGGAAACGCAGACGGATGTCATGCAGATGAAGATGTAGGAGGAAAGAGAAATGGCAGAGAGAGAAATCAAGATCGGGTTTCCCGAAGTAAAAATGGAGGCACTGGAGTTTTTCTTAAAGGAAAATGATACCACTGTGGAGAAGGTGTTAAGGGAGCATCTGGATAAGACCTATGAGAAAAGTGTGCCCCAGCAGGTCAGAAAATTTGTGGAAAGCAAGATGATTCCCCAGACGGAAGAGCCTGCCCAGAATGAAGCCGGAAACGCAAGACAGGGGAGAGGACAGGGAAGACGCAGTACCAGACAGCAGACCGCAAGAGAGACTGTTTTAGAGCAGGAAAATAACGGAGCAGAACAGGATTCGGAGACAGAAGAGCAGGAACCGGAACAGGAGCAGACTGGCGGTATGTCCATGAGCATGTAGAGAACAGGAGGTAAGAAACTTATGAATTATGAAGGCTTTAAACAGTATGTGGCAGACCATATCAAAGAGTTTTTGCCACAGGATTATAGTGTGCATGAGATTGGTATTACGAAGCAGAGAAAGAACAATGATGTGGTTTTGGATGCACTTTCCATCAAGGGAGACAGCAATATTGTACCTGTCATTTATCTGGAGCCATACTATCAGGCCTATACAGATGGAGTCAGGATGGATGACATTTTACAGAAAATAGCAGACATGTACATGAAAAGTATGGAGCAGGTAAGCGAATTTCCTGTCGAAAGTTTTCAGTATGATAAGGTAAAGAACAGCATTTTTGTTGTGGTACAGAATGCCGGGATGAATCAGGAATTACTGGAGAAGGTACCGCATGAACTGAGAGAAGATCTGGCACTTCTTTACAGAGTCAATATGGAGCTTCCCAATGGCGAAAAGGGAAGTGTATTAGTCCATAATAACCATTTGGAAATGTGGGGAATCGATGAAAAAACATTAAAGGAAGTAGCGTGGGACAATATGCATAACTATTTTCCGCCGGAGTTTACTTCCATGAGCAATATATTACGTTCCCTTGGCTATAATGAAATACCGGAAGGTGCAGAACTTATTGAGATGTATGTCCTCACTAATAAGGATAAACACTATGGCGCTGCTTATATGTTCGACAAGGAAGTCATGAGCAGGATAGCAGAAGAGATTGGCGGGGACATGGTTGTTTTACCATGCTAAGTTGTAAAATCAAGTGCGACAAGGGTTAATAACTCTATCGCACTTGATTTTTTATTGTGGAAAATATGAGTGCTACAAGAGAATTAAAAAAACTCTTGTAGCACTTTTTATTTTGCCAATTTTTAAGGAAAGGTGGGCGGAAACGTGAAAAAAGGAGATAAGCGTATTACATACGCCGACAGACAGAAGATTGAAGCAATGGAGCGAACCGGGGCAAAGGTTACAGATATTGCAAAGGCGGTTGGGTTTCACAGAGCAACGATTTATAACGAATTGAAGCGTGGGGGAACACCATACCGGGCAGAAGTAGCACAGAGAAGTTTATAAATGCCAGGCGGCAGCAGTATAGAAAGGAACTCAACATGGAAGTGTGGATATTACGAGGGACAGACCCGGAAACATTGGAAGAAAAGATAAATAAGCAGTTGGAAGAGGTGGAAAAGGTAAAATCACTTTTCCATACGCCAACGGTTCAGTATCAAACGGCAGTAGTGCCGCAGATGCGAGGGGATAAAGTAACGGGTTACAAGGTGGAGTATTCAGCAATGGTTGCAGTAGAAGCAAAACCGTTATTCCGGGAAGCGTAGGTGGCAGCAGATGAAAAGAAAATTAAAGGTTAATGACTTCTTTTGTGGATGCGGCGGAATGGGTATTGCATTTAAAAATGCCGGGTATGAAATAGCCGGGGCATGGGACTTTGATAAATACGCCGTGGAGAGTTACCGGGCAAACGTAGGGGACCATGTACAGAAAGCAGACATTAAGGAATTGCACCAAGCAGACATCCCACAAGCGGATGTGTGGGCGTTTGGTTTCCCGTGCCAGGATTTGAGCGTTGCCGGAAAGCAACGGGGCATGATTTTAAAATGCGAGGATTGCGGCGAGGAAATAGAGATAAACCCGGAAGAGTACACGGGCAACACCATTTGCCCCAAGTGCAGCAGTAACAATTTTAAGGCGGCGAGCCGTAGCGGATGTTTCTTTGAAATGATGCGATTACTTGAAGAAACAGAGAGAGAGAGAGAACACGCCATGCCGGCCGTTATCATTGCGGAGAATGTGCGAGGGTTACGCCCGTATCTGCCAGTGTTACGCCTGGAATATGAACGCCACGGGTACACGGCACATATTGAAATGTTTAATTCCAAATATTGGAACGTGCCACAGAACCGGGACCGTTACGCAGTAGTAGGGACCAGAAATAAAAAGAACCTAACATTTACATTTCCGAAAGAGCAACACGAATTTGTACCGAAGCTATCGGATTACCTGGAAAAAGATGTACCGGAAAAATATTACTTGCCGGATGAAAAGGCACAAACCATTATAGCCCAGGCGTTAGAGAAACTAGAGGGTTTAGGAAAGTGCCATGCGTGCATTACGCCGGACCGTATCAACAAGCGGCAGAACGGACCGAGGGCAAAGGCAGAGGACGAGCCAATGTTTACACTTACCGCCCAGGATTTACACGGCGTTATCATCCTGGAAGATGAACAGACGGAAGAAAGCGTTGTTACGGACATTGCAGAGGAAACCGGGCTTTTAGACCCTAACGGTTGCGGAAAAACATTACGAGTTGGGGGGGGCGGAAGCATCACAAAGAAACATAACTACCAACACGTTATTGTCAATC
>ERZ1106943.4018-NODE-4018-length-10534-cov-21.386964_pt1 | contig 10534 bp, 9 predicted proteins | sample MGYA00403671_ERZ1106943 | MGnify/ENA primary metagenome ERZ1106943 (study PRJEB35170, sample SAMEA104062427) | human gut metagenome | biome: human gut; feature: human-associated habitat; material: faeces | place: Denmark | collected 2012-06-14 ...
TATTCACAAATCTTATATCAGTTTTTAACGTTTACACAAAACTTGAAACGGTCTCATATTTAATGTAATAATACAACCATTCATAACTAATAATAAATAAAGCCTTTCTGCAGCAATGCAACAAATAAAAAACGGTTACTATATTATCGCTATGTAATATAGTAACCGTTATTCTAAGTTATTCAATTGTGTTTTCCTCCAAATCATTATTCTTTTAATTAACTATTCTACAATGAATTTAATTATTCATAATGCTTGGTATGTGTCATATTTCCATTGGACTATACCTTCCTTTCTCACTCAATTCCTTACATCTATATTAACATTCTTAATGAATGGTTTCGATATATAATCTATCTATTAATATATTATCTTAGGAACTTGTCTCTTTTAATATAGTTAATATATATCTTTTATATCGATTATTAATATGTTTAAGGTCTTGTTTGTTTGTAATTGTATATTAACACTCACTTGTTGATTTGTCAACTCTTTTTTAGATTATTTTTGTTTTATTTTAAACTTATCATTCAGTTGTTTGATGGCAATGTGAATTGTTTGAATTGCGTCAAGATTATAGTATATTATATACACTATTCTGATGATTGTACAATATTAAACCCTCATATATTGAACTCCTTATACAGCCTTTCTCTTTCACTTTCATCTGTCACCTTTGCTATATCTTCCACTCTGCCTCTTTTCTTTAGTTCCACCACTAACCTTGCTAGTTTCTCCGCTCCTCTTACTTCTCCTTCCTCATAGCTCTGCTTTTTCACGCCATCTATATATGCCTTTTCATCAAATTCTGTTAGCAACATATCTGTCACCTCCGCCATATTTTTACTAAGGATATCCTTTAGTACATTATCGCGTATTGCTTCATCAATTGCAAGCGCTACTGCCTCTGCAAATATTTCTTTCTTATTAACTGACTTCATTTCTTTCTTATATTTCTCCGTCAACATATCGCTTTTCACTCTTACAAGTGCAATAAATCTGGAATACTCCATCAGCTTCTGGCACTTTTCCAGCAACTCCTGATTACACCCATAGTTGATATTCAATAATTGTACGACTACTTCTACGCTTGGTTTATTTGTTTTATCAGCCTCTGTACCTGCTGTGTCTTTTAAGCCTTCCCCTTCTGGTACCTGTACAAATGAATCTGATAATCTAAGTTCCTGCTCTTCCGGCTGCTCTTTTGTTCCATTATAGAAAACAACATATCTTGGAAATGGCAGCTTAACAAGCCGCTCATTATATATAAGCAGATTATTCTGATCTATATATTCCTTATACAGTTCAGCAAAATATATAAGACCTCTTACAGGCATATTGGGATTAACGCTGCTCTGATGCTCATAAAGATTCAATTCACTGTTAATAATGAACGAAATATCATTCTTATAGCCTATGTATATGGCATCCTCTATCGTGGTAATTGTTATAAGGCTGTCATCCATATGCTCTGTATTATTCAATGCATTGTACAAACTAAGCAAATCCTTTTTATTATTAAAAACCTTTCTAAAAAGCGTATCCTTATATTTTCTATTTAACTTTAATTCCATATATTCTGCTCCTGTATTTTTATATTTACGTATATTCAGCTACGTATATCAGCTATCAATATTTCATCTATTAATAATATTATATATCTATAAAAACACACTTTTTGTATATTTGCAATATCATTTTTATACTTTCGTTGTAATCGACCCAATATATGTTGTAATCAACTTATTTTTTGTTCATTAAACAAATCATAAAAAAATAGAAAATATAAGATAATAAAAACGGTTACTATATTATCGCTATGTAATATAGTAACCGTTATTTTAAGTTATTCAATTGTGTTTTCCTCCAAATCATTATTCTTTTAATTAACTATTCTACAATGAATTTAATTATTCATAATGCTTGGTATGTGTCATATTTCCATTGGACTATACCTTCCTTTCTCACTCAATTCCTTACATCTATATTAACATTCTTAATGAATGGTTTCGATATATAATCTATCTATTAATATATTATCTTAGGAACTTGTCTCTTTTAATATAGTTAATATATATCTTTTATATCGATTATTAATATGTTTAAGGTCTTGTTTGTTTGTAATTGTATATTAACACTCACTTGTTGATTTGTCAACTCTTTTTTAGATTATTTTTGTTTTATTTTAAACTTATCATTCAGTTGTTTGATGGCAATGTGAATTGTTTGAATTGCGTCAAGATTATAGTATATTATATACACTATTCTGATGATTGTACAATATTAAACCCTCATATATTGAACTCCTTATACAGCCTTTCTCTTTCACTTTCATCTGTCACCTTTGCTATATCTTCCACTCTGCCTCTTTTCTTTAGTTCCACCACTAACCTTGCTAGTTTCTCCGCTCCTCTTACTTCTCCTTCCTCATAGCTCTGCTTTTTCACGCCATCTATATATGCCTTTTCATCAAATTCTGTTAGCAACATATCTGTCACCTCCGCCATATTTTTACTAAGGATATCCTTTAGTACATTATCGCGTATTGTATGCACACATCCAAATGTGTACAATATTAAACTCTCATATATTGAATTCCCTATACAGTCTTTCTCTTTCACCTTCATCCGTCACCTTTGCTATATCCTCCACTCTGCCTCTTTTCTTTAGCTCCACTACTAACCTTGCTAGTTTCTCCTCTCCTTTTATCTTTCCTCTTGCTTCTCCTATCGCCTCTCCTCTTGCCTTTCCTCTCGCTTCTCCTATTGCCTCTCCTTTTGCCTTCCCTCTTGCTTCTCCTATCATCTCTCCTTCCTCATAACTCTGCTTTTTCACGCCCTCTATATATGCCTTTTCATCAAACTCTGTCAATAACATATCGGTCACCTCCGCCATATTTTTACTAAGGATATCCTTTAATACATTATCGCGTATTGCCTCATCAATTGCAAGTGCTACGGCCTCTGCAAATATTTCTTTCTTATTAACTGATTTCATTTCTTTCTTATATTCCTCTGTCAACATATCGCTTTTCACTCTTACAAGTGCAATAAATCTTGAATACTCCATCAGCTTCTGGCACTTTTCCAGCAGTTCCTGATTACACCCATAGTTGATATTAAGTAGTTGTACAGTTACTTCTACGCTAGGTTTATTAGCTTCTGCTTCTACTATATCCGTTCTCTGTGCTTCCCCCTCAGGCACCTGTACAAATGAATCTGACAACCTTAATTCCTGTTCCTCTGGTTCATCCTCCGTTCCATTATAAAAAACAACATATCTTGGAAATGGTAGCTTAACAAGCCGCTCATTATATATAAGCAGATTATTCTGCTCTATGTAGCCCTTATACAGCTCAGCAAAATAAATCAGCCCTCTTACAGGCATATTGGGATTCACGCTGCTCTGATGCTCATAAAGATTCAATTCGCTGTTAATAATAAATGAAATATCATTCTTATACCCTATGTATATCGCATCCTCTATCGTGTTAATTGTAATCAGGCTCTCATCCGTATGTTCTGTATTGTTCAACGCGTTGTATAAACTTAACAAATCCCTCTTATTATTGAAAACCTTCCTGAACAATGTATCCTTGAACTTTCTGTTTAACTTCAAATTCATATCCCCTCCGTACTTTTAATTTCATTACTAATTTTATTACTAATTTAATTACGTTTTTTATTGTCATACTAGTAATAATAGTATTGGTATTATATAAACATATTTGCTGTATATTTACAATATATTTTTTATACGCTTGTTGTATGTTGCAGGATAAATGTTGTAATTGGTAATATTTTTGTTTCAACAAATCATTAACGGACATCATTAACAGTCTGCTTTTAATATATTCAGAATTATAAATGCATCCTCTCTTTTCAATAAAATATTTAGCAAAATAATTACAATTAAATAAAAATAAATCCCCCATTCATACTCACATGGGTTGTATGAATGGGGGATTATAACGATTACATACTAAATGTATTTAATGTGTATCGACAAACCTTTATAAATAAGCTGTTCTTATGTATTAGCTACATACTGCCTAAATTACTGAAGGAGTGTAAGAACACCCTGGTTAGCCTGGTTAGCCTGTGCAAGCATAGACTGTCCAGCCTGAGCTAAGATGCTGTTCTTGCTGTAGTTAACCATCTCTTCAGCCATATCTGTATCACGGATACGTGACTCTGCTGTCTGAAGGTTCTCAGAAGCTGTATCAAGGTTGTTGATTGTGTGCTCAAGTCTGTTCTGAACAGCACCCATCTGACCTCTTGCCTTAGATACCTTCTTGATAGCTGCATCGATAGTTGTAGTAGCTGTCTTAGCCTTATCCTGTGTACTTAAGTCAACACTACCGCTACCTACGCCAAGTGCGTCAGCGCTCATATCATCAAGTGTGAAGCTCATTGTCTGGCCTTCATTAGCACCAATCTGGAGTTCAATACCCTTACCAGTAGCTGTAGCTGATGGCTTTAAATTAACAACTTTATCATTTGCTTCTGCATTAATACCTGTCTTAGCACTTATCAACTTAGCCATTGCCTTAGCAGCAGGCTCATCTACGTCTGTTGCTTCAACAAAATTAACATCCTTATAGTCATCACCTAACTTAGAAGGATCTGTAACATATGCGAACTTCTCACCATTAACTGTGAATATCTTATCCTCAATGTTGCCTGTTCCATTATACACGCCAATCTTCTCTGTTATTGTATTATATCCATCTACGCCTTCTGTCTTAGTTGTAGCCTTAACATCACCATTATCCTGTGATACAAGTATAGCATTAGCTGTTGAGCCAGCTTCTTTTGCTGTGAATACAAGCTTTCCATCAGTAGTTGATGTTATATCATATGAATCTGCCAATGAAGTCTTTTTCAATGCATCTCTAAATGCTTCTGCTGTTTTATCAATTCCACCTGCTGTTACAGTAGTACCTGTAACCTTAACAGTTGTTGTAGATGAATTACCATTCTTATCTAAAACTGTAACAGAATATGAAGATTCTTTACCATCAGCTAATGCTGTAAAAGCTGCTGTTGTGTTAACCTGATTTGATGATTCCACTTTGCCCATAGCACCCGCTGCATCTGCTGCCTTACTTACAGAAGCCTGTACCTTGCTTCCTGACTGTGAACCATCAAGTAACTTCATTGTGTTGAACTCTGTTGTATCAGAGATTCTTGTTAACTCACTCTGAAGCTGCTCAATTTCGTTCTGTACTGCTTCTCTATCGTCATCTGTCTCTGTACCGTTAGCTGCCTGTACTGAAAGCTCTCTCATTCTCTGAAGGATTGAGTGTGATTCATTTAAAGCACCTTCTGCTGTCTGGATAAGTGAGATACCATCCTGAGCGTTAGTTGAAGCCTGATTAAGACCTCTGATCTGTCCTCTCATCTTCTCTGAGATAGAAAGACCTGCTGCATCATCTGCTGCACGGTTGATTCTGTAACCTGAAGATAACTTCTCTGTTGACTTTGACTGTGCTGATGAAACTCCGCTAAGCATTCTGTTAGCGTTCATAGCTGACATATTGTGTTGTACTACCATAGTATGTACCTCCGTGTAAATATAATAATTTTTTCTGGGGAATCCGTTCCCTCAAATGCTTCATGCACATTTGCTTACCAGTTACTTGAATATAAACAATTCGCATAAAGCAAATCCTTTATAATAAGCAGAACTTCCATGCTAATTCTGCGTATTATCTTTTTTTGCCATCTTGTCTTCTTTAATCAGACGGCGTATCTTGGTAAGTGTGTCTGGTGAAAGCTTGGATTCTGCATAATAAGGAGAAATGAAGCGTGATGCTTCTTTGCCTTCCTTCTCTTTGTTTCTTGCAAGCACCTTGCTTCTTACAATATTCAGTTCCCTAGGGGCATCTATCAGAAGGTGGATATTTCCCTCTGAACCTCCCGAATAAACAACCCTTATATCCTCACCTATGTTGATAAATTCACCAGGCTTAATCGTAAGCTTTAACATATAACCTCCTTGTTAACCTGTTATCTGCAACAATTTATCTTAAAATGTTGCATCCTTTTGAATTAAATGGAGGATTTGATATGGGAACAGCACAACCAATACGTAACGATGAAGAATTAGAAGCATTTAGAAACTACTATCTGGATCAGAAAACGAACTACCGAAACTATGCCTTAATATGTCTTGGCGTTAATTCAGCATTAAGAATAAGTGATATACTGAAGCTGAAATGGAACGATGTTTATGATTCCAGGAAAAAATGTTTCAAAAAACATATAATAGTGACAGAAAAAAAGACTGGAAAAGAAAACCGAATAGCTATTAACGCAAGTACAAGAACCGGATTGCAGACATATCTTAACAGTCTGCACTATTTTGACGTAAATGAATATATATTTATGGGGCAGAAAGAACACACCCATCTATGCCGTTCACAGGCATTCCGGATAATAAAGCAGGCAGCCTCTTCCCTTAATATGGAGAATGGAATAAGCTGCCACTCTATGAGAAAAACATTCGGATATTATGCATGGAAGTATGGAACACCACCAGCAGTTCTTATGGATATATATAATCATTCATCATACGAAATAACTAAAAGATATCTTGGGATAAAGCAGGATGATAAAGATTCGGTATTCTTAAGTGTGAATTTATAAGGTGAATTTATAACTCGAAAAAGTTGTGAAAGAATATGAAAATAATAAGAAAATAAAAATATAAGATAATAAAAAACAAGATAATAAAAAACAAGATAATAAAAAATAAGATAATAAAAATAAGATAATAACATTTTAACCCAAACTATTTTTATAATTTTATTAGTAATCACAGTTAAGTATTATTATTATATGACGATATAGAATATGTAATTGAGTAGAACAAACATTCAAAGGATGCAACATTTTAAGATAAATTGTTGCATCCTTTTTTATTAATTATATGAATTCTAAAAGATTTTATTCAATATGTTTATCCATTACATCTACTGATATAACGCATGATACAGCTTTAAGAACTTTTCATCTCTTTTTGCTATTGTTTCTTCATCCTTACCATCAGAATAATCATAGAAACCTTTCTTGCTCTTAACACCATATTCTTTCGCATCGTAATGTTCCTTAAGAAGTTCTGGTCCTTTAGAAACATATGTCACCATGCACACATCAAAGGCGGACCGACACCTTAGACCTTAGTATCGCTCCGCCTTTAAAAGCATTATATTATAACACTATACATCATTATATTTCTAGAAATCTACTTCTGTATCATAGTAGCAGCACTTAAGAAGCTTCTCCATCTCTTCCTGGCTTGGCTGACGTGGGTTAGAGCCTGTACATGCATCCTTGATAGCATTAGCTGCAACATCTGGAAGCTTAGCAAGGAATTCATCTTCTGGAACGATTCCCTGTTCTGCTGGAAGTCCACCCTCACCATAGTTCTTAATGCACTGTGGTATGTTAAGCTCGTCATTCATCTTACGAAGCATAGCGATTAAGTTATCAATCTTAGCTTCAGTTGTATCTCCACCTAAGCCTAAGAAATCAGCTATGTATGCATAACGCTTAGCTGCTGTCTCGTCCTTAGAGTTAAACTTGATAACCTTAGGAAGATACATCGCATTAGCTGCACCATGGATAATATGTCCACCTTCAAATGCTGCACCTGTCTTATGTGCCATAGAGTGTACAATACCAAGTAATGCATTAGAGAATGCCATACCTGCAAGACACTGTGCGTTGTGCATTGCATCTCTCTTCTCCATATCTTCGTTATATGAACCAACAAGATCATCCTTAATCATCTTCATAGCATGAAGAGCAAGTGCATCTGTATAATCACAGTTAGCTGTTGATACATAAGCTTCAATAGCATGTGTCATAGCATCCATACCTGTATGTGCTACGAGCTTCTTAGGCATAGTCTCTGCAAGCTCTGGGTCAACAATAGCAACATCAGGTGTAATCTCAAAGTCTGCTAAAGGATACTTAATACCTTTCTCATAATCTGTTATAACTGAGAATGCTGTAACCTCTGTAGCTGTACCTGATGTAGATGAAACAGCACAGAAATGAGCTTTAGTACGAAGCTTTGGTAAACCGAATACCTTGCACATATCTTCAAATGTTGTTTCTGGATATTCGTACTTAATCCACATAGCCTTGGCAGCATCGATAGGAGAACCACCACCAATAGCTACTATCCAGTCTGGCTGATATTCTTCCATAACCTTAGCACCCTTCATAACTGTATCAACTGAAGGATCTGATTCGATACCCTCGAATAACTTAACTTCCATTCCTGCTTCCTTAAGATAATCCTCAGCTCTCTGAAGGAATCCGAAACGCTTCATAGAACCACCACCCACACAGATGATAGCCTTCTTTCCTTTAAGAGTCTTAAGTGCTTCAAGAGCTCCCTTACCATGATATAAATCTCTTGGTAATGTAAAACGTACCATAATCCTGTACCTCCTAAAAATAGAATTAAATAATAAGTGATTAATATGGATTAATGTAATAATCCACCGGTTGCACCCCACAATGCAATCATTCATTTGTTTGATTAGATTGTTAATACTCTAACAATCTTTATATCAATAGTATATACCCCTTTTTTTGTTATTTCAAGTAATTATATGTTAATTTATTGTATTTTATATGTATTTTATTTGTATTTATTACATATAGCTTTTCAGGCATAAGAGTTATCTTACAAATAAAAGCTCCTAATATGCTAAAAGCCCTGATTCAGCCAGCAGCACAATGCGATATATACATATTGCAGTACTGCTGGTCAAACCAGAGCCTTATTATTATCTATTTGATTGTTGTTTGATTGTTGTTTGATTGTTATCTGTTTTATTATTTCATAAGATTAATCCAGATATAGATTTATCCAGATATTTATCCAATAACTTCCTTTACTGTCTTAACAACATTATCAACTGTGAAGCCAAAGTGCTCGAACAATGTAGCTGCTGGACCAGAAGCACCAAAGCCCTCCATAGCAATAACCCTGCCATCAAGTCCTACATACTTATACCAGCCAAAGTCTGAAAGTGCCTCAACTGCAACTCTCTTTCTTACAGCATTAGGAAGCACGCTTTCCTTATATTCTGCTGACTGCTTATCGAACAGCTCCATGCTTGGCATACTTACAACTCTTACATCTATGCCATCCTTCTTAAGTTCTTCCTTAGCATTTACTGCAAGGCTTACTTCTGAACCGCTTGCAATTATAATTGCATCTGGAACTTCCTTCTGTGAGTCAGCTATAACATAGCCACCCTTAAGTGCATCCTTAGATGAACCCTCCATCTGTGGAAGATTCTGTCTTGTAAGTACAAGTCCTGTTGGTCCACACTCGTTCTCAACCGCATACATCCATGCTGCTGCTGTTTCTGTTCTGTCGCAAGGTCTGAATACTGTGAAGCCTGGAAGTGAACGGAATGCTGCAAGCTGTTCAATAGGTTCATGTGTTGGTCCATCCTCACCTACACCTATGCTGTCATGAGTGAATACATATGTTAATGGAAGCTTCATAAGTGCTGTAAGTCTCGCCATTGGCTTAACATAATCACTAAACACAAAGAAAGTTGCAACAAACGCCTTAAGTCCACCGTGAAGCATAAGTCCGTTTCCTATTGCTGCCATAGCCTGCTCTCTTACACCAAAGTGAAGATTGCTTCCTGCATAATTATCCTTAGAAAAATCTCCTGCATCTTTCATATTAGTCTTGTTAGATGGAGCAAGATCTGCTGAACCACCTATAAGATTAGGCATAGCCTTCTTTATCATATTAAGGATAGCTCCACTTGTATTTCTTGTGGCTTCAGCTTTATCTCCCTTTGCCCAATATTCATCAGAATTGAATAAATCGGACATGTCATAGCCATCAAAGTAGTTATCCCACAGCTCCTTCATTTCAGGATATTTCTCTACATAAGCTGCAAACAGCTCATTCCACTTATCCTCTGCCTTTGCCATATTAGCTGAAAGCTCTTTATAATGATCATATACTTCCTGTGGAACCTCGAAGTCACCCTTACATGGCCATCCGATATTTTCCTTAAGTGCGGCAACATTATCAACACCAAGTGGCTCACCGTGTGCACTAGCCTTACCCTGCTTAGCAGGACAGCCGTATCCGATAAGAGTATTAACTTTAATAAGTGATGGTCTTGTCTTATCAGCCTTAGCTTCTTCTATAGCCTTTCCTATTGCACAAAGATCGTTGCCATCCTCTACTTCTATTGTCTGGAAACCAAATGCCTTGAATCTTGTCACAACATCCTCTGTGAATGCTATATCTGTGCTTCCTTCAATAGATATATTGTTAGAATCGTAAAATACAATCAGCTTTGAAAGTCCTAATGTTCCTGCGAGTGAGAAGCATTCAGATGAAATACCTTCCATCATGCAGCCATCTCCTCCTAAAACATATGTATAGTGGTCAACTACAGGATATCCTTCCTTGTTGAATACCGATGCAAGATGTGCTTCTGCCATAGCCATACCTACTGCCATAGCCATACCCTGTC
>ERZ1106943.4021-NODE-4021-length-10523-cov-5.220577_pt1 | contig 10523 bp, 5 predicted proteins | sample MGYA00403671_ERZ1106943 | MGnify/ENA primary metagenome ERZ1106943 (study PRJEB35170, sample SAMEA104062427) | human gut metagenome | biome: human gut; feature: human-associated habitat; material: faeces | place: Denmark | collected 2012-06-14 ...
CCCCGCCGCTGCCGAAATGAAACAGCGCATTGAGCGGCGGTTGTCGGAGCTTGCGGAGTCAACCGATGATACAAAGCTGAAAATGCATTTGCACGATTCGGCAATAAATATTTCTACTGCAAATATTTCAACTATTCACAGTTTTTGCGGAAATGTTCTGAGACGTAATTGCCATATAGTCGGTCTTGATCCGGCGTTCAGAACCGCCGATGCCGCAGAGGCTGCATTGCTGCGCCTTAAAGCATTGGATGATGTATTGGAAGAGGCATATTCGGATGCGGAAAAAACTTCGGATTCGGATTTTCGCTTGCTTTGTGACGCCCTTATTCGCGATGATGCGCTTTGCACTCTTATTGAGGATACCTATGATTTTATTATGGCACGCCCTAATCCGTTCGGTTGGCTGCATGAGGCGGTTGAGGCATACGGAAGCAGCTTTGAAACGTTTTCCGAGAAGGCGGCGGAGAGTCTGATTGCTTCCGCAAAAAGGAACATCTCGACGTTTTATGATATGGCGAATGAGCTTTATCATTGTTTTGTAAACGAAAATAACCCAGAATTTGAAGTGTATACGAAACTGCTTCAAACGGATATGGGATTTTATGACGAGCTGATGCAGCTGAAAACTTATTCCGATTGGCACTGTAAAATTGCGGCATGTGCTTTTGCAAAAATTCCGTCAAGAAAGGGCGGTGCGCCTGCGGAGCTGAAGGAATATCGCGAAAAAGTCAAAAGTCAATTCAAAAAAATAAGCGAGGCTTTTTGCTACTCATATGACGTTGAACGTGAAAATGCAGCGCGGATTTATCCTTGCCTGAAAAGTCTTGAAGCGATTGTTCGACGGTTTGCGGAGCATTATTCCGAATTAAAGCGTGAAAATGCGCTTATAGATTTCAATGATATGGAACAGCTTGCATATACCGTGCTTAAAAACGATGAAATTGCCGCTGAATATAAGGAAAAGTTCAAATACATTTTTGTTGACGAATATCAGGATACCAACAGCATCCAGGACGCAATAATTGCTGCTGTTTCAAACGGTCATAATCTGTTTATGGTCGGAGACGTCAAGCAGAGCATATATCGCTTTCGCCAGGCTGAACCGGAAAATTTTTTGGCGAAATATCAAAGCTATGACGGAACGGTTGGAAAAAGAATTGATTTGAACGCAAATTTCAGAAGCATGACGTCAGTTTTGAATGCAGCGAACAGTCTGTTTTCAAAAATCATGCTCGGCGATGTCGGTGAAATTGATTATTCCGACAATGCCGAATTGCGAATGGGTGCGGAAACTGCAAACGGCAGCGCGGAAATATGCTTAATTGACATTTCGGATGAGAAAGGCGAAAACGAAAATGAGGCCGAATCGAAAAATAACTCCGCAAAGGAAAACGATGAGCCGGAAGCCATAGAGGCCGAGGCACGCTGTGTTGCTGATAAAATACGCTGCGTGATTGAAAACGTTGAGGTATTTGATAAGGAAATCAATCGAGTGCGAAAGCCGATGTTTTCTGATTTTGCGGTCTTGATGCGGCGAACGAAGGGTGTTGCTCTGCAATTTGTAAACGCAATGACGGAACAGGGCATTCCGTGCGCGGCCGAGCTTGGAGATGGGTATTTTGACGCAATTGAGGTACAGATATTCTTAAATTTACTAAGAATTATAGACAATCGAAGGCAGGATATTCCGCTTTTAAGCGTTATGCGCTCCCCAATCGGCGGGTTCAATGAGGATGAGTATATACATATTCGAACCGATTTCGACGGTGAAGAGTTCATTGACAGACTCACGGAGGCCGCTCAAAGCTTTCAAAACGGCTCGAATAATGCGGAATACTGCCGCAAGGCAAATTATTTCCTGGGAAATGTTGACAGATGGCATGAAATGAGCCGCTTTTTAAGCGTTGATGAATTGATAGGCACTCTTCTGGATGAGACATTTTATTATGTTTATGTCGGTGCGCTGCGCGGCGGTGCGGTTCGGCAGGCGAATCTTGATTTATTGCTTGAAAAGGCACAGGCTTTCGTTGCAAACGGCAAAAGCGGGCTCCACGGATTTGTAACGCTGATGGACAGTCTGAGGGATAATGTCAGCATGGGTGCGGCTCAGCCTTCCACAATTGACGCGGTTCGCGTAATGAGCATACACAAGAGCAAAGGTTTGGAGTTTCCGATTGTTTTCGTTTGCGGAACAACGTCGGAATTCAGCAAAAAAAGCCACAAAGCCGATGCTGTTTTTGACAGAGAACTTGGAATCGGTTTCCGTATGCGCGGCAAAAACCCTCTCACTCCCCTGCTGCGCCGCGCAATTATGATGCGTGAGGATGACAGATTGGTTTCTGAGGAAATGCGGAATCTGTATGTTGCAATGACGCGCCCGAGAGAGAGACTTTATATCATCGGCTCAAGCAAAAAAATGGCTGATTTATTGAAAAAATTTGCTGCGCCCTTGTCAAAGTCCCGCATAATGAATTCCAAATGCTATCTCGATTGGATGCTCGGAGCATATTTTCCGCTTGGTATCAACCTTGATAATGCGGGTTCGGCGGGTGTAAAATGCGCAATCGGAGCGGATAAGCTTTTATTGCGATGCATAAAAAAAACACCGAATTCAACTGATGAAACCCGAATGAGCAAGGCGGAATATATCAGATGGAGTGAAGAAGCCCGCAGCACCGATTGCAGTGCCGTGAGCCGCAGGCTTGAGTATCGGTATCCGTTTGAAGACGATACCAAGCAAAAAAGCAAGCGCAGCGTCACGGAAATAATTAAAGGCGAAAAACGTTCGATTGATTATGATTTTTCGCCGTCTGTCCCGATTTTTTTGCAGCCTGAACACGTGCTGACCGGGGCAGAGAGAGGAACTGCAACGCATATATTCCTTCAAATGTTCCCGCTCGGAATACGAACCGAGGCGGAAATAAATATTGTTCTCAAAAGACTCTCGGCGGATGGCGTTTTGTCCGAACAACAGGCGAAATCTGTAAATATGTTTGCAATAAAACGTTTTCTGCAAAGCAGGTTGTATGAACGAATGTCTGCCGCCGCAAATGACGCCAATGAACTGATAAAGCGTGAACTTGAGTTTACGTTATTGCTGGACGTCAACAAAAATAATGTTGTGGTGCAGGGAATAATTGATTGCTGCTTCACCGAAAATAACGAGTGGATCATTGTAGATTACAAAACAACGAGCACACGTGACAAAGATCCGCGGGATGTTGCGAATTCATACCGTATGCAGCTGCAAATTTACGCGGATGCATTGCAAAAACTGTCCGGATTGCCGGTGAAAGAGACTTGGGTATATCTGTTGAGTGCGGGCGAGGCGTTCCGCGTGAGTCGGGAACAGGCATAAAGAAATCGGCGGCGGCGTTGACGCAAACGGCGGATTACACGGGGAGTTTTTTATAAAAAAACCATGCCGATTTGTTGACAACACGGAAAAAAATCCTTATAATAGAATAAATTGGTATGTGCTTTCGCAAGGTTTGCCTTGCACATACAGACTCAGGAGGCAGAAACATGGCAGAAGTTGTACAGCTTACTCTGGCAGGCAAAAAAGCTCTCGAAGATAAGCTTGAATATTTAAAAAATGTCCGCAGGGCGGAAATAACCGAGGAGATCGCTGTTGCGCGTTCATTCGGCGACTTAAGCGAAAATGCGGAATACGACGCCGCGAAAGACGCACAGGCTCATAATGAACTCGAGATTATGGAGCTTGAAGCGATGCTCAAAAACGTTGTGATCATTGATGAAACTCATACCGACGGCAAAACAGTCACAATGGGTTCGATCGTTCGCATTAAATTCGTTGATTTGGGGTTTGAAGATGAATTTAAGATTGTCGGTTCTGCCGAAGCGGATATCGACGCAAAACCCAAGAGCATTTCAAACGACTCCCCTGTCGGCGCTGCGCTTTTGGGAAAATCGATTGACGAAATCACCAATGTTGAGGCTCCCGGCGGTCTTATGAAGGTTAAAATCATCTCAATCAGGAGATAACTTTTAACAGACAGGCTCACGTTACGATGATGGAGAATTAGTATAAATGGAAGAAAACAACATAATCAATACAGAAGAAAACAACACTGTCAACGCTGAAGAACTCCACGAGCTGCTTCAGATTCGCCGCGATAAGCTTGCGGCGCTTCAGGCTGCCGGAAAAAACCCGTTCGACATTGTAAAATTCGACCAAACCGATTTCAGCACGGACATAAAGGCAAACTACGAGGCATATGAGGGCAAAAAAGTCTCTGTTGCCGGCCGAATGATGTCAAAACGTGTTATGGGCAAGGCAAGTTTTGCAGGGCTTCGCGATGCGAAAGGCGATATTCAAGCCTATGTTCGCCGCGATGATATCGGCGAAGAATCATATTCCGATTTTAAAGCATATGATATCGGCGATATGCTCGGCATTACCGGATTTGTTTTCAAAACAAAAACAGGCGAAATCTCCATTCATGCGGAAACAGTCACTCTGCTTTCAAAATCATTAAGGCCTCTTCCGGAAAAATTGCATGGCCTTCGTGATACTGATTTGCGCTATCGCATGCGCTATGTTGACCTTATCATGAACCCCGAGGTTCGCACAACTTTCATTAAGCGCAGCCGAATTATTTCCGAAATTCGCAGATACCTGGATGAGCGCGGATTTTTGGAAGTTGAGACCCCTATTATCAATACCGTTGCAAGCGGTGCGAATGCGCGTCCCTTCATAAGCCATTATAATGCACTTGACTTGGACGTTTTTATGCGCATTGCAACCGAGCTTCCGCTCAAAATGTGCATCGTCGGCGGTTTGGAAAAGGTTTATGAGATAGGTCACCAGTTCCGCAACGAGGGCATGGATGCGACGCATAATCCTGAATATACAAGCATGGAGCTTTATCAGGCTTACACCGATTACCACGGAATGATGGAACTTGCCGAAAATCTGCTCTCCCACTGCGCGAAAACGATTCTCGGTACTACAAAAATTACGTATCAGGGCAAAGAAATTGACCTCACTCCCCCCTTCCGCCGTCAAACCATGAATGACGCGGTTCTTGAGCACACCGGTGTTGATTTCTATGCCTGCAGGGATGGCGCGGAGGCAATTGAAAAAGCAAAGTCCCTCGGCCTCGAAATTGAGGATAAAACTGCGCCCATCGGCAAGGTTCTTTTTGCGGCCTTTGATGAATTTGTTGAGAGCAAGCTCATCCAGCCCACGTTTATTATTGATTATCCCGTTGAGGTTTCTCCGCTTACAAAGCGCAAACCTGATAATCCCGGGATCGTTGAACGCTTTGAGCTTTTCATTGCCGGTGCAGAGTATTGCAACGCTTTCAGCGAGCTGAACGACCCCATCGACCAGCGTGCGCGTTTCGAACAGCAGGCGCAGGAAAAAGCAAAAGGCGACGATGAGGCAATGCCCATTGATGAAAACTTCATCGCTGCACTCGAATACGGAATGCCCCCCACCGGCGGCATCGGTTTCGGCATAGACAGGATTATCATGCTCCTGACCGATTCCCCCACAATCAGAGACGTTCTGCTCTTTCCCACAATGAAGCCGTTGGACGCTCCCAAGTCGGAAAAAAAGCCCGAGGAAGTCGGTATTATCGGCGGTGCAAAGGGTACGGTCGAGATTAAGGATGAGCCGATCGACTTTTCCAATGTTCAGATCGAGCCGTTGTTTAAAGATTTTGTAGATTTTGATACCTTCGCCAAGTCCGATTATCGTGTCGTGAAGGTCAAGGAATGCGAAGCTGTGAAGAAGTCCAAAAAGCTCCTAAAGTTCGTTTTGGACGACGGAAGCGGCGCAGATCGGGTGATTTTAAGCGGTATTCACGAATATTATGAGCCGGAGGAGCTGGTTGGAAAGACCTGCATCGCCATAACCAACCTGCCGCCTCGTCCGATGATGGGCATCGATTCCTGCGGTATGCTGATCTCCGCCGTGCATCACGAAAACGGCGAAGAAAAGCTGCATTTGCTGATGGTCGATCCGCACATCCCCGCCGGCGCAAAGCTCTATTGATTGCCCCCTGATCGGGCTAAAAAAGCCTCTCGTACACCAATCCGTACACCAATTTACACCAAGGGTGCACCACGGATGCCGAGAAAAATGTGCGATTGAATTTCAGCCTCGCAGAAGTGATTCTGCGGGGCTGTTTTTTTGAAAACTATATATTCAGATATGAGACTCGGTGAGAAATCACCGGGTCTTATTTTTTGCGCTCACTACGCCTACTAAACAGGCGCAGTGGGCGCTTTTTTGTTTTCTAAAACCGGCACAAAAAATTTTTTTGAAAAAGTGTGGGAATCTCGCAAAAAAATTCGGCAAAGAGAAAGTGAGAAGGCGAAAAGCCTTCCGGGAACCTTGAAAATTTCATATACATTCATCAGATACATTCCTTGAGCCAACAGCCAAATGAAGGTACGCCAAGACCCACCTGCCGCTAACGGTATCAGCGGGACAAAAGGTGGAGAGCGACCCCGAAACCATTCTGAAATATCTGGTAGCTACGGATACGGCCACGACAGGCTTAGGGTATAATGATACTTTTCTACGGAACCGGCGGAGTACCCGGCGGGGGTGAGATTCCCATGGACCCGATTCGCTATCGGGCGTCTGATGACTTCCTTTTCTGCATTTTGGGTTCGAGGAAAAATGAAATGCAGCGACGAAAGCCCCAAAGGATACTTTGAGGCTTTCGTGGATCAGAAATGATTCAAATAAAGAGAAAGGAGGAAAACCCCATGGAAAACTGTAAGGTGATCGCCATCACGAATCAGAAGGGCGGCGTTGGCAAAACGACGACCACAGTCAATCTCGGTGTGGGACTTGTAAGCTCCGGGAAACGGGTCCTGCTGGTGGATGCTGATCCGCAGGGCAGCTTAACGGTGAGCCTCGGCATAAAGAACCCAGACGAGCTGGATGTATCGCTGTCTTCCCTTATGCAGTCGGTCATTGATGATGAGCCGCTTGCGGAGGGTGCAATTATCCGGCACCAGGAGGGTGTGGACTTGCTTCCCTCGAACATTGAGCTCTCCGGTATGGAAACAGGTCTGTTCAATGTCATGAGCCGTGAGTATGTTCTGAAGAACGCCATCGACGGCATGAGAAAGAGCTACGACTACATTCTGATTGACTGTATGCCCTCGCTGGGCATGATGACGGTCAATGCGCTGGTTGCGGCAGACAGTGTGATTATCCCGTCTCAGCCGAACTTCCTGTCAACCAAAGGTCTTAACCTGCTTCTGCGCTCCATTTCAAAGATCAAGCGGCAGATCAACCCGAGATTAAAGATTGACGGCATTTTGCTGACGATGGTGGATAACCGCACCAACAACGCCAAGGCGATTATTTCCTCGCTTCGTTCTACCGTGGGAGAGAACATCCGCGTGTTTCGCTCCGAGATTCCCTTTTCGGTAAGAGCTGCGGAGTGCAGTCTTTCCGGAGAAAGCATCTTCTCCCATGACAGGAACGGCAAGGTCGCAGCAGCGTATGAGGCTCTGACGAAGGAGGTGACAGAGATTGAAGAGCGTGCAAAAAATCGATCTGGGCCTGACCGGGTACGATGAGCTTTTCATGAATGACGCGGAGCGAAAGGAAAACAAGCTCCCGCGCATTTATGATATTCCCCTCTCGGAGATCGACGATTTTCCCGACCACCCCTTCAAGGTGAAGCTGGACGAGGACATGGATCAGCTTGTCCAGAGCATCAAGGAGCGCGGGATCATCACCCCTGTCACCCTCCGACCAAAGGAGGATGGGCGGTACGAGATTGTGTCGGGGCATCGCAGAAGGAAGGCTTGCGAGCTTGCCGGGTTTGATACCGTGAAAGCCGAGGTGCGGGAGATGACCAGAGACGAGGCCATCATTTTGATGGTGGAATCGAACCTGCAGCGCTCTGTGATATTGCCCAGTGAAAAAGCTTTTTCGTATAAGATGAGGCTTGAAGCCATGAAAAGGCAAGCGGGCAGACCTTCAAAAGAAAATGCGTCGCCAGTGGCGACTAATTTTCTGCAAGGTCGATCTGATGTTGAACTCGGAGAACAGGTTGGCGAAAGCAAGGATCAGGTGCGGCGCTATATCCGCCTCACGGAGCTCATTCCGGAGCTCCTGGATTTGGTTGACGAGGGACGCATTGCGTTTAGACCTGCGGTGGAGCTTTCGTACCTGCAAAAAGAGGAACAAGGTGCGCTGCTGGAGCAAATCGCCTACGCAGATGCCACGCCATCCCTTGCCCAGGCCATTAAGCTGAAGCGATTCTCCCAGGACGGAAAGCTGAACAACGAGGTCATCGAGTCGATTATGAGCGAGGAAAAGCCGAACCAGAGGGAGAAGATCAACATCAAGTACGCCGAGGCCAGAAGGTTTATCCCTGCCAGCATTCCCTACGAAAAAACCGGTGAGTATATTCTGAAAGCGCTGGAATATTATCACCGGTATCAGGAAAGGCAGAAAAGTCGGAATGACGCAAGATAGGTTCTTCGCCAAGGGAGCAGTCTACCCTTTTGACGCTGCGTCAGCGCCGTTCCCCCTCTCACACTCTCCCCCCTCATTTACCGGCAATACCAGCTCAAAAGGAAAATATACAGGCGGCACAATTGAAGAAAACCAAGTGCATTCGTACAATATGAGAAAAAACAGTCATTGGAGGTCATCCCATGAAAAAGAATCTCATGTTGTGCGCGCTCCTGCTTTCTGTATTGCTTTCCGGATGCGCCGCAGAGCCCCTGCAAGGGCAAACGGTGGGAAACACACCGAAAGCTCCAACCCCACAGGAAGGAACGCCTGCTTCCTTTGAGCCGGTATCCACAGAACCAAACGATCCCACAGAAGCCGTCGATCCCGCAGATTCCATGCTGAATGAGGACAAGCACGATAGCAGCCCGAGCTTTTCTTCTGAGCCGGTAAGCGCGCCCACAGAATCGAATGCGCCGTCATCGGAAGAAAACGAACAGGCCCCCGTGATTCCGGAGAAGCCGGAGAAAATAGAAAGTCCAAAAGAGGAACCATCCGTTCCTGCGATAACCGAGCCGGAACCGACTTCGGTGCCCGAGCCCACATTTGATATCGAGCACTGGATTTCTTACGCAAAAAGCACGGCGGTGAGCTTGGGACTGACCTTGGAGAACTCGGCAACAGAATGCTGGGACAATCCGATAACCGCAGATCAGGGCTGCATCTATCTGGAGCGAGACATTAACTCGCGCTTGAAGCGATATGCCGAGGACGAGAGTATCACGGATATCTGTATTTGGTACGAATGCATCGGCACAGGCAGTTACCTGATTTATATCGGGTACGCATAAAACTTTATACCACATTGAGAAGCGTCGTAGAAATACGGCGCTTTTTCATGCCAAAATTCAATTTCAGGAGGAATGAAACTAATATGAAAACAAGCATTGTCAGACGGGGAATATCGGGACTGCTTGCAGTCCTGATGACATTCACCGCGCTCATGGGCATCGGCACGACTACGGCCTTTGCTGCCTCGACTGCCGGAGAAACCGCTGAGTCCTATTCCGTAGGCTTCCCCAGAGACGGGGACGCCAATCTGGACTACAGCGGCACATGGGGCCATGATGAGCTTCACTACATGAACGGCTGGACCTCCGGCGAGGCAACCTGGATGACCACGCTGCACACCATCGGCTCCTTCGATGGACAGGCCTGCTACTGCATTGAGCCGGGCGTGCCCCGCTTGCTGGGCAAGACATATTCCCACCATGGCGAGGATTATTGGAAGAACTACCCATCCGACTGCAACAGCACCATCGACGCTGACACCATCAAAACCCTGCTGGGCCGGATCATGCAGTACGGTTATCAGGGCAATCTTTCCACCTCGTGGAGATCGCAGAATGATGCGGATGCCGACAAACTGGCACATATGATGGCCACCCAGGCGTTAGTGTGGGAAACGGTCGTTGGAGAGCGGGATGCCAACTTCAACCATGTGGACCCCGGCAGTGCCGACGCAGTGAAATCCGTTTACCGCACCACCCACCCGCTGTACAGTCGCTTTTCCGCTTATTATGACAGCATTGAGGCCAGCGTGCAGAAGCATACCATTGTCCCGAGCTTCATGGCTAAAAGTACCGGCAAAGCACAGACCGTCGAGCTGAACTGGGACGGCAGCTGCTATTCGGCCACGCTGACCGATACCAACGGCGTCCTGGGCAATTACCGTTTCTCTGCTAACCAAACAGGCGTTTCCTTCTCTGTTCAGGGGAATGTGCTGACGATCTCAACTCAGAATGCGCCTACTGGCACGCTCCGTGTCACTGCCGAAAAGGAGGCTCTGCGTAAGGGTGTTGTGGTGTGGAGCGATGGCCACTATGGTCCGGACGGCACCATGCAGGATGTTGTTACCTACAGCGCTACGGTCAGCGACCCGGTCACAGCCTTTCTGAATCTGAAGGTCAGCTATGGCGGCGCTAAAATCATCAAGACCAGCGAGGACGGCAAGGTGGACGGCATTACCTTCACCATCACCGGCGAGGGCATCAATCAGACCGTTACC
>ERZ1106943.4023-NODE-4023-length-10517-cov-2.606194_pt1 | contig 10517 bp, 7 predicted proteins | sample MGYA00403671_ERZ1106943 | MGnify/ENA primary metagenome ERZ1106943 (study PRJEB35170, sample SAMEA104062427) | human gut metagenome | biome: human gut; feature: human-associated habitat; material: faeces | place: Denmark | collected 2012-06-14 ...
GATCGATAGGGTCTTTTTCTTCATGGTGGCGTCCTCCTTGTCTGCCAGGGGCATCGTGTGCCGCGGATCGCTGGGGCGGCGGTTACGCATGCGCATGATGTCTTTGTTTACTGTGCGGTTATTCTTCCATTCGTCGTCCGGTGCCGTGATGAGCTTGCCCCAACATAGGGCTCCTTACCTATATGTATGCCCCAGTTGCCGCTGCCCGGAAGTCTCGAAAGGTGGGCCATGTGTCCCATGTTTGCGGTGCCGACGCCTATCGTTCGTCATAGAAATCCGCGATGGCCAGGTGCGCTGACGCTTATGTACTTATGGGCTAGACTTAGCACCATTATGTGATCGATGCGGTCGGTCGGCGGTTTCCACCCGACCGATGTATATGACTTGAAGGTGCATGCGTATGAGCCAAGAGATGATGGACAAGACCTGCCGCGGGTTTGCCGAGGCGCTTGCCGCGCGCGAGCCGGTTCCCGGCGGTGGCAGCGCGAGCGCCTTTGTGGGCGCGCTGGGCGCCTCGCTGTGCGGAATGGTTGCCCGCTACGGTGCGACTAATCCCGCGCTTGCTGATCGTGCGGATGACCTGACGCGCGCGTTTGCCCAGGCTGATGAGCTGGCCCAGGAGCTTGTCGAGTTGGTTTCCGAGGACGTTCGTGCCTACAGGCGGGTGTCCGCGGCGTACGGTATTCCGCGTGACGATCCGGCTCGAGCGACCGCGATTCAGGATGCGCTGCATGTGGCTGCTATGCCGCCGTATCGCATTATGGATGCCTGCGGGCGTGCGCTGGCGCTGCTCGAGGACATGGCCGACAAGGGTTCGCGTCAGCTGCTGTCCGATGTGGCGTGCGGCGCCGGGTTCTGCCGTGCCGCTATGCAGGGCGCGAGCTTGACGCTCTTTGCGAACACCACGTCTATGAAAGATCGCGTTCGTGCCGAGGAGCTCGAGACGGCGTGTGATGAGCTGCTCGACACATGGTTGCCGCGCGCCGATGCGCTGGCGCGCCGCGCCGCCGACGCTGCAAGGAAGAGAGGATAGCCATGGCTGAGCTACTGAAGGGTGCTCCTGTTGCTCGCGCGCTGACCGAGGAACTTGCTGTTCGCTGTGCCGCTTTGCGTGAGCGCGGCGTTGTGCCGACGCTCGCCATCGTTCGCGTGGGCGAGCGCGAGGACGATCTATCCTACGAGCGTGGCGCCCTCAAGCGCTGCGAGAAGGTTGGCATCGAGGCTCGCCGCGTTTTGCTTCCTGCCGATGTTTCGCAGGATGAGCTGCTGGCGGCTATTGAGGACATCAATGCCGACCCCGCTGTTCACGGATGCCTGATGTTTCGTCCGTTGCCCGCTGGGCTTGATGAGGATACAGTTGCCGCGGCACTCGATCCCGCCAAGGACGTCGACTCCATGACGCCGGCCTCGCTGCTCACCACGCTTTCGGGGCGAGGCGAGGGCTTTGCTCCCTGCACGGCAGAAGCCGTGTTGGCGTTGCTGGACCATTACGGCGTTGAACTGGATGGAGCTAAAGTTGCCGTTGTTGGTCGCTCGCTGGTAATTGGCCGTCCCGTTGCCGCCATGCTTACGGCTCGCAATGCCACGGTGACGACGTGCCATACGCATACGCGTGACCTAGCTGCCGAGTGCTGTTCTGCCGACATTGTTGTTGCCGCGGTTGGACGCGCGCGCACGATTGGCGCGGATGCGGTTCGCGAGGGCCAGACGATCATCGATGTTGGCATTAATTGGGACGAGGCTGCCGGAAAACTGGTCGGCGACGTGGATTTTGATGCTGCGGAACCGATCGTTGGCGCCATCACACCCGTGCCGGGCGGCGTGGGGGCTGTGACCACCGCAATTCTCGCCAAACACGTGATCGAAGCGGCCGAGCGCGCATCGAAATAGGCGTTTTTGCACACAGGGGTCCCGAGGGGTTCTGAGGGGTTGTGATTTCGCCCTTTTTGCGCCGAAGCGATACACTGTTGCCGTTTGATTTCTTCGCTCAAGGAGGATGCGCATGCCGTGCACAACGATTTTGGTTGGTAAGAACGCGAGCTACGACGGGTCGACGCTTGTCGCGCGTAACGAGGACTCGTCCAACGGGGTGTTTGAGCCCAAGCGTATGCGCGTGGTGCATCCCGACGAGCAGCCGCGCGTCTACACGAGCGTCCTGAGTCACCTGACCGTTGAGCTGCCCGATAACCCCATGCGCTACACGAGTGTCCCCGATGTTGTCCCGGGCCACGGCATCTGGGCCGAGGCCGGTTTCAACGAGCTCAATGTTGGCATGTCCGCAACCGAGACGCTCACCACCAACGAGCGCGTTCGCGGCGCCGACCCGCTCGTGGACTACGTGCCCGCCAAGGGCAACGAGGGCGAGGACGGCTATGTGCCGGCGCAGCCTGGTGGCCTGGGCGAGGAGGACATGGTGACCCTGGTCCTGCCGTATGCCAAGTCCGCCCGCGACGGCGTGCGCATCCTGGGCGACCTGCTCGAGCGCTACGGCACTTACGAGAACAACGGCATCGCCTTTAGTGATGTGGACGAGATCTGGTGGCTCGAGACCATCGGTGGTCACCACTGGATTGCCAAGCGCGTGCCTGACGACGCCTATGTGACCATGCCCAACCAGCTGGGTATCGACAGCTTTGACCTGGATGACGCCGAGGGCGACCAGGCCGACCACATGTGCTCCGCCGACCTGCGCTCCTGGATGGCCGAGTGGCATCTGGACCTGACGCTGGGCGTCGAGGGCGACGGTCCTGCTGCGGTCTTTAACCCGCGCGAGGCCTTTGGCTCGCACAGCGACAGCGACCACGTCTACAACACGCCGCGCGCGTGGTACATGCAGCGCTGTCTCAACCCCAGCGACGTGTGGGATGGCCCCGACGCCGACTACACGCCCGAGAGCGACGATATCCCCTGGAGCCGCGTGCCCGAGCGCAAGGTGACCATCGAGGACATCAAGTACGTACTCTCGAGCCACTACCAGGGCACGGAGTACGATTGCTACGGTAGCAAGGGCACGCCCGCTACGCGTGGCGCCTATCGCCCCATCGGCATCAACCGCAACAGCCAGCTCGCCGTGTTGCAGCTGCGTCCCTATGCGCAGCCGGCCTATCGCGCCGTGCAGTGGATGGCGTTTGGCTCCAACTCGTTTAACGCGCTGGTTCCGCTGTACGCCAACGTCGAGACCATGCCCGAGTACTATGCCGACACGCAGGCTCGCGTGACGTCCGAAAACTTCTACTGGGCCAACCGCCTGATCGGCGCGCTGGCTGACGTCCGCTTCCATGAGTGCGGTCGCGCGGTCGAGGATTATCAGGAGAAGGTCGGTGGCATGGGCCACAAGCAGATCCATGACATCGACGCTGCCGTAGCCGTTCTGCCCGAGGCCGAAGTGCCTGCCGAGCTTGCACGCGCCAATGAGGCCTTTGCCGAGCGTGTTCGCGTGGAGACCGATGCTCTACTGGGCAAGGTGCTCTACACCACGAGCTGCGCCATGAAGAACTCTTTCGCGATGAACGACAACGTGAGGTAGGGATTTCCCGTCGATCGAATAGCGCTAAAACGCTTTGTCGCTTTCGCTCAATCTTGGGTACAAGAACGCCAATGCAGTTGTTTGTGATTGGAGACAACCATGGTTATGAAACTCGATCAGCTTGTTAACGGCGCCATTAACGTGGGCTTTGGCGCTGCCGCCGTTGCTGTCGAAGGCGGCAAGAAGGTCCTCGACGACCTTAACACCAAGGGCGAGCAGGTCCGCAAGGACACCGCCACCCCCGATATCGCCCGCAGCGTGTCCGACATGTTCGAGCAGGCCGGCGGTACCATCTCCGATCTGACCGAGCGCTTGGGCATGCAGGGCGAGACCGCGGCCCAGCGCGTGCTCGACGAGCTCATCCTTGCCCGCGTCCGCGTTATGACCGCCCCCGAGCGCACGGCCTTCCTGGCCCATGTGCGCGACATCGTCGATTCGGTCGAGGACAACGTGACCTCGGTGCCCGTCGAGTCCGTTGAGCCCGACGATGCGAAGGATACCGAAGAGGCCGAGTAGCAGCGCAGATGGCAGATTCTACCACCGATTACAACAATCTAGATCCTCTGGGTGACGAGGCGGCGGTTGTCGATGAGGTCGACGCCGACGTCTCGGGTGCTCGCAAGAAGCCGCGTGCTGTCGATATGGTCCCCGAGGAGCGCCGGACGAGGAATACCAGCTCACGCCGGCGGGTCGCCGCGAGCGCATCGGGCAGATTGTTCGCCTGGTCAAAAAGTACCGCGTGTGGGATAACCTCACGCCGGTTCGTTTGCGCCGCCTGCTCGAGGAACTCGGCCCCATGTTCGTCAAGATGGGGCAGATTCTGGCCAACCGGTCCGAGATTCTGCCGCAACGCTTTTGCGACGAGCTGCGTCGTCTGCGCTCCGATGTGGAGCCGGTGCCGTACGAGGTCGTACTCAGTTGTCTGGAAGAAGAATACGGCCTGCGCCTGGGGGAGATGTTCGATGCGATCGACCCCAACCCGCTCGGTAGCGCGTCGCTCGCGCAGGTGCACCGCGCTCGTCTGGTGACGGGCGAGGACGTGGCCGTCAAGGTGCAGCGCCCCGGTGCGCAGCAGGTTATGGCACAGGACATCGATATCATCCGCTCGGTGGTGCGTATCGTTTCCAAGTTCGTCAACACCGATCAATTCGTTGACCTGCACGGCGTAGTCGAGGAGTTGTGGACCTCGTTTCGCGAGGAGACCAACTTTTTGGCCGAGGCCAAAAACCTCAACGACTTCTACGAGTTCCATAAGAGCGTTCATGGCGTGACGTGCCCTAAATCCTATCTGGACCTGTGCACCGAGCACGTGGTGGTTATGGACTACGTCGACGGCATTTCGATCGCCGATCCTGAACGCTTGGTGGCCGAGGGCTATGACTTGGAAAAGATCGGTGCCGCGATTGTCGAGGACTACTCGACGCAGGTGCTCGACGACGGCTTTTTCCATGCCGACCCGCATGCGGGAAACATCATCCTCAAAGACGGTATCGTTTACTTTATCGACTTGGGCATGGTCGGACGCATGTCGAGTCACGATCGCGGTATCGTAAAGGACATGATTTTCGCCGTGGCCGAGGGTGACGTGCCCAAGCTCAAGGATTCGCTCATGCGCTTCGCCGTGACGCGTGGCGACTCGGCTGAGCTCGATCATTCGGCCTTTTTGTCCGATCTTGACTTTATCGTGGCTGACTTTGCGGGCCTCGACCTTAAAGACCTGGATATCGGCGAGTTTTTGACCTCGCTGCTAAACCTGGCGCGCAAAAACGATGTTGAGCTGCCGAGCGTGGTGACGATGTTCGCGCGCGGCATGGTGACGCTTGAGGGTTTGCTGACCGAGTACATGCCCAACGTCAACATGATCCAGATCATCCAAACCCACATTAAAAACGAGAAAAGCACCTATGCGCGCGTGCGCGACATGGGGCGCGATCTTGCCGCGAGCAGCTATCGCGCGGCGAAGGGCTCACTCGAGGCGGCTGAGTACCTGGGGCTGGCTTCGCGCATGCTTACGCGCGGCCAGCTTAAGGTGAACACGCAGATCATGAGCAGCGATAAGGCACTGCGACAGCTGGGCGGAATTATCGACCGCATGTCGATGGCTATCGTTATCGCCGGCCTGTTTATCGGTTCGTCGGTGGTGTACTACGCACGCATCGAGCCGGTTGTGTTTGGTATCCCGGTCATTGGCTTTATGGGCTACGTGAGCGCGCTGGTGCTGGCGCTTATGCTGGGCCGCAATATCTGGCTCAACAGCCACGGCGGCAAACACTAGAGGCTGCGACCGTCACCGCATTTTCCTATCGCAAACAATAGCTTTTACCTTGGGCTTCGCCTGTGTGCGGGGCCCTTTTGCGTGATACCATTTTGACGGTAATAATCGATGGCCTAGATGGTGGTGCGGAGACGCACGAATGCGCGGTTTTCCTGCGCGTTTGGGAGAATCGGGGTGCAAGTCCCCGGCTGTACCAGTAACCGTAATTCCTCTTGGCTCGGGATGTTTGCGTCGCAGATCGGACGACGCGCCTGAGCCGTTAAGGTTAAGTCGGATCGCCTCCCATCTTGCATGCGGCTGCGGCGTATGCCGCCGGTGTGCATAGGGCTCTGGAGGGAAGGGGGACCCCGATGGGGGAACTCGAGCGTAACATGCGCGATGACGTGGGGCAGCCGCTGGGCAATGCTCCAAGTACAGACAATGGGGGACAAATGGATATGTTTGAGGACGAGCGCGAGCGCGCCTCGCTGCATCGCCGTGGCGCGATTGCACGCGGCGTAGCCAAGCGCGGCCTGGTGGCATTCCTGGCCTTCGCGATGGCCTTTGGCACCACGCCGGCTCAGCTGTGGGCCGAGGGCGCCGAGGACATTGCCGAGGCTGTGGCTCAGATGGTACCGCCTGCCGAGAACGGCTCTGGTGAGTCCGCGGCAAACCCTGCTGCCGACCTCAATGCGAGCGGCGGGGTGACGAATGGGGGCACTGCCGAGCAAGATGCTGCCGCGACAGCTTCGGGCCCTACCGACAAGACTGAGGACGATAGCGCTGCTGGCAATGAGGCGCCGGCTGCATCGACGTCCGATGCCTCGAAGCAGGACGCCGCCGTTGTCTCTGCCGCTGGAGAGGCCAAGACTCAGCCTGCAAAGGCCGAGAGCCAGGAGGTCTCTGCCACGTGCTCCGTCGTCGGCACCGACGCCAAGGGCGCCCAGCAGACCTGGGCCGCCGCCCAGCAGATCACGCTGAAGGAGGGCTCGACCGCGGCCGACCTCTCCGAGCAGCTGTTCAAGCGTGCCGGCCTGACCGCCGAGTACGACCCCAACGGCACCTTTGGCTGGGCGCTCAACACGATCACGTCGCCCTTCGATAAGGACCGCAAGCTCGGCTACGACCCGGCGACCCGCGCGTACTGGCAGCTGTTCGTCAACGGCAGCGCCTCCGACTCCGGCGCGGGCGGCTACACGCTCAAGGACGGCGACTCCGTCGTCTGGTGCTACTCGAAGTACGGCGACCCCGCGCCCGAGCAGGTTTCCGTCACGATGGAGATTATTGGCAAAAAGACCGAGATAGCTCAGCGTTGGACGAGCCCTTCGACCCAGGTGTTTGCTAAGGGCACGTCGATTAAGGATGCCTCTGCTGTTTACTTCGATGCCCTTGGCATAAAGTCAAAAATGTACGACCAATTTGGCTATTGGGGCGTCTATAGTCTCGTATCTCCGCTTGATGGCACCGAGCTGTCGGGTGCATGGTCGTTCTTTGTCAACGGCGTTCCTGGGTCTCAGCTCGATAGCGATTACGTGCTCAAGTCTGGCGACAAAATCGTCTGGGCTTTTGCTCCCGGCGATACTGTGCCCGGCGTCGACAGTGTTGTTGTTGACCCGGGTGCCGCACGTCCTAACTGGGATAGCGACTGGCCTGGTTATACGAGCGCCGACAAAGTAACCGACGCTCCTGTACCCACGAAGGACGCTGAGGCAAAATGGGTGAGCGAGCTCAAGGGCTCGAACGAATGGAGCAAGGGTATTTCCGACCCGTTGCTGGTCGGTGACTACCTCTACGTGGCCGTTGGTTCCAAGCTGCTCAAGAAGAATGTCGACACGGGTGAGACCGTTGCCGAATCGCCTTTAGCAGCAAAGATCGATACGACCTCGCGTGTGGTATACGCCGGCGGCGTGATACTCGTGCCGCTTTCGAGCGGTCGCCTGCAGGCGCTGACGGTTGATGCTCTGGCGACGGTTTGGGTAACCGATGAGTTGCCTGCTGGCCCCGATGGTGCTCAGCAGTCTCTTGCGTCCATTACGGTTCGTGACGGCTTTGCCTACTTTGGGACGGCATCGGCCAACTGGTCCGAGTCGAGCGACGGCTACCTGCTCTGCGTGCGCATCTCCGATGGCAAGGTTATGTGGCAGCATAAGAACGAGAACAGCAAGGGCTACTACTGGGCCGGCTTGGCGTTCTCGGGCAATTATGGCGTCATCGCAGATGATTCCGGTACGGTGAGCACGGTCGACCCCGAAACTGGAAAGACCGTTGCGTCGTTAAAGATTGCCGAGCACGTGCGCACGACGGTGCTGGTCGATGGATCGATTGCTTATGTCGTGAGTGCCGATGGCGTTTTACATAAGCTTTCGGTTGGAACGGACGGAACGCTTTCCGAGCTTGGCAAGGTGACGTTTGGTTGCAGCTCGACCTCGACGCCGGTGCTGGCCAACGGCAAGATTGTGGTCGGAGGCGCATCGACCGAATCCTTTATGGACGGCTACACGAATAAGAACACGTATCACTACGGTCAGCTTGCAGTGATTGATGCAGAGACGCTTGCTGTGGACTATTCCATTTGCAAGGCGGACGGCAGCTATATTCGCCAGGGGACTTCGGGCGGCGGTGATGTAAAGTCGCAGCCGGTTGTTTCTGTCCAGAATGGCGAGACGTACGTCTTCTTTACGTCTAACAACAACCCGGGCGGCATCTATCGCTACCGTATTGGCGATGACGAGGCTGAGCTGCTTTATACGCCCGCGGTGGGCGACCAGCAGTACTGCATGGCTTCTATTTCGGTTGGATCCGATGGCTCACTCTACTATGTCAATGACTCGGGCAAGCTGTTTGCTGTCAAGGGTAATGGCCAAAGGGTCAAACGCTATACCGTGACGTTCGACGCCAACGGTAAGGATGCGGCGATGCCCGATTCTCAACGCGTGAAGGAAGGTAAAGCGGCGACGGAGCCCTCGACTAAGCCGCGGTGCAAGGGCTACACCTTTGCCGGTTGGTACACCGATTCTGCCTGCACAAAGGCGTATGACTTTAGCGCTGCGATGACGGCCGATATGACGCTGTATGCCAAGTGGACCAAGAATGCCGTTAACCCTGGCGGTACCTTAGAGCCGGAACCGGTGCCAGCGCCAGCACCGGAACCGTTGCCAGCGCCACCATTGCCGCAGGCCGGCGGCGCTATCGCCCCGGGTCAGAAGCCGGTGACCAAGACGACGGTGTCAACCAAGACCGAGACCAAGGAAAGCAAGTCCGATAAGAAGGACGAGAAGAAGTCTGACAAGAAGGACAGCAAGTCCGACAAGAAGTCCGATTCCAAGTCCGATACGGGTGCTGCTTTCACGACCACTGCTAAGAAGTCCTCTAGTGCTTCCGAGCAGGAGACTGGCACCAATCCGCTCGTCATTGTTGGCGTTGCCGCCGGCGTCATCGGTCTCGCCATCGTCGGCGTGTTCGTGTTCACCAAACGTCGGTAGGTGAGGGCTGTGTCCAATAAATCCAAGGACGCTGACCCCAAGCAACCGGATTCCTCGTTCATTCAGTTCGACGATGCAAAGCAACAGGGCGCCGCTTCGGCGGCGTCCGCCTCTCGTCGCAAGGCGCTCCTCGGTGTTCTGACTGCCGCGTGCACCATTCTGATCGTCGTCTCGCTGGGCTTTGTCCATCCCTCCGAGAGTGGCGCCTGGTCCATTGATTGGATCGTCCAGACCGTGGCAGGGGAGAGCATCGTCGCCAAGGATGGCAATGGGTCCGGCTCGACTGTCGCTTCGGGCAAGGCCGGGTCCAAGGATTCCAAATCTTCTGATGATACGAATGACGGGTCTAGGGGTTCTGACAAATCTGACTCCAAGAAAGATTCAGAGTCTTCGGACAAGAAATCGGACAAGAACTCGGATAGCAAGAAGTCCGGCGAAAAAGGAGCGGGAAACAAAAAGACTGACAACAGGCAGTCGGCTTCTCAGAATTCGGCAACGTTCGGTGGGCCTTCTGCCGTTCCTGATAACGGTAATGCCCCCTCGGGCAACCAGAGCGTCTCTCAGGAGTCTAGCTACGTTACCGTGACTGTCTCGGTTACTTCGAGTGCTGTGGGCAATCCTGTGTCCGCTGGTGGTACCTACACCTTTAATGAGGGAGCAACTGCCTACGACGCTCTCTGCGCGCTGGGCATTTCTATAAATGCGCGCGGCTCGTCGTTTGGCACTTATGTTGCCGCCATCGGTGGCCTGGCCGAGAAGGATGAAAACTATGGAAGCGGTAGCGGCTGGTGTTATTCCATCAACGGCACAACGCCCATGACGGCCTGCAGCAACTACGTTCTCTCAAACGGCGACAACGTGGTCTGGTATTACGTGACAGGCTAGGGGTCTCGACATATCGCATCAAACGGGCGGTTCGGACAAACATCCGAGCCGCCCGTTTTTATGCGAATGGGACGTCGTTTCCCAATCGAGGCTCAACCGGAAATTGCATCCCGCTCTGTAGGCGAATTCCGGGACGCAGTTTCCCGATGGGGCGGGTTTCGGAAAGCGTGTTCCGCTCTGAGGGCTCATTCCGGGATGGACTTTCCGAAGCAGCGCCCATTGGGAAGCTGCGGACCGTTTTGGGCTTCGATTCTGGGATGCGCTTTCCGCTAGAGCCACGTTGCGGAAGCTGTGTCCCGTTCTGAGGCTGCAATCTGGGATGCGCTTTCCGCGGGGCGACCATGGGGAAACTACTACCCATTCCGACGCT
>ERZ1106943.4033-NODE-4033-length-10508-cov-3.232469_pt1 | contig 10508 bp, 6 predicted proteins | sample MGYA00403671_ERZ1106943 | MGnify/ENA primary metagenome ERZ1106943 (study PRJEB35170, sample SAMEA104062427) | human gut metagenome | biome: human gut; feature: human-associated habitat; material: faeces | place: Denmark | collected 2012-06-14 ...
GAAAAGCCGACAGGCTTTGCCGGACGGCGTTTTCGGGCATTTCAATGCCCGAAAATCATACCCCTTTATCCTGCTTTAAAATCGACGGCTTGAAATTCGTTCCAAAACCCACTCAAAAGATCCGAGATTTCATCCAAAACCGAGTTAAAAATCAATTCAAAAAACGCAAAAGAAAAACCGCTGTTTTTTTCAATTTTAGGCTTTTAGATTATTTGTCATCAGCTCTTACAGTGGGGTACACTATATTTGATGAACTGTGTAGATATTACTTTGCTGTGCGTTTTCAAAAAATCTTTGAGTGATATCTATGTAGCCTTTTTCTTCGAGCGACTTAAGCGTGTTTCTGCAAGTGGTCGGACACATATTGCACTTCTTTGCCATCTTAGGAACAGACCAAAAACTGACACCTTTGCTGTCGCCAACCGAAACAAGAAAGCAGTAAATCATAAATTCGTGCGTCGAAAAGTTTTCATCAAAGATTTTGTTTGGCATATAGTAAACCTTGCCGTCGGTTTTGTAATTTTTATTTGCGTACATAATTTTTATCCTTTCTTAATTTGTTTTTGAATCCACAACTTGAATTCATCTTTCGGTACAACAATTCTTGTGCCGATTTTTATTTTTGGAAAACCTTTTTCATTGACAAGCTCGTACGACCTTGTGCGAGATATTCCAAGCACCTTTGCAACCTGCGAAACCGATAACATCATCGGTAGCTCATCAAAACTTTTGTAGATTTCTTTCATTGCGCTGCCTCCTTTCGTATTATTGAGAGATACTTTTTCAAAAAGAAAAAATTTCACCTACAAAAAAAGTCCCTCTACTATACAGAGAAAAATTTCAATTTTGTTCGGGTGTTTTTCAAAAATCTTTACACCTTGTTTACATTTTATTTCACCACAGAAAAAATACCCCTCTATAATACGGGGAAAAATATGAGTTTTGTTGATGTGTTTTGAAAGAAAATTTACAAATTATTTTATTAAAACAAAAATCCTCACCGTTTTTATAGATGAGGATTCATTACCTGTACCATTATTTGTACAATTAACAAAAAAGTTTGTATTGGTTGTTGAAATATGATATACTTGTATTTGTATAATTGTATCTATTCATAGATTCAATTCATATCGCAACTTCAAGTTATTGTATGTTCACAGCAGGAGGATAAATATGGCTAACGGAAATAACGCCAATATCGGCTTTGAAAAACAGATTTGGGACGCAGCGTGCGTACTTTGGGGACATATCCCGGCTGCAGAATACAGAAAGGTTATCGTAGGTCTTATTTTCCTGCGTTACATATCAAGTGCATTTGAAAAGCGTTATCAAGAGCTTATTGATGAGGGCGACGGCTTTGAAGATGACAGAGACGCTTATGTGGAGGATAATATCTTCTTCGTGCCGGAGGACGCTCGTTGGAGCAAAATTGCTTCGTCTGCTCATACTCCTGAAATCGGTACAGTTATCGACGACGCTATGAGAGCCATCGAAAAAGAAAATACAACTCTTAAAAATGTATTGCCTAAGAATTACGCAAGTCCTGATTTGGACAAGCGTGTTTTGGGTGATGTTGTTGACCTGTTCACTAATATGGATATGGGCGATACAGAGGAAAGCAAAGACCTGCTCGGCAGAACTTATGAGTATTGTATTCAGCAGTTCGCCGCTTACGAAGGTGTTAAGGGCGGCGAGTTCTATACTCCTGCAAGTATTGTTAAAACAATCGTTGCTATCTTAAAGCCGTTCAAAAACTGTCGTGTATATGACCCTTGCTGCGGTTCGGGCGGTATGTTCGTGCAGAGTGCAAAGTTCATTCAGGCACACAGCGGCAAGCGTGGAGAAATCGCTGTTTACGGTCAGGAGTCCAATGCCGATACTTGGAAAATGGCTAAAATGAATATGGCTATTCGTGGCATTGACGCAGACTTCGGTCCGTATCAGGCAGATACATTTTTCAATGACCTACACAAGACCTTGAAAGCTGATTTCATCATGGCAAATCCGCCTTTCAATCTTTCCAATTGGGGACAGGATAAACTTAAGGACGATGTTCGTTGGAAATACGGAACACCGCCTGCCGGCAATGCCAACTATGCGTGGATTCAGCATATGATACACCACCTTGCACCTAACGGAAAAATCGGTCTTGTGCTTGCAAACGGGGCGTTGTCCTCTCAGTCAAGTGGTGAGGGCGAAATCAGAAAGAATATCATTCAGGCTGACCTTGTAGAAGGTATTGTTGCTCTGCCGACGCAGCTCTTTTACAGCGTTACTATTCCTGTTACCCTTTGGTTTATTACAAAGAATAAAAAACAAAAAGGTAAAACCTTGTTTATCGACGCTCGCAAAATGGGTTATATGGTTGACCGCAAGCACAGAGATTTTACCGATGAGGATATTCAAAAGCTGGCAGATACATTTACAGCATTCCAAGAAGGTACGCATGAAGATGTAAAAGGCTTCTGCGCTGTTGCCAATTTGCAGGAAATCGAAAAGCAGGACTTTGTCCTTACTCCGGGCAGATATGTGGGTATTGAAGAAGTCGAGGACGACGGCGAACCCTTTGAAGAAAAGATGACTCGCCTTACTTCCGAGCTTTCAGAGATGTTTGCAAAGTCTCACGAACTGGAGGACGAAATCCGTAAGAAACTGGGGGCGATTGGTTATGAGCTCAAGCAATGAAACAACATATTGCTTGATTTTTGATACGAATGCATTGTTTCAAGCATATGAAAAGAAGGCGGATTTTACAACTTTTAGTTTCAATGCGACATTTCAAAATGTGATTGATATGATTAATCAGCTCGATATATACAATCGGGTAACCATAGCTATTCCATCAGTTGTTTGGAACGAAATGGAAAAGCAGATTATAGAAAAACACGACGAATTACTTTTATCCTACAAAAACACAATATCAAAAAAACTATTCCCTGAGTATTCAATACATGAGAATTCTTCAGTAAATTATCCTGAATACATAGAATCCAAGATTGAGGAATATAAGAAGGAAATTTCAGAAGGTCTGAATGAAGTTATAGAAATTCAGATTGCCTCCAATAATAGGTTTAACAGTATTATACATCGTGCATTTGGCAAGTTACCACCTTTTGAAGGAAAAGACAAAAAATCAGACAAAGGATTTAAGGATGCGTTATTATGGGAAAGTGTTTTGGAATTTGCATTAAATCATAAGAATTCAGAAATAATATATTATTCTAAAGATAATGCTTTTGGGGAATTTCTTCTAAAAGAGTTTGCCGAAAACATTTCGGATTCAACACTGTCTATATGTAAAAATGAAAATGAAGTCAAAACACAATTAGAAGCCTGGGCACTTGAAATTGATAAGTATTCATATCAACCAATTAAAGATTTTGAAGAAAATAAAGGAATTGTAGATTGGTTAAACTCTGAGGATTTTCTTGCACAGATAATAGATCGAGATTTTGGTCTTGTTGAAAAAGGAAGATTAATTACTTCAACTGCAGCACATTTAATAAGCATTGAGGATATTGACTCTTTGAACTCAGACGATGATGAAAGTGCGTATTACATTGAAGCTATATTACAATTTGTATATGAATTAAAGGATGGTGGAAAAACACAGGAAACATTCAACGTTGGGATGGATGTTGAAATAATATATGACGATATTTATTCAATCGAAGAGGCCTATAGAATTGATGAAGACGAAATTGAAAGTGAGAACTAGCTTATGAGTATGGAACAAGAAAGAACAAACAAGTTAGTTACGCAAAAGAAATTGGGGTGAGTGGATATGAAATTTAATAAGTTCGCTCTTTCGGAACTGGCAACTATTAAATACGGAAAGAATCAAAAAAAGGTTCTTTCAGAAAGTGGAAACATTCCTATCTTTGGTACTGGTGGACTGATGGGGTATGCGACAACCGCTCTTTATGATAAACCTTCTGTATTGATTGGAAGAAAAGGTACAATCGGTAAAGTAAAGTATGTCGAACAGCCATTTTGGACTGTTGATACGCTCTTTTATACTATCATAAATACCAACCTCGTAATTCCAAAGTACTTGTTCTATGTTATGTCGCTTATAGACCTAAACAATTATAACGAAGGAACAACTATTCCGAGTTTAAGGACAGAAACGCTAAATAGACTTGAATTTGATATTCCCGATTTAGAGGAACAAAGAAAAATTCTGTCGTGCCTAAACCCAATTGATGAAAAAATTGAGCTGAACAATGCGATAAACAATAATTTACTTGAGCAAGTGCTAACTTTATATCGCAATAAATTTGTCGATACAGCTAATAATGAGCGAGCAATTTGCCGTGCTGACGAATACTTTGATATTTCCATCGGCAAAACACCGCCGAGAAAAGAACCACAATGGTTTAGCACCAATCCTCAAGATGTTACTTGGGTATCCATATTAGACATGGGAACTTGCGGTCTTTATATCAGTAGCAGTTCTGAACAACTTACGAAACAAGCTGTTGAACGTCATAATGTTAAAGTAGTACCCGATAACACCGTCTTACTTAGCTTTAAGCTTACTGTTGGCAGAATTGCAATTACAAATGGTGAGATGACCACTAATGAAGCCATTGCACATTTCAAAACCAACAAAAAAGAAATAAATGAATATCTCTATTGCTATTTGAAATGTTTTAACTATCAAACTATGGGAAGTACATCTTCAATAGCAACAGCCGTCAATTCAAAAATTATCAAAGGTATGCCTTTTGTTGTGCCTACCAATGATGAATTGAAAGAATTCCACGGTTTTGCTGCACCAATGTTTGCGAAGATTAAGGCTAATCAAATTGAAACAGATAATTTGACAGCACTTAGGGATACATTACTACCAAAATTAATGTCCGGCGAGCTTGATGTTTCCGACATCGACCTTTAAGCCGCTAAATTATTGTTTAACTAATAAGGAGGATAAATTATGAACATAGATAGTAATGAGCGTATAGCTCGTTCAAATATATATAGTATATTCGGAAAACTACTCAAACGCCAAATTAAAAACAACAACGACAGAGAAATAATATTAAAAAAAGCAGGACTATCTTCGCTTTTAAGCACTTATAAAAATCAATTGGAGCCTTATCGCTTTCATTGTGGATACCAAAACGGGAATAACGATTATAACCCCGAATATGCCTGTATTAAAATTTGTGAGTCTCTTGAGGAAAATGAAGATAATCTCTTATTATTCCTTAACACTATATTGGATGGAACAAATAAAATTGAAGATGATTTAAAAGAAAAACTGAAAAATTACTTGGGAATTATTGGATACGAATTGGAAGAAGAATTAAAAGATGGTTATTATGATGATTTGTATGCCTTTAAGCTGATTGCGTCTGTTGATGGTGTCCAAAATAGAAACAAAGATATTTCGCTTATGCGTAATAAATTAAATCAATATCAAAGTGATTTGGTTGGGCTATATGATGAAGCGATTTCAAATTTTGGCAACGGGCAATATGTAAGTTGTATTGAAAATTGCAGGTCATTATTTGAAAACTTCTTTAAACGACTGGACACACAAAATTCGGACTATGTTAGAGGCATTTTGAAGGCTACTGGAGAGCATATCAAAGATAAAAATGGAACTGAATTAACAACAATAAAAAAGATATATACTTATTGGATTGATAATAAAAAGGGTGCTAACCGATTTCGACTTTTCCAAACAATGTACAGTGTTATGTCAGGATTAGGCACTCACCACGAAGATGAGGCAAGCAGAGAAGATGCTTTATTACTGTTGAGATATACAGAAGACTGTTTGCTGTGGTGTTTTAGAAAAGGTATCAATAGTTGAATTAGGAGGAATGAAAATGTCGGGATTATATACCGAAGCCGATTATGAAAATTCAGTAATCGAGCTGTTTAGAAATGATTTGGGATACGAGTACGCATACGGTCCCGATATAGAAAGGGACTTTTACAGTCCGCTATATGAGGAAGTTCTGCTTGACTCTCTGTACCGCTTGAACAGAGGGTTACCTGATGATGCCATTCAGGACGCATTATTCAAACTAAAGAATTTTGAAAACGGAGAGCTTGTGCAGAAAAACGCCGTCTTTATGGACTATCTGCAAAACGGTATCCCTGTAAGATATTTTGTTGACGGTGAGGAGCGTTCCTCTATCGTCTATCTTGTTGACTATAAAAATCCCGACAATAACTCCTTTATCGTAGCTAACCAATGGACTTTTATTGAGAACAGCAATAAACGCCCTGATGTAATTCTCTTTTTGAATGGCTTGCCGGTTGTATTGGTTGAGCTGAAATCTCCCTCCCGTGAGGAAACAGACGCTTCCGAAGCGTACAGGCAGCTCCGCAATTATATGATTGAGATACCGTCAATGTTCATTTACAACGCAATTTGCGTAATGAGTGACCAGTTGACCTCTAAAGCGGGTACGATCACCTCCGGTGAAGACCGCTTTATGGAGTGGAAAACAAAAGACGGCGACTATGAAAACACGCAGTATGCACAGTTTGATACTTTCTTTGAGGGTATGTTCCAAAAGGCACGACTGCTTGATATAATCAAAAACTTTATCTGTTTTTCAAATGAGGGTATCAATTCATTCAAAATTCTTGCAGGATACCACCAGTATTTTGCTGTAAGAAAAGCAATCGAATCCACAAAGCACGCTACCGTTACCGATGGTAAGGGCGGTGTGTTCTGGCATACACAAGGAAGCGGAAAATCGCTGTCTATGGTGTTCTATGCTCATTTGTTGCAAGAAGCGTTGGACAGCCCGACGATTGTTGTAATTACTGACAGAAACGACCTTGACGAACAGCTTTACGGTCAATTTGCTAAATGTAAAGATTTCTTGCGTCAAGAGCCGGTACACGCAACTTGTAGAAAACTGACAGAAACTTCGAGCAAAGATGATGTCGGACTAAAAGACTGGCTTGATGGCAGACAGGCAAATGGCATTATCTTTACCACGATGCAGAAATTTGAAGAATCACACGAGCCGTTATCTGAACGCCACAATATTATTGTTATGGCTGATGAAGCACACAGAGGTCAATATGGACTTACTGAAACCGTAGACGCAAAAACCGGTAAGGTTAAAATAGGAACTGCTCGCATTATTCGTAATTCACTTCCTAATGCTACATATATCGGATTTACAGGCACTCCTATTTCGTCTAAAGACCGCAGTACCCGTGAAGTGTTCGGTGATTATATCGACATTTACGATATGACACAGGCTGTTGAAGACGGAGCTACTCGCCCGGTTTATTACGAAAGCCGTGTAATTAAGCTCAATCTTGATGAAGCAACATTGAAGTTGATTGACAAAGAATATGATATTATGGCTTTAAATGCCGATGAAGAAGTTGTTGAAAAGAGCAAACGAGAACTCGGTCAAATGGAAGCTGTACTTGGCAATGACAATACTATAAATTCGCTTGTTTCAGATATTCTCGACCATTATGAAAATAACCGTGAAAATTTGCTCACCGGTAAGGCGATGATCGTTGCTTACTCTCGCCCTATCGCCATGAAAATTTACAAGCGTATTTTAGAGTTGCGCCCAGCTTGGACGGAAAAAGTTGCGGTTGTAATGACTTCTGGAAACAACGACCCGGAAGAATGGCGTGAGATAATCGGCAACAAGCACCACAAGGACGAGCTTGCAAAGAAATTCAAAGACAACAACAGTCCGCTTAAAATTGCAATCGTTGTAGATATGTGGTTAACCGGATTTGATGTACCGTCCCTTGCCACTATGTATGTTTATAAGCCGATGTCCGGGCACAATCTTATGCAGGCTATTGCCCGTGTGAATCGTGTATTCCGTGACAAAGAGGGTGGTCTTGTTGTTGACTATGTGGGTATTGCAACAGCACTTAAAAAGGCTATGAACGATTACACCGCCCGTGATAAAAAGAATTATGGTGACACCGACGTTGCAAAGGTTGCATTCCCAAAATTCCAAGAAAAGCTGTCAGTCTGCCGTGACAAGTTCCACGGATTTGATTATTCCAAGTTCCAAACGGGCACAGACCTTGAAAGGTCTAAGACTATAAGCGGCGCTGTCAACTTCATTATGGGCAGAGAAAAAGTTGATGATAAAGACTCGTTTGTAAAAGAAGCACTTATGCTTCATCAGGCATTGTCCCTCTGTTCCTCTATGGTTGATGAGGACGACCGTATCGAAGCAGCTTTCTTTGATGCTGTTCGTGTGCTTGTCCTCAGGCTTACCAATACCGGTGTCGGCAAAAAAATATCCTTGCCCGAAATGAACGCAAGAATAAATGAACTTCTCAAGCAAAGCATTAAAAGCGACGGAGTAATCAACCTTTTTTCGGATATCAAGGAAGAATTTTCTTTGTTTGACCCGAAATTCCTTGAAGAAGTTGCCAATATGAAGGAAAAGAATCTTGCTGTTGAGTTGCTTAAAAAACTTATTGCAGAACAGGTATCTGTTTATCGCAGAACAAATATCGTTAAATCCGAAAAGTTCAGCGAGATTATGCAGCGTTCAATTAACGCTTACCTTAACGGTATGCTGACCAACGAAGAAGTCATTGAAGAAATGCTGAAACTTGCAAAACAAATTGCAGCAGCACAAAAAGAAGGCGAACAACTCGGACTTACAGCCGATGAGCTTGCATTCTACGATGCCCTCACAAAGCCGCAGGCAATCAAAGATTTTTACGAAAATGACGAACTCATTGCCATTACGAAAGAACTTGCTGATACTCTCCGCAGAAACAAGACGATTGACTGGCAAAAGCGTGAGTCGGCAAGAGCAAAAATGCGTATGCTCATTAAGAAACTTTTGAAAAAGCACAAGTACCCGCCGGAGGGTATGGACGATGCAGTTCAAACCGTTATGACTCAGTGCGAACTTTGGACTGATAATATGGAGATGTAAAAATGAATGCACAGATGCTCAATTAAACGAAACCAAATTTTTAAAGAAAAAGGGAGGTTGTATAACATGAAAAATCAATCTAAGATGTTAAAAAAATACTGTGATCCCTTTTCAGACAAAGCAAAAAAATTGGCTTTAAAGCTTGATGATGCAACTATTGACCAAGACACAGAAAAACTCAAAAGCCTATTTGATGATGCTGAAAACATTTTGAGACAGGAGAATGATGCCTCTAAGGCTATGATTTATTACTCTTTGGGAACTGCACATAGTGATTTAGCAAATCTAACTGGAGATCAAACGGAAATGGCATTCCAGAAAGTATTGTATTACTTTAGGAAAAGCATCAATCTAATTGAACAAGATGAATATAAAAAAGATATCTATCGCCCATGTGTACTTAAATTAAAAGAAATCCTTTATACTAACTATGCAAATGCACTAGATTACTGCGGTAGAAAAATCGCAGCTATTGAGCAATATAAAAAAGTGTTATCATTCAATAGCAATTTTGGAATGGCTCTTGGAAACTTGGGGCGAGTATACCAGCATTATGCTTTGCTTGAATATGATAATGGCCATCGTGATTTGTTTCATTATTTTGCATATCATTATCTAAATAAAGCAACTAAATGCAATGATCCAAACACTCATGACGATGCTAAGAAATGCTTTGAAGCAACAATGAACATCTATGATCCTGAGTATATAAAAAATGTACTTAATGTTAAGTTATCTTTCAATCAATATGAATACGACAATCCTGAAGAGTTGGCTTACAGAAAATGGTGTTTACAAAAAGGTTTGTTTTTAAACACCTTAAATGATTTACCTATAGCTGAACTTTGTTTTGCGGCAGACGTTATACAACTTCCAAATATGATAGTGGCTGTTGGTGCCAAACCTATATTTCATGGAATGTTTAGCCAAATAAAGCAAGAATATATCTATGCAAGATATATTTACTACAGTACTCTTAATTCTAATGCTGAACCCCATTTTGCAGATAAAGAAACTTACATAAAGGCACATACCGACTATGCTCAATATTCAATTAGGTTGGAGAAATTAAAAACATCATTTAAAACACTTTATGGTATGTTTGACAAAATTGCCTTTTTCCTTGAACATTATTTTGATTTGGGAATAAATGAGCGAGATATTAACTTCCGCTCGATATGGCAAGATTCAGTAGGATTTGGAAAAAAATATCATTACAAAAACTTCCTTAATCCCAAACAAAATTATGCTTTATCATCATTATATTGGATAAGCAAAGATTTTTTTGGAAAATTTGAGGATTCCCCAAATCCGGAGTTGAAGAGAATTAAAGAAATACGTAACGCTTTGGAACATAAATATGTAAAGATCACTGATTCTTTTTTTGATAAACTAACCGAGGAATATGGAGATGGCTTAGCTTTATACATATCCGAAAAAGAGCTGTATGATGCAACATTTATGTTGCTGAAAATTCTTCGTGAAGCAATAATAAATTTATCTTTATGTGTAAATATAGCTGAAAAACCAAAAAGAGAAGAATCAAAAGGCAAACTAATAATGCCTATTCGTCTTATGGATTATGAAGATGATTGG
>ERZ1106943.4035-NODE-4035-length-10503-cov-13.964969_pt1 | contig 10503 bp, 10 predicted proteins | sample MGYA00403671_ERZ1106943 | MGnify/ENA primary metagenome ERZ1106943 (study PRJEB35170, sample SAMEA104062427) | human gut metagenome | biome: human gut; feature: human-associated habitat; material: faeces | place: Denmark | collected 2012-06-14 ...
CGCTGGTGGTTTTCTGGTTCTCTTTTGACATCAAAAGAGAACATTAGCCTTAATGAAAAAGCGCTCTAACCCCGCGCCGTCGGCGCGCAAAGAAAGTAACGGATTTTACGATAATACAAGAAGTACAAGGAGGCCCACTATGTCCAACATCGTCATCATCGGCTCCGGCCCGGCGGGGGTGTCCGCCGCGCTGTACACTGCCCGTGCGGGGGTGGACACCACCGTCCTCACCCGGGGGGCGGGTGCTCTTGACCGTGCGGAGCTTATCCAGAACTACTACGGCTTCGCCGCCCCCATATCGGGTGCGGAATTGGAGCGTCAGGGCATCGAGGGGGCCAAGGCTGTGGGCGTCAAATTTGTGACCACCGAGGCCGTGGGTCTGACCTATACCGATAAACTCACTGTAGAAACCCTCGATGGAGATTACCCGGCGGACGCTGTTATCCTCGCCACAGGTGCTTCGCGGGCGACGCCCCGCATCCCGGGACTGGCGGGCCTCGAGGGCCACGGCGTCAGCTATTGCGCCACCTGCGATGCCTTTTTCTATCGCGGCAAAGATGTGGCCGTGGTAGGCAGCGGCGAATACGCCCTGCATGAGGTGCAGGCGCTCCTGCCGGTGGCGGCCAGCGTCACCCTCCTGCTGAATGGTGCGCCGCTGGCGGCAGAGTTTCCGCCGGAGGTGGCTGTCCGGCCTGAAAAAATCGACGCGATCCTCGGCGAGCAGAAAGTCACCGGCGTCCAGCTGGCCGGCGGCGATGTGGTGGAGCTGGCGGGTGTGTTTGTGGCGCTGGGCGTTGCGGGCAGTACGGCGCTGGCCCGGAAAATCGGAGCCGCCGTGGAGAATGACCGCATCGTGACAGATGAAAAAATGCAGACCACCGTCCCCGGCCTCTACGCCGCCGGAGACTGCACCGGCGGGCTTTTGCAGGTGGCGAAGGCCGTCTATGAGGGCGCTCTGGCAGGCACCGAAGCCGCCAAAGCGCTGCGGAAGAGGTGATTTAAGATGCCGGAAATCCTGCCTATCCCTAAATGCGGCGAGCACCGCCAGTGTCTCGCCTGTGCCTTCCCCTTCTGGGACAAGCTGACCGCCGAGCAGCAGGAGATGCTCTGCCGAACCACCCGCCCGGTGCGCTATCGCAAGGGCGAGCGGGTCCACAGCCCGGTGGAGAACTGCGTGGGTATCCTGCTGCTGCGCACCGGCCAGTTCCGGGCGTATCTTCTCTCCGACGATGGCCGGGACGTGACCCTCTACCGCCTCTTTGGCGGCGAGATCTGCATCCTCTCCGCCTCCTGCGTCATGGACTCGGTGAACTTTGACCTCTACATCGACGCCGAGGAGGACACCGAGGCCTACTGCATCAGTGCAGGCGTTTTCCGCAGTCTCATGCAGCAGAACGTGGAGGTGCGGTGCTTCGCCTACCAGATGACCGCTGAGCGCTTCTCCGACACCATGTGGACGATGCAGCAGATCCTCTTCATGAGCGCCGACCGGCGGCTGGCCATCTTCCTTGCGGACGAGCTTGCCAAGACCGGCGGCGACGATGTCCGCCTGACCCAGGACCAGATGGCAAAGTACATGGGTTCTGCCCGCGAGGTGGTGAGCCGCCTGCTGAAATACTTCGCCGGTGAGGGCATCGTGAAGCTCTACCGCGGCGGGGTAGAGGTATTGGACAAGGAAAGACTGAACCGGATCGCGAGAGGTGAAGCATGATACAGAAAAATGAATTTCCCATTTTGGAATACGATTTCGACTCGACAGAGATATTAAAGCCCAACCACGGGGCGGAGCAGCTGACTCTACCGGAGAAATGCGTCTTTGCTTTTCTGGGGGACACCATCGACTCCTATGCCGCCGAGACGGGCGCGGCAGTTGCAGAGCATTTTGAGACTATCACAAAGACCTACCCGATTTATGTTGTAAAAAATGACGGCGAAGAATTCTGCCTCTGTCAAGCCCCACTGGGAGCGCCCGCTGCGGCGCAGTTTATGGATTGTCTCATTGCTTGCGGGTGCAGGAAAATTGTTACGGCAGGCTCGTGCGGCGTGTTGACCGAAATGGCAGAGAACGAATTTCTTATCCCGACCAAAGCGCTGCGGGATGAGGGCACATCCTATCACTATCTTCCTGCCGCCCGGTATGCAGAACCGGCCTCGGAAGCGGTGCAGGCCATAGAAAAGACCTTCCGTGCGCTGGGTCTTCCCTTCCGTGAGTGCATCACATGGACGACAGACGGCTTTTTCCGAGAAACAAGGGATATGGTGGCGTACCGGAAAGCCGAAGGCTGCGCAACGGTAGAAATGGAATGTGCTGCCCTTGCGGCCTGCGCCAAAAAGCGCGGAGCAGCTTTTGGACAAATTCTGTACACAGCGGATTCCCTTGCAAATGCAGAGCAGCATGATGACCGTGACTGGGGAAAGGATTCGCTGCGGAAAGCGTTGGAACTCTGCGTAGAAGTTCTGAGAATGTGGTGAACCATATAAAAATCGCAGAGAGTCGTTGAAACTGCTTGACATTTGAAAAACTGGTTGGAGACCTGAACGGCGCATACAGCCGCCGCATCAATTTACAGCACAGACTGGTCTATCAGATCTATGAGGAAGAAAAGACTATCAAAATTCTGAGTCTTTGGACTCACTACGAGCGATAAAAAATGCCATCGTGCCTAAGCGCGATGGCATTTTTACTATCAGCGGGAATTACCCTTTGCACCCCTGCTCTTCCCAGTCGCCGAAGTCGGAGACGTCGGCGATTTTAGTCGGGTCGAACTTGCCGTTTTCGTCCTTGGGGGCGACGGCGGGGCCGGCCTCCACGGGGTTCGGGTTCGGAGCCTCGGGGTCACAGACCGGGCGCTCTTCGCTCAGGTCGGGCAGGGTCACAGGCTCTGCGGCCTCAGCGGGCGCTGCCTCCGTCTCAGGGGCGGCGGGCTCCTCAGCAGGAGCGGTCTCTTCTGCCGGTGCGGCGGCTTCGGCCTCTGCCTTGGCCTCACCCTCGGCGTATGCCTCGGCGGTCTTGGCGGCCTCTGCGTCGTCCTTTTCGGCTTCCTCGGGGAACTCGATGGATTCGATGATGGGTGCGGCCTTCTCGTTCAGGAGCTTGTCCATGATGACGATAGCGGCACCGGTGGCCGCCACAGCGGCGGCAGTACCCAGAATGCGGAAGATTGCTTTCATGCCATGACCTCCTTGGTTATGTTATAGTTAGGAGAAGGTGACAACATCGTTCAGCGGCTTCTCGGCAGGCTCCACCGACAGTGCGGTGAGCACCGGGCCTTTGCCGCGGTAGATGTTATGGAACTTATAGCCGACCTTTGCGGTCACTTTGACCCATGCCCGCTGCTCGAGGGCCTTGTAGCCGTCGTAGCTGCAGGGGAAGCCCACGAACTGGATGTCCTGCACGCAGCAGGTCATGGCGAACCGGCCCGGCACGAAACTGTTCTTGCCGGCGCGGTTGGTCTGGCAGACCTGTGCGAGGAACTTGACGGTCTTGCCCGCGTACTTCTGGGGCTCGTCCTGACAGTCCATATACCAGATGCCGTAATCGTCGTCCGGGATGTCGATGACCGGAGCGTTGATGTCGAAGGGCAGCGGGTCGGGGATGTCGTCGTAAGCCACGCTGCCGTCCTTGAACTCGTAGGCGATGTCGCACTTGCGGGATGCCTGACGCACCAGCTTGTGCAGCTCCTGACGGGCGGCGTCGTTGTTGACGGCCTCGGCGCGGTTGAAGACGATGAGCTCACTGCGGGCGATCTTGTCCAGCATCAGCGCACGCATGGAGTTGTCGCGGGCGTAGGTCAGTGCGGTAGTGCCGTCGGCGGTGGCGATGCACTGGTAGACGATCCAGTTCTCAGGCAGGTTGTTTGCCAGGTCCTGCAGCATCCACATACCGTTGTACTCGATGACCACGCGGCCTGCGTCGGCCTCCTTGGCCAGCTTTGCGAGGTTCTGGGGGTTCAGCTCGGCCTTGTCCTCGAGGTTGTAGAGCGTCACGCCGGGGAAGGCGAACTTCTTCTCATTGTACTCTTCTTCGCCCTCCTCGCAGACCAGCAGAAGGGTCTTGTCGCCGGAGTCGAAGTTGGGGTCTTCAAAAGTCTCCTGAATGAACTTGGTCTTGCCGCTCTCGAGGAAGCCCACAAACAGGTAAACCGGGATCTCATTTGCCATAATCTTTTATCCTTTCAGGGCCGATCAGCAGCCGAACAGTGCAGAGATGGCCTTTTCATCCAGCTTGGAGCCGATGACCACCAGCTTGCCGCCGACGTCTGCACCGCGTGCGCGGACTTCCCACTCGCCGGGAACGTAGTCGAACTCCAGCCAGCCGTCTGCGCCGCCGTCCACAATGCCCTTGGAGCGGAGGATCATGCCGTAATTGCCGGTGTCCAGCTCGGTGAGGGCGTGCTCAATGTCAGCCTTGGAGAACTTCTTGGCCGTCTCGACGCCCCAGCTGGTGAAGACCTCATCGGCGTCGTGGTCATGATGATGGTGGTGATGGCCGCAGCAGCAATGCTCGTCGTGGTCATCGTCATCATGGTCGTGGTGGTGATGATGCTCATGCTCGTCTTCATCATCGTCATCGTGGTCGTGGTGATGGCCGCAGCAGCAATGCTCATCATGGTCATCATCGTGGTCGTGGTGATGGTGGTGATGATGCTCTTCTTCCTCGTCCTCGTGGGCGTGCTCCTCGTTGGCCTTGGCAGCCATAGCGATCAGCTCAGACTTGAAGTCGTCCTTGGTGGACATGGCCTTCAGGATCTGCTCGCCGGTCAGGGCGTCCCAGGCGGTGGTGACGATGGTAGCGGTGGGGTTCTTCTCACGCAGCATGGCCACAGCGGCAGCGATCTTTTCCTCGGTGGCGTTCTGGGTGCGGCTCAGGATGATGCAGCTTGCGTGGCTGATCTGGTCGTCGTAGAACTCACCGAAGTTCTTCATATACATCTTGACCTTGTTGACGTCGGCCACGGTGACGAAGCTGCTCAGCTGAACATCCAGATGCTCGGCCACGCCCTCGACAGCGCGGGTCACGTCGGACAGCTTGCCGACGCCGGAGGGCTCGATGACGATGCGGTCGGGGTGGTACTGCTCCACCACCTGCTGCAGAGCGGCGCGGAAATCGCCCACCAGAGAGCAGCAGATGCAGCCGGCGTTCAGCTCATTGATCTGGATGCCGGACTCCTTCAAAAAGCCGCCGTCGATGCCGATCTCGCCGAACTCGTTCTCGATGAGCACGACCTTCTGGCCTGCAAAGGACTCTTTGATGAGCTTCTTGATAAGGGTGGTCTTACCGGCGCCAAGGAAGCCGGAGAAAATATCGATCTTGGTCATAGTCTGAAATGCCTCTTTCTTTTATGCAGACGCCGCAAAGGCGCTGCCCAGCAGGCCCGTCGGGCCTTACAAGCAGTCCGGGCCGCTGAGTGCTGACCCGTAAAATTCCTACACTCCTATTATAACAAGGCTGTCAATGGCAAACCGGCCTTTTTGATGAGAAATTTGTAACATTTTTTGCAATTTGTTTGCATTTTCGGGCGGCAGGGGCAAAACAAAAGCTCCCCGCAAGCAGGCAGGGAGCAAAAAATGCGGTGTCAATCGGCAGTCTGCCCCATCTCTTCAATAATCCATTCGGCGATTTTCTCAGTCTTTTCGTCCGTCTCGCCGGTGAACCAGAAAATGCCGTCTTCCGTCTCCACCCGGAGGAACTTCCCGGCGGTGGGGTCGAGGCAGAGATGCACGGTGCCGTCGTGTACCATGACAAAAGAACCCTGCCAGTAGTGCTCCAAATCGAGGCCGTGTATCCGGCCGGCCTCCGGCAGGGAGGAATAAACCTGAACCTCGGTGATGTCGTCTATGGGAATCGTGTACTTCTGAGTCTTTCCATGGTAGGATTGCAGCTCTACCGTGGGCGACACTTGCAGTTCCAGCCTTGCGGGGGTGTGGTCGAGAACGCCCAGCACCGGCCCAACCAGCAGAATGCTGACGATTGCAATGACATTGACCGCCATAGCGATTTTACCCCGGAGGGTGGCGAGATTGACAGCGCTTCCTTTGCCGATACGTTTGGGAACGGAGATGCGCTTGTCGTCGGGGTCATAATAGAGCAGACCGTATTTCCATGCGGCGTCCTCGGGCGCGGCAGGCCAGCCGTGGGCATCCCGCAGTTTTTGCAGAGCGCGGTTCCCCCACAGACAGGGCAGATACGGCAGGGCCAGACTTCCGAAAAAGAAATAGACCCAGACCGTGACATAAAACAGCGAATTGGGCGCGAAAAACAGCCCGACACTCACAGCGGCACAGAGCAGGCAGATGGTGCGCAGCCGGCGCAGATACCGCTGTACGATGTCCTGCACTTCGGGCAGCTCGGCGGCATTCTGCGGCAGCGTGACGCCCAGTAGGGCGCCGTTCCGCTCGATGCGTTTCAGGCTCAGATAGTCGATGCCAACACAGACGATAAGGCAGACGAGCATGATGATGGAAAATACCATGAAAACGCCTCCATTCTATAAAGAGCTTCCGACCCTAGCATACACGGAAAAACGCGAAAAGTCAAAACATCGCCCATGAATTGCATTCTGCGCCCCGGAATGATACAATAAGGGACAGCAAACCATCGCCGCCGGACGTTTTTCCGGCAGAATAAAGAAAGAAGGCTTTTTGACATGAGCATGAATACCGTTCCCGAGCGTCTGGCCGCCCTGCGCGAGGCCATGAAGGCAAACGGCGTGGACGTCTACCTCATCCCGGTGGGAGACCCGCACGCCAGCGAGTATATGCCCGACCACTACACTGCCCTGACCTACTTCTCCGGCTTCCACGGCGAGAACTCCAACTTCGTCGTCACCATGACCGAGAGCGCTGTCTGGGCCGATGGCCGTTACTTCGTGCAGGCCGAGAAGGAGATCGCTGGCACGGAGATCCAGCTGATGCGGATGGGCGAGCCGGGCGTGCCGACCGCCGAGCAGTACTGCGGCAAAGTCCTGCCCGAGGGCGGCAAGCTGGGCCTCTGCGGCCTGACTGCTTCCTGCGGTCTGGTGCGCAGCCTGCAGAAAGAACTGGACGCCAAGAAAGGCACCATCAAGCTGCTGAACCTCGAGGACGAGCTGTGGACGGAGGGCCGTCCCGCCCTGCCCGCTACCCCGGCATGGCTCCTGCCGAAAGAGTACGCAGGCTTCTCCCCTGCCGAGAAGCTGGGCCAGCTGCGTGCGAAGCTCTCTGAGCTGGGCTGCACCGCACAGCTGGTGGGCAAGCTGGACAATCTGGCATGGCTGCTCAATCTGCGTGCGATGGACATCCAGTGTACCCCTTATGCAATGGCTTACTGCTATGTGACCCCCGATAAGGCGACGCTCTTCATCAACACCGCCCGCGTCAGCGCCGAGGCTGCTGCGGAGCTGAAGGAGAACGGCGTGGAGCTGGCTGAGTACGACGATGTGCTTACCTTCCTCGCCGCCCAGGCCGAAGAGCAGACCGTTCTGGCCGACCCTGTTTCCGTCAACTACGCTGTTTACCAGACCCTGCAGGCCAACCCGGCTCTGACCGTCAAGGACGAGGCCGACCCCCTGCTGCCTATGAAGGGCGTCAAGAACGAAGTCGAGCTGGCTCACACCCGCGAAGCTCACATCCGCGACGGCGTGGCTATGGTGCGCTTCCAGATCGAGCTGGAGAACCGTCTGGCCGCCGGCGAAGAGCTGACCGAGCTGACCATCGACGAGATCCTCCACAAGTACCGCAGCGCACAGGACAAGTTCCTGACTGAGAGCTTCGGCACCATTGCAGCTTACGGCCCCAACGCCGCCATGATGCACTACCACGCCACCGAGGAAGACCACGCAAAGCTCGAGAAGAAGGGCTTCTTGCTGGTGGACAGCGGCGCGACCTATATGGACGGCACCACCGACATCACCCGCACCTACCCGCTGGGTGAGCTGACGGAGGACGAGCGCCTGTTCTACACCTGGACTTTACAGTGCCACATCGACATCGCCCGGGCTGTCTGGCTGGACTACTGCGACGGCCATATGCTGGACACCATCGCCCGTGAGCCGCTGTGGCGCCACCTCATCAACTATCGCTGCGGCACCGGCCACAGCGTCAGCCACGTGGGCAACGTCCACGAAGGCCCCCACGCCCTGAACGGCCGCAACACCACCGTTTTCAAGCCGGGCATGATCGTCACCGACGAGCCGGGCGTCTATGAGGGCGGCGTCGTGGGCATCCGCATCGAGAATGAGCTGGAGTGCTACCACAAAGCATCCAACCAGTACGGCGAGTTCCTGGCATTCTGCCCCATCACGTTCGTGCCGATCGCCACCTCCCCCATCGTCCCGGGCGTTCTGAGCCGCGACGAGCTGGATTGGCTGAACGCCTACCACCGCGAGGTCTTCGAGAAGCTGGCTCCCCGCCTGACCGAGGACGAGCGCGACTGGCTGGCCAAGAAGTGCGCCGCCATCGGCTGCTGAGCACCCGGCCGCTGAACATCGCATAAAAAAGCGGGAAGCCGTGCCGGAGCGTGCAAGCTCCTGCGGCTTCCCGTTTGTTGCTTTTGCTTATTCTTTGGGGTCGCTGTCGTGCCGGGCCTTCCACTCGGCACTGCGTTCCTGCGCCGTTTCCCGCAGCTCCTCCCGCATGCCGTTCCAGCGCTCGCGCGCTTCGGCGGTGCGGGTCTGCACGTCCTCGCGGGCATCCTTCCAGTAGGCCTTGGCCTCGTCGATGACCTCCTTGAAGGGGCCGGAAGGGTAAGTGCTCTCCGCAATATCCACCAGGAATTTGTACAGCTGCGGGCGCACCTGCTCGTACATGCCCAGACGGGTGTACAGGTCCTTGTAGTAGCGGAACACCTGGATCTTGTTCTGCACGATGGTGGCGGGGTTGATCTGGGTGTGGCAGATACTCTGGGGGTTCTGGACATAGTAGTACCCTGCCTCCGGGATGGACACCAGCACGTTGGCGTACTCCAGGTACTGCATATTGAACACCAGGTCCTCGGCCCACCGCACCTCACTGGTAAACTGGATCTGGTGGTCCACCAGCAGGTCCCGGCGGTACAGCTTGTTCCACAGCACCCCGTAAAAATAAGAGGCAGGCTTGTCCATCAGATGCCGGGCAAACTCGTCCTGGGTGTAGACCCCGGCAGGCAGAAAGCCGTACTCCCGTACCTCCGGGGGCCGGGCCACGGTCATGACCCCCAGCTCGTCCTGGAGCTTGTCCAGCACCTGTTCGGGCTTGGTGGCCCCGGCGGGGATCACCATCTTGTAAGGTGCGATGACCAGGTCGGCGTTGTTCTGTTCGGCAGCGGTGACCAGATGCTCGGTGAAGTCCGGGTCGATATAGTCGTCGCTGTCCACGAACTGCACATACTTGCCGCTGGCCAGCTTCAGGCCCAGGTTGCGGGTGTCGGACACGCCGGAGTTGGCCTTGTCCACCAGCACGATGCGCTCGTCCTTTGCGCGGAACGCTTCGCACACGGGCAGGCTCTGATCCTTGGAGCCATCGTTCAGCACGATGATCTCGATGTTCTGCCAGCTCTGGGCGCAGATGCTCTCCAGACAGCGGGCGATGTGGTTCTGGGCGTTGTACACGGGCAGAATGATGCTGACAAGGGGCTTTGACATGGCGGCGTCTCCTTTGTTGTTTTTTTGATTACTATACCCCCGCACCGCGCAAAATGCAAGGGCGGGTTTGAAGAGGAGGGATCCTGTGATCTTTCACATTGCGGTGTGCAGCCCGGATGCGGGCCTGCGCAGCGGGCTGGAACGCCAGTGCATGGAATTTTTTGCCCGGCGAGCGGACGCCTGCATCGTGGAACACCTGCCGGACACCGACGCCCTGCTGCGGAAGGATGGGGAGGGCGTGCGGTACGACCTGTACCTGCTGGAGCTTTCCGGCTCGGCTACGCCGGTGGGGCTGGCGGCTGCCGGGGAGCTGCGCCGCCGGGGCCGCCGGGCCCCGCTGGCTTTTGTGGCCCGCACCACGGCCCACGCTTACAGCGCCTACAAGGTGGATGCGCTGCAATATCTGCTGCTGCCGGTGCGCCAGCGGGAGCTTTCGGCCCTGCTGGCCCGCGCCACCGAGCCGGAATACGGCCCGTCCGTCACGGTGAACACCGCCGAGGGCCTGCGGGCGCTGCCCTATGCGGGCATCGAATATCTGGAGTGCACCCACCACATCGTGCACTTCCACCTCACCAGCGGGGAGGACGTGCCCACCCTGTCGCTGCGGGTGCCGTTTTCTGCGGTGGCACAGCCTCTGCTGGCGGATGGGCGCTTTTTGCAGCCCCACCGCTCCTATGTGGTCAATCTGGCCGAGGCGGACCTGCTTTCTGCCGGGGAGCTGCGCATGCGCAGCGGGGCCCGCATCTCCATCCCCCGCGGGCGGGAGGGTGCCGTGCGGGACGCCTTCCAGCAATGGGTGCAGCAGCAGAAATACAGCCTGAAATAACAGCACGCCGGTGCTCCCACAGCGGGAACACCGGCGTGTTTTTTGCGGAAAAATTTCTCAGATCTTTGTCCAGTCCAG
>ERZ1106943.4040-NODE-4040-length-10484-cov-2.837760_pt1 | contig 10484 bp, 6 predicted proteins | sample MGYA00403671_ERZ1106943 | MGnify/ENA primary metagenome ERZ1106943 (study PRJEB35170, sample SAMEA104062427) | human gut metagenome | biome: human gut; feature: human-associated habitat; material: faeces | place: Denmark | collected 2012-06-14 ...
CGTGGGCTGCCAGTTGGCTGCATAGTTCTTGCACTTCTCGCACAGGTGCTCCACGCTCTCCGGCGACTGCAGGTCGGTGCTGTGGGCACCGGTCTCGTGCACCATCTTCTGCAGCAGCTCGGGGTTCTCCAGCATCGGGCAGGGACGCAGGTGATTCTTGTTGAAAGGCTGGCCGTTGTGGTAAGCCATGAACAGCGGGCTGTGCAGGATCTCCAGGATGCTCTGGTCGTGGATGTTGGCGTTGGAATAGTGGATGAACACGCAGGGCTCTGCGTCGCCGGCCGAGTTGATGTGGAAGTAGTTGCGGCCGCCGGCAATGCAACCGCCCACAAATTCGCCGTCGTTCTGGAAGTCCATGGGGTAGAAGGGGATATCGCACTCGGAAGAGCGCAGATAGCGGATACGGTCGATCATGTACTTGCGCTGCTCCGGGGTGGGCATCAGCTCCGGGGCGGCTTCGTTGCCCACGGGCATATAGTGGAAGTAGAAGCCAAAGTGGGCACCCTTGTCGCACAGGAGCCGCATGAAGGTGTCGTTGGTAACAGCCTCAATGTTCTGGCTGGTGTAGCAGATCGAGGTGCCAAAGAGGATGCCGTATTTCTTCAGCAGATCCATGGCATGCATCACAGCGGCGTAGTGGCCCTCACCCCGGCGTGCATCGTTGGTCTCCGGGGTGCCCTCGATGGACAGCATAAAGGCGATATTGCCCAGACGCCGCACCTCTTCACAGAAGGGCTCGTCGATGAGGGTGGAGTTGGTGTAGATGGCAAACTGCACATCATTGTGCTTTTCCGCCAGCTTGAGCACGTCCTTCTTGCGCACCAGCGGCTCGCCGCCGGTGAGCATATAGAGGTAGACGCCCAGCGCCTTGCCTTCGGTGATGATCTTGTCCATATCCTCAAAGCTGAGGTTGTTCTTGTGGCCATACTCGCCGGCCCAGCAGCCCACGCAATGCATGTTGCAGGCAGAGGTGGGGTCGAACAGGATCAGCCACGGAATGTTGCACTGGTACTTCACGCGGTTCTCGCGGATGGTCTTGGTGCCGCGGAAGAAGGCTTCATAGCCCAGATTCAGTGCCGTGGTGCGGGCCACATTGGGGTCGGTCTGATCCAGCACGCAGTTGATGAGCTTGGACCACTTGCTGTCGGGGTCCGACAGGATATTCTTGGCCTGCTGGTAGGCTTCCTCGCTGAAGGAGTCGCCGTAGAACTGCTTAGACAGGTCCACTACCTGGCCGATGGCCTTTTCCCGGTCATTTTCCATGTGAGAGAACAGCACGTCCACCATCTTACTGACGGCAGCACGCTGCATTTTATGGGTCAGACTTGCAAACGAAGTATTCATAATTTTTCCTCCAAACTGGTTCTTTGGATCATCCTTTTCTCTCGACGCTATGGTATCACAGCCCCCTTTCCCAGGCCATAAGCAGAAAACACGCCGTGATGGAAAACCCATCACGGTGCACTGTTTGATAAGATTTTTTCGTTTTCGGCCGGTTTCGGGGCTTAATCCTCGTCCCGTGCGGTGCCGCCCCGGTTGCTGGCCAGCCGGCACAGGGCACGCCGCAGGTCACCGTGGATCATCGTGCTCAGTCGTGCGACCATCACAGCCGGGTCGGCCTTCATATCCCGCCGGGTCCACTCCAGCGTCATGCCCACCAGTGCATACTTGTAAAAATCCACCACGAACTGCTTGTCGGCATCCTGGACCGTGATGTCCTGGCATTCACGGTTGGTGAATTCCTTCAGAACAGGATCCAGCAATCTATAAAGGTACTGCTCCACCTGTTCGCGGCCCACCGAACGGTACACATTCAGCACCAGGGTCTTGTTCTCCTGCAGCCGATGCAGGATGTCCAGATAGGCTTCATCCCAGGTCTCAAAGCTCTGTCGGCCCTCCAGGATCTTGGAGGCGTCCTCCACAAGGATCCAGTCCACCAGATCGTAGATGTCTTTGAAATGGTAATAGAAGGTCATACGGTTCACACCGCAGTCCTCGGTGATGTCGTTGATCGTGATCTTGTTGAGGGGCTTCTGGAGCAGCAGCTTTTTGAGCGATGCCTCCAGCGCCCGCTTGGTCGTCTGTGACACAAAAACCATCCTTTCCAGGCAGAAATTTTCCTGCCCTGTGCGGCGAAATCCGTGAGAAGATTTTCCATGTCCTATTTTACCGCAGAATCCTGTCAAAAAGCAAGGACAATTTTTGTACACTTTTTGAATTTATTGTGCATTCACGCAAGTTTGTGTTTTGCATCGCGTACATTTTTGGGCATCCGGCCATATCAAATCGGAATGTCCCCTCCACCCTTCCGGCATGGCCACCCGGTTTTGCCGCGGCAAAAAAGAGACGGTTCCTCTTGATTTTATCGTCCCGCGTGCTTACAATGGAGGCAGGCAGAAATCGTCTGCCGTAAGGGAGGGTATGAATTATGATGGAAACGATCGGTTTTCTGGGCTGCGGCAACATGGGCGGCGCAATTGCGCGGGCCGTGTGCAAGGCTGCAGACCCTAAAAAGGTCTATTTGGCAAACCGCACCACGGCCAAAGCACAGGCTCTGGCCAAGGAACTGGGCTGCAAAGTGGCGACCAACGCTGAGGTGGCCGCGGAATGCGACCTGATCTTTCTGGCGGTGAAGCCCCAGATGATGGAGGCCCTGCTGGCACCGCTGAAGTTCTCGCTGGACGAGCGCCCGGGCCGTTTCGTGCTGTGCAGCATGGCCGCCGGACTGTCCATTGCCCGCATTCAGGAGATGGCGGGCGAGGACTTCCCGGTAATCCGCATCATGCCCAACACCCCGGCTTCCGTGGGCGAAGGCATGATCCAGTACTGCTCCAGCAATGTGACTGCCGAGGAGGAAGAAGCTTTCCGGAAGATCATGGCCCCGGCCGGGCGGCTGGATGCCGTGCCGGAAAACCTGATCGACGCAGCCAGCTGCGTGTCCGGCTGCGGCCCGGCCTGGGTGTACCAGTTCATTGAGGCACTGGCAGACGGCGGCGTAGCCTGCGGCCTGCCCCGTGCCAAGGCACAGGAGTATGCCGCTCAGATGGTCCTGGGCAGCGCCAAGCTGGTGCTGGAAAGCGGCCAGCATCCCGGTGCCCTCAAGGACGCCGTGTGCAGCCCCGGCGGCAGCACCATTCAGGGCGTGCGCGTGCTGGAAGAGCACGGCCTGCGGGGCGCGGTGATGGACGCCGTGCTTGCCGCTTACGACAAGACAAAGGAAATGGGAAAGGGTTAATGGACTTATGCGCATCGTTGTGAAGGTAGGCACCTCTACTCTGGCATACGGCACCGGACGGCTGAACATCCGCCATACGGAGCAGCTGGTCAAGGTGCTGAGCGATTTGAAAAATGAGGGCCACGAGGTCATTCTGGTATCGTCCGGTGCCATTGGCATGGGCGTGGGCAAGCTGTCGCTGCCGCAGCGCCCAAAGGACACCGCCAGCAAGCAGGCCTGTGCCGCAGTGGGTCAGTGTGAGCTGATGTATACCTACGACCGGCTCTTCAATGCCTACAATCACACCGTTGCGCAGATCCTGCTCACCGGCGTGGACGTGGAGCATACTGACCGGCGGGTCAACTTTCAGACCACGCTGAACCGGCTGCTGGAGCTGGGGGCCCTGCCCATCATCAACGAAAACGACACTGTGGCCACCGACGAGATCACGTCCATCGGCGACAACGACACCCTGGCCGCCATCGTGGCCTGCTGCTGCAAAGCCGACCTGCTGGTGCTGCTGAGCGACATCGACGGCCTGTACACGGCCAACCCCCACACCCATCCGGACGCTGCGCTCATCCCGCTGGTGGAAGAGATCACCCCCGAGGTGATGGCACTGGCCGATGGGGCCGGTTCGGCACTGGGCACCGGCGGCATGGCCACCAAGCTGCGGGCTGCCCGCATGGTCACCGGCAGCGGCGCCGATATGGTCATTGCCAACGGCGCACACCCGGAGGTGCTGTACGACATTGCCGACGGCAAGCCCGCCGGGACCCGTTTCAAAGGACGCAGACAGGAGGATCCGGCATGACGACACAGGAGATTCTGGAAGCCGCCCGCGCAGCAAAAACAGTTGTTGCACTGGCAAGCAGCGAGACCCGCACCCACGCTCTGTGGGCCATGTCCGACTGGCTGTGCCACCCGGAAAACATGGAGGCCTTCCTGGCCGCAAACGCCGAGGATATGGCCGCCGCCAAGGGGCACATCAGCGACGTGATGCTGGACCGGCTGGCCCTGACCGAGGAGCGCATCGAGACCGACTCGACCTATGATGCCGGCACCACCACGCAACTCATGTGGGGTGCCCGCTCTGACGTTGGCTGTGTGCGCCCGCACAATGAGGATTCCTACCTGGTGCAGTCGCCGCTCTTTTGCGTATGCGACGGCATGGGCGGTCACGCCGCCGGCGAGGTAGCCTCTTCCATCGCCGTCGAGACTATTGCCAAGACGGCCCCGCAGTCCGCCGACGCAGCACGCCTGGCGGCAGCCGTCGAGGCAGCTAACGCCGCCGTAATCGAGGCGGCCCTGAACGGCCTAGGCAAGCCCGGCATGGGCTGCACAGCCACTTGCGCCTATATCGAAAACGACACGCTCGCCATCGCCCACGTGGGCGACTCTCGCGCCTACCTGCTCCACGAGGGCACGCTCATCCGCGTGACCCGCGACCACTCCTACGTGGAGGAGCTCGTGGACGCCGGCGAGATCACGGCAGACGAGGCTCGCGTCCACCCCAACCGTTCGGTCATCACCCGTGCGCTGGGCTCAGACCCCGCCATGTATGCCGACCACTTCACTCTGCATATCGAGGAAGGCGACCGCCTGATACTGTGCTCTGACGGCCTTTCGAGCATGATTCCCGATAGCGATATCGAGAACATCGCCACGCAGTCCTCAACCGCGCAAATCTGCGTTGACAACCTAGTGGACGCGGCGCTTGCCGCCGGCGGCCACGACAACGTGACCGTAGTAGTCGTTGACCTGGTTGACGATGGCGTTATGCGCGAGGCGCAACGCGTGCGTCGCCGCAACGTCACCATCGGCGTCGTCTTAGGTCTCGTCTTGGTGCTGGCGGCTGCCATCTGGGCCTACACGGGTGTCACCGGCTCGTACTACCTGGGTACCTACCAGGGCAATGTCGCCGTCTGGCGCGGCCTTCCCGGCAAGCCGCTCGGACTCAAGCTTCACTGGCTCGAAAGCGAAACCAGTATCAAGCTGTCCGACCTGCCCGAAGACACGCAAAACCGCCTCAAGGCGGGTATTCCGCAAACAAGTGTCGACGATGCGCAGGACACGATATCCAAGTACCGCCACCAGATCGACGAGGAGCAGACCCGCCAGGTGATCGACGCGCAAACGATTCGCGACAACACCGACCAGAGATCGACCTCCGAATCAGATTCCGAGAAAACCGCCGAACAGTCCGCCGAGGCCGAAGCCTCCGATAAGAATTAGAAAGGGAGTGCCGCTTATGAGTCGCCGCAACACCGAACTGCTCTTGCTCATCGCCTCGGCGTTCCCCGTCATCCTGCTGTATGCGATGTACGTGCTCACCGCGGGCGCCGCCATCTCCTTTGAGACGCTCGCCGTGCCGATCGGCCTCTTTGCCGCCTTCGCCGCGGCACATATCGCCGTGCGCATCTTGGCGCCCGGCGCCGACCCCGCCATCCTACCCATCGTATTTATACTTTCGGGCATCGGCATCACGTTCGTGACACGCCTCGCCCCCGCTCTCGCCATCTCACAGCTCATCATCCTGTTTGTCTCGGTGGCCCTGATGGTGGGAACGCTCGCACTGGTCAAAAACCTCGACGTGGTCATGCGCTACAAGTACACCTTTGGCATCATCGGCATCATCCTGCTGATGCTGCCCATCTTTATCGGCACCACGATCTCGGGCTCCAAGCTGTGGATTCGCATCGCGGGCTTTACCATCCAGCCTGGCGAGTTCGCCAAGGTCTTTATCGTGCTGTTCCTGGCCGGGTACCTGGCCGAGAACCGCGAGCTGCTCTCCATCTCCAACCGCAAGATCCTGGGCTTTAAGATCCCTCGCCTGCGACTGCTGCTGCCGCTGTTTGCCGTGTGGGGTGTGTGCCTGCTCGTCGTCGTCTTCGAACGCGACCTGGGTTCGGCCGTGCTGTTCTACACCATCTTCTTGCTGATGCTCTACGTTGCCACGGGGCGCTTTTCGTATGTCGTTATCGGCCTTGCGCTCTTAGCCGTTGGAGCTGTGGGCGCCTACAAGTTCCTGTCTCACGTTCAGGTGCGTTTCCAGGTTTGGGTCGATCCGTTTAAGGACGCCCAGGGCCAGGGCTACCAGATCGTCCAGTCGCTCTTCTCGCTTGCCGATGGCGGCCTGGTCGGTGTTGGCATCGGCAACGGCATGGCCAACAACATCCCCGTCGTCGAGTCCGACTTTATCTTTTCGGCTATCGGCGAGGAGATGGGCCTTTTGGGCGGCGGCGCCGTGCTCATCCTGTTTATGCTTTTTGCCGTGCGTGGCCTCACCACGGCTGCCCGCGCTAAATCCGACCTTGCCGCCTTTAGCGCCACCGGTCTTACGGCAGCCATCAGCTTCCAGGCCTTCTTGATCGTTGGCGGCGTAACCCGCCTGATCCCGCTGACCGGCGTCACCCTGCCCTTTATGAGCCAGGGCGGCTCCTCGCTGCTGGCAAGCTTTATCATCGTCGCGCTCCTGCTGCGCGCCGGTGACGAGGCGACCGGACGCGAGGCCGAGCTTACCGGCACCGGCACCATGGCCGCCATCACCGATGATCAGGTCGCATCTGCCGCCGCCCCGACGGGCACGCGCTTTGCCACCTCGTCTTCCTACGGCAGCGGCAGCCATTCCGTCGGCTCGCGCATGCGCCGTCGCCTGCTCGACACGCCTGAATCCGGTGTGCTCGGCCGCGTTGCGCTCGCCAACCGTCTAACCCGTGCGGTGCTCGCCTTTACGGCGCTGTTCGCCATCCTTATCGGCAACCTCACCTATGTCCAGGTCATTAAGGCCAAGGACTATCAGGACATGCCGACCAACAACCACACCATCGCCCGCTCCAAGTACATCCAGCGCGGCTCCATCATCACGTCCGACGGCGTGACGCTGGCCGAGTCGCTGCAGCAGGAGGACGGCACCTACGTACGCTCCTACCCCAACGGTAACCTGGCAGCGCACGTGGTTGGCTACGTGAGCCAGCAGTATGGCACCACCGCCATCGAGAGCGTCATGAACGACACGCTCACCGGTTCTAAGGACTACTCCAGCTGGAACAACGCCATCGCGTCGCTCGCGGGCCAGACCCAGCCGGGCAACACCGCCAAGCTCACCATCGACTCGCGTATCCAGACGGCGGCCGAGCAGGCACTCAAGGGCTTTAAGGGCGCTGTAGTGGTCATCGACCCGCGTACCGGCGCGGTACTCGCATGTGCCAGCTCGCCCACCTACGACAACACCAACATCGACGCCCTGCTGCAGGCGGGCGGCGAGGACGGCTCCATGTACAATCGCGCCATGGACGCGCTGTACACGCCGGGCTCCACGTTTAAGGTCGTTACGCTTTCCGCGGCACTCGAGACCGGTACCGCCAGCCTTACCAGCACCTACCAGGCGCCCGGCTCCATGGACATCGGCAACGCACCGGTCACCAACTATGCCAACGAGAGCTACGGCACCATCAGCCTGCAGCAGGCCTTTGCCGTGTCCTCCAACGTCGTCTTTGGCCAGGTGGCAAACGAAGTTGGCGCAAACACGCTCGTGCAGTTTGCCAACGCCTTTGGCTACGGCCAAAAGCTCGGCCAGGACCTGACCTCCGCGGCCTCCATCATGGCCGACCCGTCGCTCATGACCGAGTGGGAGACCGCCTGGGCCGGCGCCGGCCAGCCTGTCGGCATGGACCACACGCCCGGGCCGCAGACCACCGTCATGCAAAACGCCGTGATTGCCGCCGCCATCGCTAACAGTGGCGTGGTCATGGACCCGTACTTTGTAGCCCAGGTACTCGCCCCGGACGGAACTGTGGTCAAGACCACGCAGTCCCGCTCGCTGGGTCAGGCCGTCAGCTCCGCCACGGCCGACCAGGTCAAGCAGGCCATGCTCGCCGTCGTCCAGTCCGGTACCGGCACCGATGCCCAGGTCCCCGGCGTCAAGGTCGCCGGCAAGACCGGCTCGGCCGAGACCGGCGGCACCAACGTCAACTCGATGTTCGTTGGCTTTGCACCTTACGATTCACCCACGGTCGCCATCTCGGTGGCCTTGGAGGATTACGACAAACACGACGTCAAGGCGGCCAAGATTGCCGGCATCGTCCTGACCGCGGCGCTCGCCGCACAGGGAGCGTGATGCCCATGATCGAATCGGACACCCGAGGCGCGCCGCGGCCGAAGAGTTAGCGGCAACGCGCCACACGGCCCCAGCGGCCACATCGTAGGTACTACACACATCGTTGAGCGAATAGTTATGTTAGGAGCAGGAATGGAACAGAGGGTCCTCGGGGGAAGATACCTCCTCAAGGATAAGGTGGGGACAGGCGGCATGGCGACCGTCTACCGTGCACAGGACCAGGTCCTCGACCGCACGGTTGCCGTCAAGATCATGCTACCGCAGTATGCTGGCGACGCAACCTTCGCCGCACGCTTTAAGCAGGAGGCCCAGGCAGCAGCCGGTCTCTCCTCCCCCTATATCGTGGGCGTCTACGATTGGGGCAAGGACGGCGACACCTATTACATCGTCATGGAGTACCTGCGCGGTACCGACCTTAAGAGCGGCATCAAGAGCCACGGCGCCCTCGACCCCAAGAAGGTCGCCCAGATCGGCTCGCAGATCAGCTCCGCGCTTTCGGTCGCTCACAAGCATGAGATCATCCACCGCGACATTAAGCCGCAGAACATCATGGTGCTGCCCGACGGCAACATCAAGGTGATGGACTTTGGCATCGCGCGCGCCAAGAACAGCCACCTCACGCAAGACAACAACGTGCTGGGAACCGCCCACTACGTCAGCCCCGAGCAGACCCGCGGTCAGGACCTCGGCCCCACCTCGGATATCTACTCGCTGGGCGTCGTGATGTACGAGTGCGCCACCGGCCGCGTGCCCTTTGACGGTGATGACGCCATCTCGGTCGCACTCAAGCAGGTCAACGAGCTGCCTATTCCGCCGAGCCAGATCAACTCCGGTGTCGACGCCGACCTTGAGCGCATCATCCTCAAGTGCATGGAGAAGGACCCGGCAAACCGCTTCCAGACCGCTGACGAGCTGCGTCAGGTGCTCAACAGCTACCTGTCCGGTCGTGCCGTCAACATCTCGGAGCCCACGCGCATCATCGGTGCCCCCGGCGAGCTTGGCGCCACCAAGACTCGCGAGCTTTCCGATCAGACGCGCGCCATGGTGCGTCCCGTCTCGGGCGTGAGCGGCCAGAATACCGCCCGTAGCTCGGTTTCGGGTTCCACCGGCTCCTACGAGGTCGAAAAGCCCAAATCCAACAAGAACAAGATCAACGCCGCCGTGGTGGCAGCCGTTGCCGTCATCGGCATCGTGGTGGCCTTTGCCACAGGACTCTTTGGCGGCGAGCAGGTCACCGTTCCCGATGTACTGGGCAAGGACCAGCAGACTGCCGTCGAACTGATCAAGGAAGCCGGCCTCGAGGTCGGCACCATCGACCAAAGCTACAACGACGATGTCGACGAGGGCAAGGTCGCCGAGCAGACGCCCAACGGCAACACCAAGAAGGCCAAGGGCACTAAGGTGAACCTGGTAATCTCCAAGGGCCCCAAGCCCTCCGAGAAGGTTGAGGTTCCCCGGCTTGTCGGCCTGACCAAGGACCAGGCAGAAGCCGCGCTGGCAAGCGTTGGCCTGAAGGGCAACGCCTCCGAGGAGGCCAACGAGGCCGATGAGGGCCAGGTCTTTGAGCAGGGCACCGAAGCCGGTAAGGAAGTCGCGAAGGGCACGACCATCTCGTACAAGGTCTCCAGCGGCCCGGATACCACGTCCGTCCCCGACCTGACCGACATGACCGAGGCCCAGGCGCGCAACGCCCTCGATATGGCAGGCTTTGGCGTCGACGTGAGCTACCAGGAGAACGACTCAGTTACCGAGGGAACCGTGATCAGCTGGAACCCCAGCGGCAAGCAGAAGCCCGGCGCCACGATTACCGTCGTCATTGCCAAGAAGTCCGGCAAGGCCAGCGTTCCGGGTAACCTGTACGGCAAGAGCATCTCCGCCGCCGTCACCGCGCTCAACAACGCCGGGTTCTACAACATCGCGTTCTGCGACCAGAACGGCAACCCCGTGAGCGGCAACGAAAACGCCACCGTTACGGGCGTCTCCCCCACCGGCAAGCAGTCCACCGACAACACGATTACGCTGACGGTTTCGATTTCTGGCTCGGGTTCGGGCTCTGGCTCGGGCACGAGCACGGGCGACGATTCTGGTACGACCAACTAGTCGCCGCCCCACCGCCCATTACGGCTCCCGCCGCAAACATATTCGCTCACA
>ERZ1106943.4041-NODE-4041-length-10478-cov-9.368512_pt1 | contig 10478 bp, 9 predicted proteins | sample MGYA00403671_ERZ1106943 | MGnify/ENA primary metagenome ERZ1106943 (study PRJEB35170, sample SAMEA104062427) | human gut metagenome | biome: human gut; feature: human-associated habitat; material: faeces | place: Denmark | collected 2012-06-14 ...
GCACCGAGGCTTCCGGTACCGGCAACATGAAGTTCATGCTGAACGGTGCCATCACGCTGGGTACGCTGGACGGCGCAAACGTTGAGATCGCCGATGCCGCCGGCAAGGAGAACGAGCTGATCTTCGGTATGCTGACCCCCGAGGTCAACAACCTCAAGCAGGTGGGCTACCACCCCAGCGCCTTCATCATGGGCGATGACGTGGCAAATGCCGCTCTGAACTTCCTGGAGCGCGGCTGGAACGGCGAGGACTTCCACGAGGTCACCGAGAACCTGCGCACCAGCGATCCTTATATGGTCATGGCCGACTTCAAGGATTACCGCCGTGCTCAGGCCGACCTGCAGCGCCTGTATGCTGACCGCGAGAAGTGGGCACAGATGAGCCTGAAGAACACCGCCAACAGCGGCATCTTCAGCGCAGACCGTTCTGTGCTGGATTACGCCCGCGACATCTGGCACGCTTCTGCTGTGAAGTAATTGGAAAGGTCAACCCCCCAGTCACCTACGGTGACAGCCCCCCCTAGTAGTGGGGCCTCTGGCGTTACGGGAAGTTTTACAGCTTTTCCTTTACGCACAGACTTCACCGTTCTGCCAAGGCCTCCCCTACTAGGGGAGGTGGCAATGCGAAGCATTGACGGAAGGGTTTAGCACAAATATATCTCTGCCCCGGAGCCATTACGGAACCGGGGCTTTTTTTGAGAAAGGAACGACCCTACTTGTCTTGTCTGTTCAACAGTTTTGACCCCTATTTCAAGCAGCCCTTTGGTGCGGTGCGCGCCGGGCAGACTGTCCGGCTGTCGCTCTGCATCCCCGAAGAGCTGGGCTATGTAGACCCGCACCTTGTCCTGAAAAAAGAGGGTAAGTTCGATGTTCCCGTCTACTACCGGATGAACTTCGACGGCCAGACCCCCAGGCAGAACCACTTTTCTGTGGAAGTGCCTCTGAATGACCCGGGCCTCTACTTCTATTACTTCGACCTCTACACCGACTTCCGCCGCATCGTGCGCGGCCCCGACAACTGCGGCGTGATCAGCTGGCAGGATGGCGAAAGCTGGCAGATCACGGTCTATGAGCAGGACTTTGAGACCCCCGAAAGCATCAAGGGCAAGGTGTTCTATCAGATCTTCCCGGACCGCTTCTGCGAAGGGGTGGAGAACAAGCCCATGCCCTTTGCCGACCGTATCTATCAGGCCGACAAGCACGCCGAGCCCTTCTGGCAGCCCAACGAGGTGGGTGGTCACCTGAATGAGGATTATTTCGGCGGCGACCTCAAGGGCATCCAGCAAAAGCTCCCCTACCTGCACGAGATGGGGGTGGATTTCATCTACCTCAACCCCATCTTTGAGGCCCACTCCAACCACCGTTACAACACCGCCGACTACCTGAATGTGGACCCTCTGCTGGGCACCAACGAGGATTTTGAGGCACTGTGCACCGCCGCCCAGAAGTACGGCATCGGCATCGTGCTGGACGGCGTGTTCAGCCACACCGGCTCCGATAGCCGCTACTTCAACCGCGAGGGCCGCTATGGTGAGGGCGGCGCGTACCGGGACCCCAACTCCCCTTACCGCTGCTGGTACGATTTCGGCCCCCAGTACAAGGACGGCTACCGCAGCTGGTGGGGCTTTGAGACCCTGCCCGAGGTCGACGAGGAGACCCCCTCCTATGTGGAGTTCATCACCGGCCCGGGCGGTGTCATCGACACCTGGCTGCGGCGCGGCGCGGCAGGCTTCCGGCTGGATGTAGCCGATGAGCTGCCCGATGAATTCATTGAGAAGGTGCGCGCCGCCGTCAAGCGGGTCAGCCCCGAAAAGTTCCTGCTGGGCGAGGTGTGGGAGGATGCCACCACCAAGTTCGGCTTCAATAAGCGCCGCACCTATCTGCTGGGCAAGGGCCTGGACAGCGTGATGAACTACCCCTTCAAGAACGCCGTGCTGGATTTCGTCAAGGGCAAGCCCGCCGAGCAGGCCATGACGGAGATCCTGACCATCTGCGAGCACTACCCTGCCCCGGCCATGGATACCGCTCTGAACTTCCTCTCCACCCACGACACCGAGCGTGCCCTGACCGTGATCGCTGACGAGCCCGCCAATGGCCGGGGCCGCGCGTGGCAGAGCGGCCGCTGTGTGACCGGCGATGCCTACGAGGAGGGCCTGCTCCGCCTGCGGATGGCCTACGCCATTATCTACACCCTGCCGGGTGTACCCTGCCTGTACTACGGCGACGAGATCGCCATGCAGGGCTACCGGGACCCCTTCAACCGGGCTTTCTTCCGGTGGGATGCCCACGAGCAGCGCCTGCGCCCCGTGCTGGCACAGCTGGCACAGCTCCGCCACACCTGCGAGGCCTTCCGCACCGGCCAGCTGCGGGTCCTGCGTGCCGAGGACGGTATCCTGCACTACCAACGGGTGGGCAAGGTAGAGACTGCGGAGATCATCGTCAACCGCACCGAACATATCATCGTGGAGACCCTTGCCAGCGGCAAGAGCACTGAGGTGAATCCCATGGGCTTCACCATCGTGGTGGAAGAGGTGGGGCATAACCCGAACCACAGCTATTATGATTATGTATAAGGAGACGGATTAAACCTCTCCGTCATCTTCGCTGACGCGGCGAAGCCTGCGACTGAGAGGTTGGACAGAGCAGCACTCGCCCTTAAATAACAACATATTGTCATTTCCACGCCTTTGTTATATAATAAACGAAGAAGGAGGGATGTTCGATGTCCATTGACCCCATTTTCTGGCTCCTTGCCGCCGTCGGTTTCCTGGCGCTGGAGGGCATGACCTTCAGCATGGTATCCGTCTGGTTTGCGGCAGGCAGCGCGGCAGCCCTGCTCTGCTGCCTGTTCACCCACTCGTTCCGGGTGCAGGCGGTGGTGTTCATTGCGGTCAGCGCGGTCTGCCTGCTGGCATTCAAGCCGCTGGCCAAACGGCTGCACAAGCAGCCCACCCCCACCAACGGTGACCGCGCCCTTGGCCGGGAGGCCCGGGTGCTGACCCCCGTTTCTGCCCAGCAGACGGGCCGGGTACGGCTGGATGGCGTGGACTGGAGCGCCCGCTGTGCCACCCCCGGCGACACCCTGACCCCCGGGCAGGCCTGCCGGGTCACCGAGATCCACAGCACCCTGCTCATCGTGGAACCCATCCTGACCGAATCCATCAACCACTGAAAAAAGGAGCGTCTCTATGCCTATCATGCTGTTCGTGATCCTCGCGCTCATCTTTGTCATCCTGCTCATCGTCGTCACCAACATCGTCATCGTGCCTCAGTCCATGGTGTACGTTGTGGAGCGTCTGGGCAGCTACTCCGACACCTGGTCGGCCGGCCTGCATGTCAAGATCCCGTTCATTGAGCGGATCGCCAAAAAGGTCAGCCTGAAGGAGCAGGTCGCGGACTTCCCTCCCCAGCCTGTGATCACCCGCGATAACGTTACCATGCAGATCGACACTGTGGTGTTCTTCCAGGTCATGGATGCCAAGCTCTACACCTACGGTGTCAACCAGCCCATCGCAGCCATCGAGAGCCTTTCCGCCACCACCCTGCGCAACATCATCGGTGAGATGGAGCTGGATCACACCCTGACCAGCCGCGATGTCATCAACGGCAAGATCACGGCCATCCTCGATGAAGCCACCGACAAGTGGGGCATCAAGGTCAACCGCGTGGAGGTCAAGAACATCATCCCGCCGCGCGAGATCCAGGAAGCCATGGAGAAGCAGATGAAGGCAGAGCGCGAAAAGCGCGCCGTCATCCTGAAGGCAGACGGTGAGAAGCAGGCCGCCATCACCGCCGCCGAGGGCGAAAAGGAAGCCGCCATCCTCCGTGCCGATGCCGTCAAACAGCAGCGCATTCTCGAAGCTGAGGGCGAGGCGCAGGCCATTCTCGCGGTGCAGAAGGCCAACGCCGATGCCATCCGCCTGCTGAACGAGGCTATGCCCAACGACAAGGTGCTGGCTCTGCGCAGCCTGGAAGCACTGGCCAAGGTAGCCAACGGCAAAGCCACCAAGATCATCATCCCGTCGGAGCTGCAAAATCTGGGCGGCGTTGTGCCCAGCATCAAGGAGCTTCTGACCGACCCGAAAGAGGACTGATCCATGATCTACGATACCCTGAACAATCTCCCCAACTATCTGGGCCTGTGCAGCAGGCTGGACAGCGTCATCGAGTTCATCATGGCGCGGGATATCAACAACCTGCCCGCCGGGCGCACCCGCATCGATGGTGACAAGGCTGTGGTCATGGTGAGCACCGTGACCCCGCAGGCCAGCGACAAAGCTCCCTTTGTCCGGCACGACAACCACCTGACCCTTGAGACCGACCTCGAAGGCAGCGAGCTGTTTGAAGTGTCCCTGGGCGAGTTCAGCCCCACCCGGCCCGCTGACGAAGCCGCTGATACCACCGTGGGCACCGCCGGCACCAGCATTGCCGGAATGCTCTGCGAGGGCCGCTTTGCCCTCTATCTGGCCGGGGAGCCGTACAAATCCGGCTTGAAGGCCCAGGGCTGCGGCAAGCTGAAAAAGGCCGTGTTCACCATGGAGCTGGACCCGGACGAGGAAGACGAAACCGAGGCCGAATAATTCCTGAAAGCACGAACTCCACGCAGCGTAGGTTGCGTGGAGTTTTTTTGTATGGTAAGCTGGCAGCAACAAACCCCACCGTCATCCCTGCGGGGCTGGGCAGCACACCCGGAGAAGCAGGAGCTTACGGTTTTGCCAATGGCCCCCCTATTAGCGGGGGCTGTCTGCGAAGCAGACTGGGGGGTTATTCAGGAGGGTTATTACTATGAACACATACGTCACAGGCAGCACCATCCGGCAGCTGCGGGAAGCCAAGGGCCTGACCCAGGCAGAGCTTGCCGGAACGCTTTCTGTCAGCGCCAAGACCATTTCCAAGTGGGAGACCGCCAAGGGTCTGCCCGATATCTCCCTGCTGGAACCGCTGGCTGCGGCTCTGGGGGTCAGCGTGCTGGAGCTGATGCAGGGAGAACCCATCATCAACCGGAACCGGGCAGCCAACCTGCTGCGGAGCAAGCTCTACGTCTGCCCCCTCTGCGGCAATGTGCTCCACGCCACCGGGCAGGCTGTGGTGAGCTGCTGCGGCATCACCCTGCCTGCGCTGGACATCGCCGAAGCCGAGGATGCCGACGAGCATCATCAGCTGACTGTGGAGCGGGTGGAGGACGAGCTCTTCGTCACCCTGCACCACCCCATGGAGAAAAACCATTACATCTCATTTCTGGCCTACCTCACTGGCGATAAGCTGCAGCTGGTCAAGCTCTACCCCGAGGGAGATGCCTCTGCCCGCTTCTCCCTGCGGGGCGCAGGTGTGCTTTACTTCTACTGCAACTGCCACGGCCTGATGAAGGCTCCGGATTTCCGCACCGCCACCCGGCGCACCTCACCCCAGAAGATCCACCTGCGGGAGCCGGATGAGGGCGACCGGGAACAGGTAATGGCCTATCGGGAAGAATTTCTGGCCATTAACTCCCGGATGGACGGCACCTCAGCTCTGGACAAATATGCCGACTTCGATGCCTGGCTGGCCCAACTCCGCAAGCTGAAAGACCCGGCCACAACCCCCGCCGGTCTCGTGCCCGCCACGGAGTATCTTGCTCTGGATGAGCACGAGCATCTGGTGGGCATGACCAACCTGCGCCACCGGCTCAACGATTACCTGCTGACCTACGGCGGGCACATCGGGTACAGCGTCCGCCCCTCGGAGCGGCAGAATGGCTACGCCACCCAGATGCTTCGCCTGACGCTGGAAAAGGCAAAAGAACGAGACATCGAAAAGGTGCGCATCTGCTGCGACCATTACAACGTTGCCTCAGCAAAGACCATCCGCGCCAACGGCGGCGTGCTGGAGGATGAGCAGTTTGATTCCTCCGATGGAACGCTGACACAGCGGTATTGGATACAGAATAAGTAAAAAGAGGCTGTTGCCAAACTTCTTCCGTCATCGCTCACGCGATGCCACCTCCCTCAATGAGGGAGGCTTTCACAGATTGCCATTACGTCAAGGCTCCCTCCAAGAGGGAGCTGGCGCGGCGAAGCCGTGACTGAGGGAGTTGTCGGCAGCAGCCTTTCTCTATTTCAGCCCAAATGGAACATATCGATCAGCACCACGGCGGCCAGGCCATAGTAGACCACCACAGCCACCAGATCATTGATGGTGGTGATGAGCGGGCCGGAAGCCACGGCGGGGTCGATGTGGATCTTATGGAACAGCATGGGGATGACCGTGCCCACCAGGCTGGAGATCACCATGGCCACGACCAGAGATACGCCCACACAGCCCGAGAGCAGGAAGGCTTCACCCCAGGCGTAGGCCTTGAAGAAGTGGATGTAGCAGCCCAGGAAGCCCAGCGCCAGCACGGCCAGCAGTGCACCGTTGGTCAGGCCCACCCGCATTTCCTTCCAGAGCAGCTGGAGCTTTTTGGCAGTGGTCAGGTTCTCGTCCACCAGCACACGGATGGTCACAGCCAGCGACTGGGTGCCCACATTGCCGGCCATATCCAGCACCATGGACTGGAAGCAGATGACGATGGGCAGCACCGCCACCACCGATTCAAACGCACCCACCACCGAGGACACCAGCATCCCGAGGAACAGCAGGGCAATCAGCCAAGGCAGGCGCTTTTTCACACTCTGGAACACACCCTCGTTCAGGTCCTCCTCGCTGGTCAAGCCGCCGAGTTTTGCGTAATCATCGCCCATCTCGTCGTCCACCAGCTCGACCACATCCGCCGAGGTGATGATGCCCAGCAGCTTCCCGCTGTCGTTCAGGACAGGGAGCGAGCGCTCGGCGTAGTCCACGATGCGGTCGATGCAGTCGCTGATCTTCTCGTGGTCGGTGACGTAGGGGTAGGAACGGGCGATCAGCTTTTCCAGGCGCTCCTCCGCACGGGCCACGATGAGGTCTTTCAGGTCAATGGCACCATAAAAGTGCTCGTTCTCATCCACCACATACAGGGTGGAGATGTTATCGTTCTCGCCTGCCTGCTTCACCAGTTCACTCATGGCCTGCCGGATGGTCATATCCCTGCGGATGCAGATGTAGTTGGTGGTCATGCAGCTGCCGATCTCGTCCTCGTTATAGGAGAGCAGCAGCTTCACATCATCGGCGGCATCCTTGTCCAGCTGGTGGACGATCTTTGCCTTATCGTCCTCTTCCAGGTCATCCAGAGCATCTACGGCATCGTCCGAATCCATGTGGGAGATGACCCGGGCGGCCCGCTCGGGGTCCAGCTCCTTCAGGTAAGGCTCTGCATCGTCCAGATAGGAGAAGATCTCTGCCACCGTATCCACGCCCAGTGCGGTGTACACCTTCTGGCGCTCCTCCGGTGTCAGGGCCGTCAGGGCATCGGCCAGGTCGTTTTCATGGTAATCGGACAGCTTTTCAGCCAGCTCTGCCTGGGGCAGACCGCTGTGGATGATCTCCAGAATTTCCTGCACATAATTTTTCTTCTGCATGGTTTGGTCCCTCCGTTTCCCGTTTCCGGGCATAAAAAATACACCGCATCGGTCTGGTTACAACTCCTGCGGTGTACAAAGGGCATGCAGTTCAGGATGCGGCTAACACGTTTGCACGGCCCGCATCGCAGGAGAAGCGTTGTTTGGGGTGATCCGTATGGTCACTGGACATGGAAACAAACTCCTCCTTGGTGTAAGATTTTTCTTTCAGCCCCGTTATCATACTACGCCGGGCCGGATTTTTCAACCCCTTTTACAGTTTTTTTACCGGATTATTGCTATATTGCACAAAGAAAAGCCTACTTCTTATACTTTCCATACCATGCCACCGACACCCGCCAGGAAAGTGCATACAGCACCAGCACCGCTGCCAGCACACCGACGATGGCAATGGCCGCACCCGGTTCCGGCACGGCATCCATCAGGACCATCCCGCCGCCCAGGGCAGCGCCCATTCCGGCAAACATCAGCATGTAGAGCATCCGCGCCTTTTCTGCGCCAAAACGGTAGTACAGCGGCAGCATGATCCCGTTTATCAGCAGGACGGAAGCTGTGCCCGCCCCCAGCAAAAGGCCGATCGGCATCACAGGAAGCGGTTTTCCCATCCAGAACAGGATGCCGCAGAAAATTCCATTCAGCGCCGCAGAGACCGCCGTGCAAAGCAGACCCACGAGATATTTTTCTGCCACCTGAAGTTCCTTGCTCAGCGGCAGGGCAAAGCTGTACTCCGTCCACCCGCTGGCGTGGTCGTAGGAAAGCAGGTAGGCGGGCATCATCCCCAGAAAAACAGCTGAATAATTCACCGCAAAGCTCGAATCCCCGGAAGTGCTCAGGGTCCAGATCGCCAGCACGGCCAGCACCGTGAGGTACATCATCCGCATATTTGTTTTGACTTGATACCAGTCTTTCAGCAGCAGCCCTTTCATCGCACATTCTCCCCTTTCACCATCAAAACGAACAGTTCTTCGATGCTCACCGGTGTCAGGGTGCTGCCCGCCGGGACAAGTTCCCTCTTCACCAGTGCCTCGGCCCCGTAGGCTGTCACCCGACGGCTGACGATGGCGTTCTTATCCAGCTCCTCCAATTGCCCGGCAGTGCCGTGCCAGAGGGCGTACTCCTCCCGCAGGGTGTCCTTGTCCTCACAGAGCAGGAGCCTGCCCTTGTGCAGAAAGGCAATGGTATCGCAGAGCTTTTCCAAATCGCTGACGATGTGGGACGAGATCAAAATTGCATGGTTCTCATCCCGCACAAAGTCCAGCAGCAGATCGATGAGCTCATCCCGCACCACCGGGTCCAGACCGCTGGTGGCTTCGTCCAACAGCAGCAGCTTGGGGTGATGAGAAAGCGCCACGGCAAGGCACTGTTTCATCTTCATGCCGGTGGAGTAGTCGCCGTACTTCTTGTTCTCCGGAAGGTCAAAGCGGCGGCACCAGTCGGCGTAGGCGGCGGCATCCCAATTGGGATAGATGCCCGCCATCACTTTCCCCACCTGCGGCGCGGTCAGGCAGGTGGGGATGCCCTCGCCGCCCAACACCACGCCGATATCGGCTTTGGCAAGCGGGGTGATCCCCTCCTGCCCGAACAGCTTCACGGTACCTGCGTCCCCGTCGATCATGTCCAGGATCAGCTTAATGGTCGTGCTCTTGCCCGCGCCGTTCTCACCGATCAGCCCGCAGACTGTGCCGCCGGGCAGTTCCAGATCAATGGGCCCCAGCGCAAAATCCGGGTAGTGCTTTTCAAGGCCGTGCAGTTCTAATGCGTTCATGGTTCATTCCTCCCACAGCAATTCCAACATTTCGGTCAGTTCCTGTTTGGTCAGCCCGCAGGGTGCCGCCAGCCGGACGGCTTCCGTCAGGTGTGCTTCGATTTTTTTCAGGTTCTCTTCCCGGAGCAGCTCGGTGTTCTTCGCCGCCACGAAGAAGCCTTTGGCGGGCACGGCGTACAAAAAACCCTCCTGTTCCAGCTCATCGTAGGCCCGCTTTGTGGTGATGACGCTGATGCGCAGATCCCGCGCCAGCCCCCGGATGGATGGCATCGCTTCCTCCGGCTGCAGTTCCCCGCTCAAAATCTGGTTCTTGATCTGGGTGTAGAGCTGCTCGTAGATGGGTGCACCGCTCTTGTTATCGATGAAGAGATTCATGTCTGCCGCCTCCGTTGCATCTGTATATTTACAGTATATACAGTAGATACACGATTGTCAATAGGCAGATACAAAAAAGCAGCTCTCCCGTTGGACGGGAAAGCTGCTTTTTCATCTGATCAGGCTCTGACTGTGGGGCGGCTTAGTAGGCCACGCCCCAGTAGACCATCTTGCTGGCGGGCTTGCCGCAGCAGGGGCAGACATCGCTGAGGTGCTCCTGCTCAAAGGGCATGCAGCGGCTGGACAGGCCAGCCTCTTCCTTCATCTTCATCTCGCAGGCCAGGTCGCCGCACCACATGGTCTTGATGTAGCCGGTGTTGGCCTTGGCCAGCTCCTTGACCTCCTCCATGGTGGTGGCTGCCCAGGTGCGCTTCTCGCGGTTGGCGAGGGCACGCTCATACAGGTCCTTGCGCAGGGCCTCCAGCTGGGCCGGGATCGCGGTCTCCAGCTCGTCCAGGCTCACGAAGATCTTTTCACGGGTGTCGCGGCGGACCAGCACGCACTGGTTCTTTTCCAGATCCTTGGGGCCGATCTCCAGGCGCAGGGGCACGCCCTTCATCTCCCACTGGGAGAACTTCCAGCCGGGGGCGTTGTCGCTGTCGTCCAGCTTGACGCGGGCATACTTGCTGATCTTCTCAGCCAGCTCGGCAGCCTTCTCGGAAACGCCGGGCTTGTGGGCGGCGATGGGCACGACCACGACCTGGATGGGGGCCACTGCCGGGGGCAGGATCAGGCCGTCGTCATCGCCGTGGGTCATAATGATGGCACCCACCAGACGGGTGGAAACGCCCCAGCTGGTCTGGAACGGGTGATGCAGCTGGTTGTCGCGGCCGGTAAAGGTCACGTCGTAAGCCTTGCTGAACT
>ERZ1106943.4047-NODE-4047-length-10467-cov-9.853342_pt1 | contig 10467 bp, 10 predicted proteins | sample MGYA00403671_ERZ1106943 | MGnify/ENA primary metagenome ERZ1106943 (study PRJEB35170, sample SAMEA104062427) | human gut metagenome | biome: human gut; feature: human-associated habitat; material: faeces | place: Denmark | collected 2012-06-14 ...
TCGGTGCAGACCTTGCCATGGCGTTTTTGACAAGCACGAAGCTGCCCATTGGACACGTTTTCTTCGATGGCGGGCAGTTTGCGCAAATCGGAAAAGGTACGCGCCGCATGATGACACCGTTTTTGTATCTGGCCATCAAGAGCCTGTATTGGTCAAAGGGCGGCACACTGAAAAAGATTTTGTGGTGTGACGATGACTCCATAAAGCCGTATTTTATAGCCGCAGGGAAAAATCTGACCTATACAGATTTGCGGCGGCAGATTTCGGACAGCTTGGAGGATAAAGCCTTTCCGTCCCTTCCCGAAGAATTGCAAAGTCATATCTATTTCGAGTTTGGCAGCATAGAAGATCATTTCAAATACCGTCAGGCGGTGATGAACGCCTATCCATACGGCAACTATCCCATCTTTGAGGGATATGAGCATATGCAATATCAGATACGCGATCCGAAGGGGTTCGCCGGAATGCTGGCATATATCGCCGAGCGTGACTGTATGCCGGAACTGCCATTTATCAGAAAGTGAGATGTACCTATGAAATACAAAATCGAGAAAAACACGGTGCAGGAGACGTTGATTATTCCGCTGTATGCGCGGAAGGTCTGCTCAGAGTTGTATCCGAATCTTTATCGGGATGAAACGGCGGTGCAGCTGATCGGTGAGATCGACTATGACTTTTCAGATGCCGATAAGAACGTCCGCAGTTTGATGCAGCGCTTCGGCTCACTGGAAGTCGCCATGCGGCAGAACGATCTGGCGTGGGAAGTAAGGGACTATCTGAGGACTCATCCCAATGCGGCGGTGGTCAATCTGGGCTGCGGACTTGACGGCACCGGCAGAGCCTGCGACAACGGCAGATGCAAAATTTACAATCTGGACTTTCCCGATGTCATAGCCGTGCGCAACGAGCTTTTGCCCGCCGGAGAGCGTGAGGAAAATATCTCATGTGACCTGAATGATACGGCGTGGTTTTCCAAAATCGATGCATCGGGCGGTGCGATATTCTTTGCCTCCGGCGTGTTCTATTACTTTCTGACCGAGCAGGTCAAGGCACTGGTGCAGCGAATGGCAGACGCTTTCCCCGGCGGCGTGCTGGTGTTTGACGCGGCGAACCGAACGGCGGTAAAGATGATTGCAAAAACATGGCTCAAAAGCGCGAAAATCAGGGATGTCGGCGCGTATTTTGCGGTCTCGGACGCACAAAAGGAGATTTCCCCGTGGAACAGCCGTCTGAAGGTCACCAGCCGCGGCTATATGCTGGGATACAACGATCTTCGCGACCCGTCCGTCAGTGGCTTTTTCCGTTTCCTTGCAAAGGTTGGTGACGGAATGATGAAAATGCAGATTGTGAAGGTCGGATTCGGAAAGAGGTAATTTTAATGAAACACATTCACTTTGACATTGAAAGCAACGGTTTTTACGGCGCATATTGGGAGTGCAAGGACGGCTCGGACTGTGCAGTCATCGCCATGCTCGGCGACGACCCCGAGGATTATATGGCGCGCTCTGCGGTGAAGTGGCTGCTTCGCCTTGGTGTGAACGTATTGACCATGTCGCCGGGGAAAAAGGACTACGGTCATCACAACTATCCGCTTGAGCGAATCGAAAAAGCGATTACATGGCTCAAATCGCACGGCAACGCAAAAATCGGCATTGCGGGGGCATCAACAACGGGCACGCTCGCCCTGACGGCGGCTTCGATATTCGGTGATATCTCTCTGACCATCGCAATGACACCGAGTGACTTTGTATGGCAGGGTTTCATGCAGGGCAAAAAAGATGGTTGCAAGGAATGGCCGATCGAGGGCGAATCACTCTTTTCCTACAAAGGTAAGCCCCTGCCCTATATGCCGTTTTGCTATAAGCACCCCGACTATTGGCGCACAATCTCGGAGGAGTCCAAACGCACCGACAATATGGTTGCCTCACGCAAGCTGTTTGACGACTCCGAAGCGGCGCACCCGATTACCGAGGAGGAATTCATAAAGGTCGAGAATATCCGCGGCAAGCTGTTTCTTGTCGGCGCAGAGGACGACGCACTTTGGGACACCGCAAAATATATCCGCCGCATGGAAAAACGCCTTGCGGAGAAACCGCACTCCTGTGAAGTCGAGACGGTCGCATATGAGCACGGCACGCATTTTGTTTTCCCCGACGGTATGCTCAAGACCATGCTTCCCGTCGGCTCGGCACTGTTTGTCAAGCTGGCGTTCAGCGCTGCGAAGAAATATCCCAAGGAGTGCAAAGCGGCGCGCATTGACATTGACCGCCGCATGACACGCGTGATATGCGATTGGAGGGACAAAAAATGACTTATTTCGGAATGCCCATGGGTATGTGGGCTCTGTTTGCGCCGTCGTTCCGAAAGCAACTGACAGCGGTGTTCGGCTATGATACAGACACGGCAAAAGCGATCACGAAAAAAGCAAAGCCGAAATACAAAGCAATCATTGCAGACCTGCCGGAGTTTGAAAAAGCGGATCGCTTCAAGATGAACATCGTCAACTGTGCAATGATCGGCGCATTCATCCTCTCCATGCCGGAGCGTCCGGATATGGAGCGATTGACGGTCTATTACGCAAACGCTATGATGACAAAGCCCATGAAATGGTTCTGCCGCAGGAGCGGAAAGAGCAAATTCACCGAAAAGGACATTGCCGGGATGAAAGCTACTGCCGCGCTGAGAGTCGCCGACCGGAACCCCTACTCATGGAATATGGAATTTTACGAATATCCGGACGGCAGCGGCTACGAGGGACGCTTCACCAAATGCGGCATCTGTGTGCTGATGAAAAAGCTGGGGCTATATGATCTAACCCCCGCGCTGTGCCGTCTGGACTACACCATGAGTGAAGCCGGCGGCGTGACGGATTTTGTGCGGCAGTACACCCTTGCCTCCGGCGGGCCGTATTGCGACTGCGGGTATAAAAAGAAGAAGCTTTAAGTGGGAGGCAAAGCGATGAAAGAGAGCTATCTTACAAAGGCGTTCCGAAAAACGGCGCGTGAAAAATTCCCGGAACAGGAAGCTGTGCTGAATTTCGCTTTTGAAAAGAGGTTGGGCGAGCTGCGTTCGGAGCACGCCGGAGCGAGCAAGGAAAGACTGCGACACCTCGAAAGCCAGATCCTGCCGGGCATTGCGGCATACGAGACGCTGCAAACCGTCATGTCCGAGGAGGAGGCGCTGCAAACCTTTCACAGCTATGTGGAAGAGAGGGCATATCGGCTGAAAAAGGTCTTCCTGCGGCTGATGCGCATCCCGGGACTGTATAAAAAGGTACTGGGCATCTTCGCCGCGCAGACGCCGAAGTTCTTCGGAATTTCGGCGGGCTTTGAGGCAAATGAGATCCGGACGACCGGCGGTGTGTGGCGTATCGATATGACAAGATGCCCGTATCACGACGAATGTGTGCGCTACGACTGCCCCGAGCTTTGCCACTGCTTCTGTGACAGCGACGATATCACCTATGATGGACTTCACCCGAAGCTCGTCTGGCATCGGACGAAAACGCTGGGGCGCGGCGACGACCGCTGCGACTTTTGCATGAAGATCATTAAATAGAGGCATAGGAATAAAGAAAATGAAGAAAGAAGAACAAGGAAAGTTTATCCTATGCTGCATTCTCGGCGCGATCGGCGGGATATTGATGGCTGCCGTTTATGAGAGAAAGCACACTTTATTAAAAAGGAGTCTTGAACATGAAACCTGATTACAAAAACTGGATCCCCAAGGGGATGCTGTATTCGTTGATTGCCGGAACGGCACTGTCCCTTGCGCTGCTGCTCGTTTTCGGCGTATTCGGTATCGGAGTGAGCGGAAAGCTGCGCATTGCGCTGGGCGTGGTATTCGGAGTCGCCTTTGCCGTCTGTGCAAAGTACACCCAGTGGTGCGTGTGTGCCTATCGGAGCTTTTCCTATGACGGTGAGCGCAAGCTTTCAAAGCAGATCATTGAAGGAACGGCAAGTCATATCACCCTGCCGGAGGGCGGCGTGGGACTGGACATCGGCTGTGGCAGCGGTGCGCTGACTATTGCCTGTGCAAAGCGCAATCCCCAAGGAAAAATGGTCGGCATCGACCGTTGGGGTAAGGAATATGCCTCCTTCAGCCTGCCGCTGTGCGAAAAAAACGCCGCGGCGGAGGGCGTGAAAAACGCTTCGTTCAGGCGCGGAAACGCAGTGAAGCTGGATTTCCCCGACGAGAGCTTCGACGCGGTGACCAGCAACTATGTCTATCATAATATCACAGGGGCAGACAAGCAGGCGCTTCTGCTGGAAACACTGCGCGTGTTGAAAAAAGGCGGAACATTTGCCATCCATGACCTAATGTCACCCCGCAGATACGGGGATATGCAGGCGTTTGTCCAAAGGCTCATGGACATGGGCTATGAGCGTGTGGAGCTGATTGACACAACCGACGGCAACTTTATGACACCGAAGGAAGCCGGACGCCTGATGCTTCGCGGTTCAACATTGCTAGTGGGAAGAAAGTGAACGGGTCAAGGGGAAAGCAGCGATGACGTCAGCTATGGAGATTGCCGGAATCCGTGATCTCGGCGTATTCGGAAAGCGGTTTAATTTTGAAAAACATGGTTTTGAAAGAAGGTACGAAAATGATTCAGACAACAGTGAAAATCTCCGGCATGGCATGCTCCATATGCGAGGCACACATCAACGACACGATCCGCCGCGCATTTTCAGTGGAAAAGGTGTCTTCCTCCCATATTAAGGGAGAAACCGTTATACTCTCGCGTGAGCCGCTTGACGAAGCCGCCCTGCGCGCAGCCATTGACGCCACCGGCTACACGGCGGGAGAAATCCGTGCTGCTCCGTATGAAAGGAAAGGGCTGTTCTCATTTCTGAAAAAGTAAATCATACGCTTTGAATCGCCGCTCCGGCGGCTTTTCAAAGACTGATTAGTTAGCTTCGGCTAACTAAAACCACAATCAAGGAGGAATCGTTTTGAAAAAACAATCCAATCTGTCCCGACTGCTGGATTATGCGGGGACATACCGAATCCTTAGCTACCTTTCGTGGGTGCTTGCCGCCGCCGGCGCATTGCTGGCGCTGGTGCCGTTTTGGTACATCTGGCGAATCCTGCGGGAGGTCATCGAGGTCGCTCCGAACTATGAAAACGCCGTCCATGTGACGCACTACGGCTGGTTGGCGGTGGTGTTTGCCTTTGCCGCCGTGCTTACCTACATCGCGGGGCTGATGTGCTCGCACCTTGCGGCATTTCGCATCGCCACCAATCTGCGCCTTGCCATGACGAAGCATATTGCTACGCTTCCGCTCGGGGAAATCGAACAGTTCGGCAGCGGCAAGCTGCGCCACACGATTTCGGAAACAACCGGCGCAACGGAAACCTATCTTGCCCATCAGCTTCCCGACAAGGCAAGGGCTGTGGCGACTATTGCGGGACTTCTGACGCTTCTTCTGGCATTCGACTGGCGGCTGGGGCTTCTAAGCCTTGTGCCGGTGGCGCTTGCCTTTGCCGTGATGACAAGCATGACCGGCAAGGGGATGCAGGAGAAGATGACACAGTATCAGAACGCGCTTGCGGATATGTCGGGGGAAGCGGTGGAATACGTGCGGGGGATTCCCGTCGTCAAGACCTTCGGTCAGACGGTGTTTTCCTTCAAAAAGTTCAAGGGCGCCATCGACAACTACGAGCGTTGGGTCATCGCATACACCCGTCAGATGCGCTGGCCGATGACCTTCTATACGCTGGCGGTCAACAGCGTGTTTGTGTTTCTGATTGCAGGCGGCTTTCTGTTTTCCCGCGGCGGTGCGGACGGCGGCCTGCTGCTGAACCTGCTCTTTTATATCATCGTCACGCCGGTCATCTCGCTGACGCTCACCAAACTGATGTTCATGAGCGAAAACGGCATGATCGTGCAGGACGCCATCACCCGCATTGACCGTGTTCTGCAAAGCCCCTCGCTTTCTCAGCCGGGCGTACCAAAGCATCCGAAGGACAGCTCGGTCGAATTGGAAAATGTAACATTCAGCTATGACGGCACAAAAAATGCCGTGGAGAATATTTCTCTTTCCATCGGCGCTGGACAGACGGTGGCGTTTGTCGGACCCTCCGGCGGCGGAAAATCCACGCTGGCGGCGCTCATTGCCCGCTTCTTTGATCCGCAGAGCGGCAGTATTTCCGTCGGCGGGATCAATGTGAAGGACATTGACAAAAACGAGCTGATGAACACGGTTTCCTTCGTGTTTCAGAACAGCCATCTTGTCAAAGGCACCATTCTGGACAATGTGCGTATGGGTAAGCCGGATGCCGCGGATGAGGAGGTGCTGGCAGCACTCCGTGCGGCGCAGTGTACGGACATCATCGAAAAATTCCCGGACGGTGTGCATACGGTCATCGGCTCGCAGGGCATCTACCTCTCCGGCGGCGAAGCACAGCGGCTTGCCATTGCCCGCGCCATGCTCAAAAATGCGCCGGTGCTGATTCTTGATGAAGCGACCGCCTTTGCCGACCCTGACAACGAAACGAAGGTGCAGGCTGCCTTCAACGAGCTTGCAAAGGGGCGCACTGTCATCATGATCGCCCATCGGCTGTCTACGGTTGTGAACGCCGACCGCATTTTTGTGCTGAATGAGGGACATCTTTCGGAAAGCGGCAGCTTTGCGGAGCTGTCCGGGCAAAAAGACAGTCTGTTCGGGACGATGTGGCAGGACTATCAGCAGTCCGTCCGGTGGAAAGTGGAAAAGGAGGCATGAGCGATGATCAAATATTTACAGAGACGCTATGCGCTTTCCCGCAAGGGAGCGATTGACAACATCAAAGGGATTCTGTGCTGTGCCATGCAAAATATCTCCTTCATGCTGCCGGTGGGGCTTTTGTACCGGCTGGTGAGCGATATGATGAACGGCACGCTGACGACAGGGAGAATTCCGTTTTATGTGATCGGCTGTGTCGCGGCGGCACTGTTCATTGTTGTCTGCACACGGCTGGAATACGACAACACCTATCTTGTCACCTATGTCGAGTCGGGTGTGCGCCGGGTGGGGCTTGCCGAGAAGCTGAGAAAGATTCCGCTGTCCTTTTTCGGAAAGAAAGACCTTGCCGACCTGACCTCCTCCATCATGAACGACTGCGCCGTGCTGGAGCAGAGCCAATCCCATTTTGTCGCGCCGCTGTACGGTGCGATCCTCTCCACCACGGTCATCGCCGTATCGATGCTGTTTTTCAACTGGCGCATGGCGCTTGCCGCCGTCTGGCCGCTGCCGGTGGCGTTTGCCATCGTCTTGCTTGCCTCCGACGTGCAGAAAAAGCTCTCCCGCAAAGCGACGGCGGCAAAGGTCACCTGCGAGGACGGCATTCAGGAGTGTATGGAAGCGATGCCCGATCTGCGCGCCAATAACGCCGAGGAGAGATACCTTTCGGGGCTGGAAAAGAAAATCCGTGCCGTAGAGAGTCGCCTCGTCCGGAGCGAGCTGGGAACGGCTGTCTTTGTGGTTTCCGCGGGACTTGTCCTGCGGCTGGGGATTGCCACCACCGCCCTTGCGGGCGCAGCTCTGCTGGTGAAGGGTGAGCTGGATGCCCTGACCTTCTTTATGTTCCTTTTGGTGGTGTCCCGCCTGTATGACCCGCTGGAGGGTACCTTGCAGAATCTTGCCGCTATCATCGGCACCAACAGCAACATCGAGCGCATGAATGAGATTCTGGACTGCCCCGTGCAGACCGGAAGCGAACAGCTCACCAACCGGAACTGTGACATTGTGTTCGACCATGTGGGCTTTTCTTATCAGAGCGGCGAAACGGTGCTTCGGGATGTGTCCTTTACGGCAAAGCAGGGAGAGGTCACGGCGCTGGTCGGTCCCTCCGGCGGAGGGAAAACCACCGTATCCCGCCTGGCGGCGCGGTTCTGGGACATTGACCGGGGCAGGATTACCGTTGGCGGCATGGATATCTCCGGAATCGATCCGGAAAAGCTGATGAGCCTTTATTCCATCGTGTTCCAGGATGTCACGCTGTTCGACAATACGATTTTGGAAAATATCCGCATCGGCCGCAAGGACGCGACGGACGAAGAGGTGATCGCGGCGGCAAAGCTCGCCAATGTGGATAAGTTTGCAGAAAAGCTCCCCGACGGCTGGAACGCCAACATCGGTGAGAATGGCTGTGAGCTTTCCGGCGGTGAGCGTCAGCGCATTTCCATCGCCCGTGCGTTTCTGAAGGACGCACCCATCATTCTGTTGGACGAAGCCACCGCCAGTCTGGATGTGGAAAACGAAACAGCCATTCAGGAGGCGCTCTCCCGCCTCATCAAAAACAAGACCGTCCTCATCATCGCCCACCGGATGCGTACCGTTTCGGGCGCGGACAGGATCGTCGTGCTGAGTGACGGCACGGTAGCCGAGCAGGGCTCTCCCGCAGAGCTGCTACAAGCCGTCGGCATCTTCTCTCATATGGTCCGGCTTCAGACCGAGAGCCGGAGCTGGACGCTTGGAAAGTCATAAAACCGTTGCTCGCGTTTGTGAAGTGTGACATGATTATAAAATTGCCCGAGAGTTTTTCGCTCTCGGGCAATTTTGTTATTTGTGCTTTTTCTCATGCCGCAGAAGTGTATCTATCACATCGTAGATGCGGTCGCGGCTTTCTTTGTCGAGATTGCTCTTGCAGACATAGCGTTTTTATGTATGGGGTTTGGTTAGACAAACAGAAATCAACCGCACCTCTCCTGAAGCACGGTTACCATCCCAAAACCGATTTTTCGGATTGCTTGCCACATAGCTTCGGTGATTCGTATTATGTTCATAACACAATCGCACCCCACAAAGTATGTGGTTTTCAGATGTTTTTAAGGTCAAAACCGAAAAACTACTTGATTATTTTCATTTTTTATGGTATACTATAAAAGAAAGGGGGCGATTTTATGATATTCAGACCCGATTATGTGGAAGCGGTAAGACCTTTTATAGATCAGCCGCTTGTGAAAATTCTTGCGGGAGTGCGCCGCAGCGGGAAATCCACGATTTTTGAGATGATCCGCGAAGAGCTTAAACAGCGCGGTGTCGGTGACGACCGCATCATTTTGAAAAAATACACCGAAATGGATGTCCCCGAAAATATCACGGCAAAGCAGATGTACGACGAGCTGACTTTTGCAATGACCGGCGAGGGGCGTTATTACCTGTTGCTTGACGAGATTCAGGAGGTTCCCGGCTGGGAGAAGGCGGTCAACAGTCTATTGGAGGGCGGTCGCGCAGATATTTATGTGACCGGTTCCAATTCAAAGCTAATGTCAAGCGAGATCTCCACCTATCTGACCGGGCGGTATATTCTGATTCCGGTCTATACCTTGTCATTCCGCGAATATCTTGATTTTAAGACAGACAGTAAGCTGTCACAGAATGAGTTATTGGACGAATATATCCGCTTCGGCGGATTCCCGATTGTTGCTCTCGGCAACTACGATGCACAGTCTGCCTATCAGATTGTGGACGGCATTTATCATACGGTGGTGTCACGCGATATTGTCAAACGCCATCGTATCAACCGACAGGACTTGTTTGACCGCGTGGTGAAATTTGTTGTGGAAAACATGGGCAAGACCTTTTCCGCAAACTCCATCTCGACCTTTCTGAAAAGCGAGCATCGCACGATTTCGGTGGAGAGCATTTATAACTATCTGCGCTGGCTGGAGCAGGCGTTTATCATCTATCCGTGCGAACGGTATGATCTGCAGGGAAAAAGCATTCTGAAAACGCAGGAAAAATATTACCTTTCGGATGTGTCCCTCAAATACGCTCTGCTCGGATACAACAGAAAAATGCTGGACGGGGTGTTGGAGAACATTGTTTATCTGGAGCTCAAACGGCGTGGATATGAGGTGTTCATCGGGAAGAACAACACGAAAGAGATCGACTTTGTTGCCAACCGCCGCGACGAGCGGGTGTATGTGCAGGTCTGCGTGCAGCTGCCGGAAAATTCCGACCGCGAGGTCGGGAATCTGATGGAGATCAAGGATCATTATCCGAAATATGTGGTGACGCTGAACGAAATGGACACGGGAATTGAGAACGGTATCCGGATTGTTCATCTGGCGGATTTTCTGCTTTCGGAGCAGCTGTAATTCGCAAAAAAGCAGTCCTAACTTCGGACTGTATGCACAGAGATACAGATGATTTTTGCTTTTGTATCACTCCGTGCAGGTACAGTCGGCGGACTGCCGAATCGCAATTCAAAAAGGCTTTTTTCGCGGACTTCTAATGAAATTTCTAAAAAAGCCGTTAGATTTTCGTTAGAAGTCGGACGATGACGAAAAGCACCGCGACATCAGCTTTTTTCGGAATTTTTCGCAAAAGCAATCAAAATGTCCGGTCAATTCGTCTATGGCGGGGGCTTTCAGGTTCTCTTATCTTCTCATAAAATACCGCAAAGTATCGGGAAGCGATGACACTCGAAATCAGTTTGCGCGAAAGCGCACAAGGGTTCGAATCCCTTCCTCTCCGC
>ERZ1106943.4048-NODE-4048-length-10463-cov-4.921983_pt1 | contig 10463 bp, 9 predicted proteins | sample MGYA00403671_ERZ1106943 | MGnify/ENA primary metagenome ERZ1106943 (study PRJEB35170, sample SAMEA104062427) | human gut metagenome | biome: human gut; feature: human-associated habitat; material: faeces | place: Denmark | collected 2012-06-14 ...
GGCTTCCCAAGCCGAGGAGGCGGGTTCGACTCCCGTATCCTGCTCCAAAAAGAAATGCCATCCAAATGGATGGCATTTCTTTTTGGAATATGGGCCCCGCAGCGCCCCCTGCCGGTCACGATTTTTTGATCGCTATTCTTCCGAAAGTGTGGTAATTTATTTGTGCTGCGAAAAAGGAGGCGGAACACCATGATCTATGTCATGTCTGATATCCATGGGCAGAAGCGGCGGTTTGATTCCGTCATGAGGCAGATCGGCCTGCGGGCTGAGGACACGCTCTATGTCCTCGGCGACGTGATCGATCGGAATCCGGACGGCATCGGGATCCTCCGCCGGATCATGGCGATGCCAAATGCCAACATGCTTCTGGGCAACCACGAACTCATGATGATGAATGCACTTTACTACCCAGTCCCAGCAGATGAGGACTGCCCAGGATCCTACTATGAACGCAAACAGGCTCTGTGGTATCGGAATGGCGGCCAGGTCACGCACGACCATCTGAAGCGCATAAAGAAGACTGTTCGGCAGGAGATCTTCGAATATCTGGACAAGCTGCCGCTCAACGTAGAGCTGGCGGTGAACGGCAGGCCATACATCCTGACGCACGCGTCCCCCGCAGACTTGTACGAGGGGTACAGCGGCAAATACAAATGTGCGCGGGATTTCGCTGTCTGGATGCGATTTGAGAAATTTCCGGTTCTGGAGGGCCGGACCGTCATCTTCGGTCACACGCCGACCCACCATTTTCAGCCCGACGATCCCATGGCAGTATGGGATGCGCCCGGCTGGATCGGGATCGACTGCGGCTGTATGCTCCCCGAAACGGGCGATCCTCGCTCAGGCCTCCGCGGCCGACTGGCGTGCCTCCGCTTGGATGACATGCGGGTCTTCTATTCCGAGGAACCGCAATGCGGTGATCCTGAAGAAGCGGAAAATCAGCGCAGCGGATGCGCGCGGAAGCATACATAGATGTGTCCTCTTGATACAAACGCCCATCATCCCGCCGGATGGTGGGCGTTCTTTTCGCTCCTCCCCGGTCCGCCTCCCTGATCCTTGTTGCCCTTGTACAACAGTTTACGGAAAATGTGGTGGGATCTTATTGGAATTACCGATTGCGGAATGGGGCGAAATCGTGTAGTATATTAGCGTGGTAAATCGGTAATTCAATAAAGCAGCACATGCAGGAAGCTCACCGGCTTCCCGGCCGCTGCGGACCGTTCCGCTTGCAAGCCGGACAGAAAGGAGAAACCAACATGAAATCTCTCACCAAACGGGCCCTGTGCCTCTGTCTTTCCCTGATCCTCGTATTTGGCCTTGCCGCCTGCAGCGCGGCGGGCGGCAAAAAAGCGGAGCGGCTGTCTCTCGATGCCCGCCCCGACGCGCCCAGCGAGATCCCGGAGGGGCTCGACATCGACTGGAACGCGCGCTACACCTTCGCAGAGCTGGAAGCGCAGCTCTCCCAAATGGCCGAACAGTATCCCGACATCACCGACCTCTATTCCATCGGCACCACCTGGCAGGAGCGCGATCTCTGGTGCCTGGAGATCACCAACAAGGCGATCCCGGCCGAGGAGAAAACAGGGATCGGCGTCTTCGCCAACATCCACGGCGGCGAGCGCGAAAGCGCCTCCTCTGCCATGTACACCGCGTGGTGGCTGACGCTCTGCTCGGACGACGCCTATGTCAAGGGTCTGCTCGACGCCTACACGATCTATGTCATCCCGGTCATCAACCCGGACGGCTATGAGCAGTCCTTCGTCGTCAACACCCGCCCGAACCTGCGCCCGCAGGACGCAAACGGCAACAACATCCCCTTCAGCGATCCCTACACGGACATCGACGGCGACGGCTTCATCGCCACGCTCTATCGCGGCAAGGCGGACGACACGCCGTCGCGGGACCTCCCCGTCTTCGGCATGGAGAGCCCGGACTGGGATGAAAACGGCGTGCTCGGCGACGATCCCCGCACCAGCGGGATCGACATGAACCGCACCTTCGATTACCAGTGGAACCGGTATGACATCGAGACGAAGGACGGCCAGCAGGTCGGCAATGTGAACTGGACCACCGCCGGCACCGCCCCCGCCACCGAGCCGGAGATCCAGGCGCTGCAGCGGTTTTTGTACACGCACGACATAGACGCCCTCGTCTCGCTGCACACCGGCATCCAGTCCGTCCTCTACCCGTGGTGCTATCGCGCCTACGACGCGGAAAACCCCGACGACGCCGAGATCCCGTTCATGAAGCAGACCGCCGCCCAGATGGCGCAGGCCTTCCAGGACTACACCGGCCGCGGATTTTACAGCATGAGTTCCAATGAGGATTACCCCACCGCCGCCGAGCTGATCGACTATGCATACGGCCGCTACAATATCCACGCCTACACGATCGAGGTCTACAGCCCCGGCAAGTCGGAGAACGGCGATATCAGCAGCTGCAAGTGGGAAAACACCATGCCCGAAGCGAAGTGGGTCTTCTACTCCCGCGACGAGATCCGGGACACGCTCGGCCTGGACCCGGACGCCATCACCGACAAGGACGGCGTGGGGCTTGCCGCCGACGAGGGACTCTGGTTCTATACCAGCCCGACCAACCAGATGGTCAGCCGCGCGCCCGAGGAGCAGGACGTCATGGTCCGCGGCTGCCGCGACGCCATCCTGACCATGCTGGAAAGCGAGCCCAGCGGAGCCGGCTATCAGAACCCGGGCTTCTACAAGTAACGCTCCCCAGAAACGATAAAAAGAACGCCATCCGCCCGGATGGCGTTCTTTTTCTATGCATGCGTTTACCCCATCCCCTGCAGGACGGCTGCGGCGCGGTCGGGGTAGTCGGTGATCAGGGCGTCGGCGCCGACGCTGGCGAGGTAGGCGAGGTCGGCTTCGTCATTTACGGTCCAGTACTGCATGGCAAGGTCATGCGCATGGGCGAAGTTGATGATGGTCGTCGTTCCCAGATTCAGGCCATAGCTCTCTCTTGCGTCGCCGAAGGGCAGCTGGAGCACGTCGTAGGAGCAGGTGAAATCCTTTTTGCCGGTCAGGGCGGCAAAATAGAACTGCACGACCTCCTCCGGGCTGGCGCTGCGGTGGGTGTCGGGATAGTTGGCCGTGATGTAGGCCGCGACCTCGTCGCGGAAGCTGCCGATGATGACCCGGTCGAGCAATCCCCGCTCTTTCAGCGTCGCGTACAGCTGATCCGCCGCGGCCAGACCGGTCTCGCCGCCGTCCTTGATCTCAATGATGTAGCGGAATTCCCCGGCCGCGGTCAGATAATCCAGCACCTCGTCGAGGGACAGGATCCGCAGCTCGTCCGGCACGGCCTCGCCGTGGAGGCCGGCATACGGCGCCTCGCCCGCATCGGTCACAAACTGCGCCGCCATGTTCAGCTGCTTGAGCTCTGAGAGCGTCTTGTCGCGGACGAGGACGTTCTCCGCGCCGAATACGGCCGCAGCGTCCGACACGCGGTCGAGCGTGGCGTCGTGCGAGAGCACCAGAATGTCGTCCGCCGTCATATGCAGGTCAAATTCGAAATAATCCACCGCAAAATCCGGATCTTCCACGCAGCCGCGGAACGCGGCCAGCGTCTCCTCCGGATAATCGCCCGCGCCGCTGCGGTGCGCCGAAATTGCCGTTTCGCCGGTGATGAAGGGGTTGTCCGTGTCGTACCGCTTCACGTTTTTCGGATCCGACCGGTGGAAAAACTGCGCAATGCCGACGATCGCGATCACCAAAACCACACACAGCAGCACCAACAGGCATCTGCCGATCACTTTCCATGCTTTCACTGTCATTCTCCTAACTGTCGGTTTTTGTATCAGGAACATTATAGCATACCAGCCGCGGCTGTCACGTAAAATGTTTCTTCATTCTATCTGAAGTTTCTGCGCAGGTTCTGCGGCGGCTTTTCCGGCGGGGCGTTGCAATCGGGGATGGACTGTGGTACTGTAGGGGTATCAGATCCCTGCACAGGAGCAGCGGCCGGATTTACGGACCTGCAAAGATGAAGGAGGAACCAGCATGCTGAACAAATTCTGCAAGAAGCCATTGTATGAGGTGACGCGCACGATGGCGCGGGTCGCCATGGGCGTACAGAAGGCGGAGACGGTCATCAAAAACGCCCGTCTGGTCAACGTCTGCACGGCGGAGATCCAGGAGGGCATCGACGTCGCGATCGCCGAGGGCCGCATCGCGCTTGTGGGCGACGCATCGCACTGCATCGGGCCGGAGACAAAGGTCATCGACGCGGGCGGCCAGTACATCGCGCCCGGCTTTATGGACGGGCATATCCACGTGGAATCGTCCATGATCTCCGTGGGCGAATATGCGAAGGCGGTCGTCCCCTGCGGCACGACGGGCATTTTCATGGACCCGCATGAGATCTGCAACGTCTGCGGCAAGGACGGCGTCCGGATCATGATCGAGGACGCGAAGCGCTCCCCACTCAAGGCCATGTCGAACGCGCCCTCCTGCGTGCCGGCGGTCGCCGGGTTTGAGGATACCGGCGCGGCGATCCGCGCGGACGATATCCGCGAGATGATGACCTGGGACGGCATTATGGGTCTTGGCGAGATGATGAGCTTCCCGAACGTGATCGGCGCGGAGGAAAACATCCACGCAGAGCTGGCCGAGACGCTGAAGTCCGACAACATCATCACCGGCCATTTCTCCATTCCCGACACCGGCGCGGCGCTGAACGCCTACATCGCCTCCGGCATCCGCTGCTGTCATGAATCCACCCGGGCCGAGGACGTGCTGGAGAAGATGCGCCACGGCATGTATGCGCTCATGCGCTACGGCAGCGCCTGGCACGATATGCCGGTCATCATCAAGGCCGTGCTGGACAACAAGATCGACGACCGCTTCGCCTGCCTGATCTCCGACGACACGCACCCGGACACGCTCATCAACGAGGGCCATCTGGACCACATCGTCCGCTGCGCCGTCAAGGAGGGACTCGACCCCATCAAGGCGATCCAGTATGTGACGATCAACGTCGCGACCTGCTTCCGCATGGACCACGAGATGGGCAGCATCACGCCGGGCAAGTGCGCGGACATCGTGTTCTTTGACGATCTGCAGGACATCCGCATCACCCGGACGATGATCGACGGCGACGTCGTGGCGGAAAACGGGCAGATGTGCGTGGAGATCGGGCCCGCCAACTTCCCGGAGCACGTCTTCCACACGATGCACGTTGGCCACCCGATCACGGCCGAGAGCTTCCGCATCGCTGCACCGGCCGGGGCCGGCAAGACGGTCAAAACCCGCGTGATCGAGATCATCCCGAACCGCGTGGGCAACTACGAGCGGCTGCTCGACCTGCCGGTCAAGGACGGCTTTGTCGAGCCGGACGCCGGGCAGGATGTCATGAAGATGGTCGTCTTTGAGCGCCACCACGAGACGGGCACGAAGGGCGTCGGTTTCCTCAAGGGCTTCGGCTTCAAGAAGGGCGCGATGGCGCAGACCGTCTCTCACGACGCGCACAATCTGCTGGTCGCGGGCACGAACGACGCGGATATGGCGCTGGCGGCCAACACGCTGGTCGAATGCGGCGGCGGCATGTGCGCGGTCGCGGACGGCAAGGTGCTGGCGGTGGTGCCGCTGCCCATCGCAGGCCTGATGAACGATCTGCCCGTGCGCGAGATGGCGGAGCTGGTCGCGAAGCTCGACGCGGCGTGGAAGCAGATGGGCTGCGTGATCAACTCGCCGTATATGACGATGGCGCTCGTCCCGCTGGCCTGCCTGCCGGAGCTGCGCCTGACCAACCGCGGTCTGGTCGACTGCCGGACCTTCAGCTTCGTCCCGCTGTTCGCGGAGGGATAAGCCGGGAGCACATTTTCAACAGAATCGGAAAAACGCCCGCCGCAGAGCCTGGTGCTGCAAAAAACCGCTGCCCGAGGGCAGCGGTTTTGTATTATCTGCGGATCAGCAGGACGGACAGGTCGTTGACGTTGGTGCCGGTCGGGCCGGTCAGGATCAGACCGCCGCAGGCCTGCAGCGCGTGGTAGGCGTCGTTATCCTGCAGCACGTCGGTGATCGAAATGCCCTGCGCCGCCAGCGCCGCGCAGGTATCGCCGTCGCAGTAGCCGCCCGCGGCGTCGGTCGGGCCGTCGGTGCCGTCGGAGCCGAAGGAGAAGACGGCGGTATCGCGCAGACCGGCGATCTCCTGCGCGGCGGAAAGCGCGATCTCCTGATTGCGGCCGCCAAGACCGTGGCCGGTCAGATGGACGACGGTCTCGCCGCCGGCGATGTAGGCGAGCGAGGTTTTGCTGTCCTGGTGGCACTGCGCGATGGAGGCCAGGAAGCTGCCCGCGTCGCGCGCGGTGCAGCGCAGGCTCGCCGTCAGGATGACGGGCGTGTAGCCGAGCGCCCGGGCCGTCTGCTCGGCGGAGGCGCAGAGCTGGCGGACGCTGCCGGTGATGTGGGTCTCGACGTTCGTGAGCGTCTTCGGCGTCTCCTGCGCCAGAAGCTCCAGCGCGCGCTCGGAGAGCCGCAGGCCGTATTTTCGCACCACCTCCAGCGCCTGTGCGCAGGTCGACGAATCGGGATAGGCCGGGCCGGAGGCGATCATATCCAGCGGATCGCCCAGAATGTCGGACAGCACGATGGAAAAGACCTTCGCGGGCAGGCAGCGCTCGGCAAACCGGCCGCCCTTGACCGCGGAGAGGCGCTTGCGCAGCGTGTTCATCTCCACGATGTCCGCGCCGCAGGCGAGCAGCTGCTTCGTGACGTCCGCCATCTCCTCCGCGGGGACCAGCGGACTTTCAAACAGAGCAGAGCCGCCGCCCGAGAGCAGGAACAGCACGGTATCCCGCTCGCTCAGCCCGCTGACGAGCTCCAGCGCGCGGCTCGTGGCGCGGTAGGAATTCTCATCCGGCACGGGGTGGCCCGCCTCGAACAGCTCCAGCGCACCGATGGGGCCCTTGACATGGTCGTATTTTGTGATGACTGCGCCGCTCGTGATCGCCGTGCCCAGCACGTCATAGGCGGCCTTGGCCATCTGCCAGGCAGCCTTGCCGGCAGCGATCAGGACGAGCCGGCCCTCCGGCTTCTGAAACTGCTCCAGCGCGCGGCGCACGGCGGAATCCGGCAGCGCGTCGGCCAGCGCCTTGTCGATGATGGCCTGCGCGTCTTGTCTGAGAGTTTGCATGATAGTTCCTCCTTCGCTTAGGGGCATTCTATTAGTTGTCCCCATTATAAAAAGCATCCCGGGAAAAAGCAAGGACGAAAAGGGTTAAAAACCGGGTTAAAACAGGGTTAAAAAAGTTAAAAAGCAGGGGATGGGCGAACCCATCCCCTGCGGGGAATCAGAACGATCAATGCAGGAACAGGGACACGATAAACACGCCGATGATGGACACGACGCCGATGACGAGCGTGCCGAGCGTCTGCGTCTTGTAGCCGTCCTGCGGGGTCATCTCACCGAAGTTGGTGACGACCCAGAAGTAGGAGTCGTTCGCGTGCGACACCGTCATGGCGCCTGCGCCGATGGCGATGACCGTCAGGCAGGACAGCGCCGGGGAATCCAGCCCCAGGACCGGCAGCAGCGGCGCGACGATACCGGCCGTGGTGGTGATGGCGACGGTAGAGGAGCCCTGCGCGGATTTGAGGATGGCGGCCAGCAGGAACGGGAAGAAGATGCCGATGCTCTCGAAGATCTCCGCGTTGGCCTTGATGAAGTTGACCATGTCGGAGGACGCGATGACCTTGCCCAGCACGCCGCCGGCAGCGGTGACGAACAGGATGGGGCCGACGGTCTTCAGCGTGTCGTCGGTGAGCTTGTAGAAGTCCTTGCCCTTATTGGCGGCAAAGAGGCTGATGATGGCGATGATGCAGCCGACAGCCAGGGCGATGATCGGCGTGCCGAGGAAGCTGATGAAATCCGCCTTGACGCCCGCCATGGAGAACGCGGAGGCCAGGCCCATCAGGATGATGGGGAGGACGATCGGCGCAAATGCGAGCCAGCCGCTCGGCAGCTTGCCGAACTCGGCCACGAGCTGCTCATAGGTCTTGACGTCGCCGTCCGCGACGATGTCGTCGGCAGCCTTGACCTTCTTGCCGATGTACTTTGCGAAGAAGTAGCCCGCGACCAGCGGCGGGATGGAGCACAGAGCGCCGAGGCCCATGACCAGCAGCAGATTATCGCCGCAGCCCAGCGTACCGGCAGCCGCGATGGGGCCGGGTGTGGGCGGGATGAAGCAGTGGCTGATGTACAGGCCCATGGACAGTGCGACGGACATCGCGACGCTCGACGCACCGGTCCGGCGGGCCATAGCCTTGCGGATGGGGTTCAGAACGACGAAGCCGCTGTCACAGAACACGGGGATGGAGACGATCCAGCCCATGAGCTCGATGGCAAGCTCCGGATGCTTTTTGCCGACGAGCTTGACCACGCAGTCGGCCATTTTGAGCGCCGCGCCGGTGCTCTCAAGCAGCGTGCCGACCAGAGCGCCGAAGATGATCACGATGCCGATGCTCGAGAACGTGCCCGAGAAGCCGGCGCCGATGACGTTGGCAATGCCGCTGACGGTGTTGCCGTCGGCGTCCGTGGTGTTGACCAGCGGAATACCGGCGATCAGGCCGAATACCAGAGAAATGGCCATGATCGCGAGGAACGGATGGATCTTCAGCTTGCTGATGCAGAAGATCATCAGTGCGATGGCAAGAATGAAGACAATGATCAATCCAATGCCAGTCATAGATGTTTCCTCCCTGTTTTTCTCTTTTTATGGGTTTTTGTGGGGCGTTTCCCATGCACACAGTATAGCAGTGCCGCCCGAAAAATCCATATCGAAAAGCAACAAATTTTTTCTGATTTTCTGTTGAAAATCACAAGCAGTTCCTGCATATCAAAAGCAGAGATACCTGTTGAACGCAGGTATCTCTGCTTCGATCAGTGTCTATCGAGGCGGGCGATCACGCTCCGTTCCTCAGCTTTTATCCGTGCAGTATTTCCAGCAGCGGCGGGATAGCACGATCATCTGCTCCAGACTGATATTTTTGTCGGGGCAAAAGTCTCCGCGGCTGTCTCCGCCCAGAATGCCCATCGCGGACAGTGCTTGTACGGCGTCGAGGGCCCATGCGGAGATCTCTTTTTCGTCTGCATACGGCCGCGTCTGCAGATCATCCGGGATCAGTTGTTTCCCCGTTTCCCGCTCCAGATACTGAAACAGCCGATACAGCATCGCCGCGTATTCCTCGCGCCTGATATGATTTCCCGCGCCAAAGCTCCCGTCGGCATAGCCGGTCACGATCCCCGCGGAATAGGCTTTTTCCGCCTTTTCTTCGAAGAATGTATTTTCCATGTCTGGAAATACACCTTCCGCGGTATTCGGCAGTTCCTTTTGCAAAACCGTCTCCGTGAGCTTCACGAGATACCAGACCGCCTGTCCGCGATTTCCCGCGCCCCTCAGATCGCCATGCAGAGCGTCCGGAAGGATCCCCGCCTCCTCCGCCGCGAACGCCTCCTCCCTCGCCCATGGGCTGAGCACAGGCTCGTCATTTGCCGACGCAGCACAGCAAAGCATCATAAGCATCCCGCTCAGCATTGCTGCTAAAAGAAGATGCCTTACAATGGCGCTTCTAACTCTCCCATTTTTACTCGATAAAATACGAAGGTGCGTTTTCATTGAGTATCTCCCTTTAATCATACTGCCAATCATCAAATATTTCATCTGGTCTTATTTACGCGCTCACGTTCTTCCTTTTTTTATATTTATAAGCGTGAGCAGCAAAAAAACCACAATGATCCTTGCTATACTTTTTAGCACTTCCTCGAGCGGCGCTCCTTTGTAGCTTAGCAGCCACAGCAAAACCGCCCCTGCAATCGCCAGTATCGTCAGTACTGTTTTTTCGTTTTGTTCATGGTGAATTAATTGCTTGTTAATCTTTCCACTCAAAATCAAATCCGCTTTCATCCTGATCTGGAATATCGATTTCTTCATGTTCCATATCTTCAATTTGTGTGCTGTCTGCTTCGTTACTCATATTTCTTGCTGCAAACCATACACAGATGAAGGCGATCACGACGATCGCCAGTGCGATCGCGATGGCCCTGATTTTCTGTTTTTTCTCACCTTCCTTTCCCGCGGGGGCCTCGTCCGGGTTTCTGTCGGCTTCGGGCTTTGCTGCTTCAGGGGGTTCCCCGTCTGCGGTATCGCTGCACAGCCAGTCCAGCGATACGCCGTAGATCCTTGCCAGCGTCTTCAGCTTGTCCACGGACGGCGTTGTATCTCCGCTTTCCCAGCGGGAGACCGCCTGCCGGGACACGCCGAGCCGTTCAGCCAGCTCCATTTGCGAGAGTCCGGCCTTGTTTCTTGATCCGATCAGTTTTTCTCTGAGCGTCATACCCTTCACACTCCTGATTTTACATGAATATTCTGTCAAAAGTAAACCACATATTGGTTGCATCGGGGGCAACTCTGTGTTGCCTCCTGCTGATTCCGGTGTTTTCCCTGCCGAAAG
>ERZ1106943.4052-NODE-4052-length-10450-cov-6.438288_pt1 | contig 10450 bp, 9 predicted proteins | sample MGYA00403671_ERZ1106943 | MGnify/ENA primary metagenome ERZ1106943 (study PRJEB35170, sample SAMEA104062427) | human gut metagenome | biome: human gut; feature: human-associated habitat; material: faeces | place: Denmark | collected 2012-06-14 ...
ACGCTGAACAACACCTGCGTGGCTCCTCCGCGTATGCTGATCGCCTTTCTGGAAAACAACCTTCAGGCGGACGGCACGGTGAAGATTCCCGAGGTCCTGTGGCCCTACATGGGCGGCACCAAGGTTCTGGTCCCGACCAAGAAATAAATTCTTCTCACAGCCCTGTAAAAACAAGAAATCGGCCAAAAGCTACGAATTGTATTATTTGAATAGAATAATACAATTCGTAGTATACCGATACAGCCCATAGCAGACCGCAGAGACCACCGTGGGATCATTTTAGGTCCTGAAAACGTCTCCATTCCGGTCTGCGTTCTGAAACCCTTGCGGCGCAACGGTTTCAGCTTTCAAGATTTTTTGACCAAAAGGAGGTTCTTCCTATGTCCGCACCCGAAAAGAAAAAAAGCTTCATGGGAGAGTTCAAAACCTTTATCGCCCGAGGCAATGTGATGGATATGGCCGTCGGCGTCATCATCGGCGGTGCGTTCGGTAAGATCTCCACTTCCCTTGTGAATGACGTCATCATGCCCCTGATCTCCGTACTCACCGGCGGCGTTGATTTTTCCAACTGGAAGATCGTGCTGAAGGCCGCTGTTGCCGGAGCCGACGGGGTGATCGATCCCGCTACGGAGGTTGCCATCAAATACGGCAGCTTCCTGGCCACCATTCTGGATTTCCTCATCATCGCCTTTGCGGTGTTCCTGATGATCAAGACCATCAACGGCTTCCATGACAAGCTGAAAAAGCAGGAGGTCCCTGCCGAAAAGCCCGCCCCGCCGGAGCCCTCCAATGAGGAAAAGCTGCTGACGGAGATCCGGGATCTGCTGAAAGAGAAGAAATGATGGAAACTCATCTGCGAAAAGGCCTGGCGGAATTGGGGCTGGGCGATGACGCCGCCCCCTCCCTGCTGCGGTTCGGAGAGCTGCTGCTGGAAAAAAACAAGGTGATGAATCTCACCGCCATCACGGACCCGGAGGATGTGGCTTCCCTCCACTTTTTGGACAGCGCCGCGCTGCTGACGCTGGCGGACCTCAAGGACAAAACCGTGGTGGATGTAGGCACCGGTGCGGGTTTTCCCGGTATGCCCCTGAAAATTTTGGAGCCGTCCATCCGCATGACGCTGCTGGACTCCTTGGGCAAGCGGATCACCTTCTTACAGGAGGTCTGCAACGAGCTGGGATTGCAGAACGTGCAGTGTGTTCACGCCCGGGCGGAGGAATTCGCGGCAGAGCACCGGCAGAGCTTTGACTTCGCCGTGTCCCGGGCCGTGGCGAATCTCAGCGTATTGTGTGAGTTGTGCCTGCCACTGGTGAAGGTGGGCGGATACTTCCTGTCCATGAAGTCCGTGGAGTCCGATGAGGAGCTGGAATCCGCCAAAAAGGCTATCAAGACCTTAGGCGGACAGGTGGAGCGGACGGCCGACTACCAGATCCCCGGCACAGAGGTGGTCCATCGGGTGATTTTTATAAAAAAAATTGCCGAAACACCAAAAAAATATCCCAGACCATTTGCAAAAATCAAAAAGAATCCGTTATAATAAGGATACTGGCATTTGAAAGTGAGGTGGTGTCGTGAGCGGACAATGTATCGCGGTAGTGTCTGGCAAGGGCGGCACCGGTAAGACCTCCCTGACTGCCGGAGTCGGCACCGCGCTGGCCCAGAGCGGCAAGCGGGTGCTGTGCGTGGACTGCGACATCGGACTGCGAAATCTGGATCTGGCCTTGGGTCTGACGGACCGGGCGCTGATGGATTTCTCCGATGTGGCGCTGGACCGCTGCCCGCTGGAAGCGGCTGTGGTGGCGCATCCCAGTATTCCCAATCTCTATCTGCTGACGGCGCCTGTGCGAATGCGGGGGCCTGCTGTGACAGAGGAGGACTTTCGGCGGATGCTGCAAAAGATCCGGCAGCAGTTTGACTTCTGTCTGTTGGACGCACCGGCAGGACTGGGGCTGGGGTTCCGGCTGGCGGTCTGCGGTGCAGACCGCTGCGTGGTAGTGACCACACAGGATGCCTCTTCCCTGCGGGACGCCCAGCATACCGTGATGGAACTGCGGCAGTTCGGCTCCGGCCGGCTGCATCTGGTGGTGAACCGGGTGCGGAAGAAGCTGCTGCACAGTATGCACGCCACCATTGATGACGCCATGGACAAGGCAGGTCTGCCCCTCATCGGCGTGGTACCGGAGGATGACGCGCTGCCTGTGTCCCTGAATCAAGGAACTCCCCTTTTGCTGCGCTCTTACAATGGAGCGGCCAGCGCATACCGAAATATCGCAATTCGACTGCAGGGCGGTAAAGCGCCGCTGCTGCGGATCAGATAAGAACCCCAGAAAGGAGATCGACAGATGAATATTGCTATTATGTCGCATGACAACCGGAAGGACCTGATGGTACAGTTCTGTACCGCCTACGCCGGCATTCTCTCTCAGCATAACCTGTACGCTACCAACACCACCGGACACATGGTAGCGGAAGCCACGGGTCTGAAGGTACACTGCTTCCTGTCCTATGCCCACGGCGGCAGCCAGCAGATCGGCGCCCGCATCGCCTACAATGAATTCGATCTGGTACTGTTTTTCAACGACCCCAGCAACGAAAAGATGGCCGGTGAGATCAGTTACATCTCCCGCCTGTGCGACCAGAACAATGTGCCCTTCGCCAGCAACATTGCCACGGCGGAAATGCTGGTACTGGGTCTGGCCCGGGGTGATCTGGACTGGCGTATGATCGTCAATCCCGCCAGCAACCGGCCCATCGCTTGACAAATCGCCGGAAAACGGCTACTATCAAATGAATACACCGCTATGACGCCGCAGCAGTAGGCCGGAACGCAGTCTCACAGAGAGGGGTGCAATGCTGAAAGCATCCCGTCTGCCCCGGAAGAAGGACAGCGGCGGAGCGGGGACGGAAACGTCCACGGTCCCCTTCCCGTACCAGAAGGCCAAAGGGGGCAGTCTGCCCCGAATTTGGGTGGCACCACGAAGCGTAAGCTCTCGTCCCAAAGCTATGGGACGGGAGCGTTTTTTTGCAGTTTTTACGATCCTATAACGCCCTGTTTCAGCGGAAAACTCAGTAATATCACCCGAAAAGGAGTATTTTTATGGCAAAAATGACCCCCCGGACGCTGTCCGGCTTTATGGAGCTTCTCCCGGCGCCCCAGCAGCAGATGGAGCGCATCATGGAGGTGCTTCGCAAGACCTATTCTCTATACGGCTTCACGCCCCTGGATACCCCTGTCATTGAATCCAGTGAGGTGCTGCTGGCCAAGGCCGGCGGCGAGACGGAAAAGCAGATCTACCGCTTCCAGAAGGGCGACAGCGACCTCTCCCTCCGCTTTGACCTGACGGTGCCCCTGGCCAAATATGTGGCCCTCCACTACAACGAGCTGTCCTTCCCCTTCCGCCGGTATCAGATCGGCAAGGTGTACCGGGGCGAGCGGGCCCAGCGGGGCCGGTTCCGGGAGTTTTATCAGGCGGATATCGACATCATCGGCGACGGCAAGCTGGACATCACCAACGAAGCGGAAATCCCCTCCATCATTTATCAGACCTTCTCCACCCTGGGCTTGAAGCGGTTCCAGATTCGAGTAAACAACCGGAAAATTTTGAACGGCTTCTATGCCCTGCTGGGCCTCACGGAGAAATCCGCCGACGTGATGCGCACCGTGGACAAGCTGGATAAGATCGGTCCCGAAAAGGTAAAAGCCATTCTGGTAGAGGATTTCGCCGTCAGCGAGAGCGACGCCGACGAGATCTTGAAATTCATCGCCATCAAGGGCAGCAATGAAGAGGTCCTGGCGGCCCTGGAGGGCTATACTGGCAAGAATGAGATGTTCGATCAGGGGCTCAGCGAACTGAACACCGTGGTGAAGTATCTGGCGGACTTTGGCGTACCTGCGGAGAATTTCGCCGTGGATCTCACCATTGCCCGTGGTCTGGATTACTACACCGGCACGGTCTATGAGACCACGCTGCTGGATCACCCGGAGATCGGCTCCGTGTGCTCCGGCGGACGGTATGACAATCTGGCGGAGTTCTACACCGACAAGCAGCTCCCCGGCGTGGGCATTTCCATCGGCCTGACCCGGCTGTTCTATGTGCTGGGCGAGCAGGGGATGCTGAATCCGGAGCTGCCCACCGCCCCGGCGGACGCGCTGATCCTGCCTATGACGGAGGATCTCTCCCCCGCCATCGCGCTGGCCACCCAGCTGCGGCAGGCGGGCATCCGCACCCAGCTCCACTGTGAGCAGAAGAAGTTCAAGGCCAAGATGAGCTATGCCGACAAGCTGTCCATCCCCTATGTGATCTTCCTGGGTGAGGACGAGATCAACGCCGGCGTGGTGGCCTGCAAGGACATGAAGTCCGGCGAGCAGACCAAACTGAATACGCAGGAGACCATCGACCGGATCAAGGCCGGTCTTGCTGAACTGGAAAAAGGAAGCGTGATCGTGGAATAACCACAGAAAGGAGCCTGTTATGAAGCTGACTCTGAAGCGTGACCTGCCGCTGCTGCTGGCGGCGCTGCTGGTGATCTGGGGGCTTTGGTATGCCCGGCCCATCGGTGTGGACACCCTGTATCCGGAACTGGAGCCGGACATCATTGAGGTGTATTTGTCGGATTTCAACACATACCGCCATGAGGATCGGCGCTTGAAGCTCACCGCCGGGACAGAGGAATTTGACGATCTCTGGTCGGAGATTCAGGAATTGCGGTTCCGGCGCTCCCCCTTCAACGTGGTGGTGCAGGCCCTCCCCTTCCTGGAAGGGATCGTGGATACCTACGTCAAATACCCGGAAACCGATGATTTAGATACCATGTCTATCAGCTTCGCGCAGGACAACGGAACTGATATCTGGCGGTCTGAGCATCTGCAATTCGATGTGGACGCATGGAGTTACCGGGACTTTGACCATGGGGTCACACTGCCGCTGTTGATGAAGAACGGCCACGAAATCGGGCAGAAAATGGCCCACGCGCTGTGGGAACAGGCGGCCGAATAAATACAATTTGTTATTTCTGATTTTAATTATACAATTTTAAATCACTTTTCATGGAAAGGAAGCAACAATATGATGCAGAATCGAACCCATACCTGTGGAGAGCTGCGCCTCAGTGACGCAGGCAAGCAGGTGAAAATTTCCGGCTGGATGGAGAACGTCCGCGTGGTCAGCGCCAATCTGGCCTTCGTGGTGGTCCGGGACTTCTACGGCACTACCCAGGTGGTGGCGGAGACCGAGGACATGGTGAACACCTTCAAGGCCATCACCAAGGAGTCCACCATCTCCGTGGAGGGCACCGTCCGGGAGCGGGACAGCAAGACCGACAAGATGGCCACCGGCGACATTGAGATTGTCCCCGCCAAGGTGGAGGTGCTGGGCCGCTGCCAGCACAGCGAGCTGCCCTTCCAGATCAACCGCAGCCGGGAGGCCGACGAAGCCCAGCGGCTGAAGTACCGCTATCTGGATCTGCGGAACCCCGCCGTGAAGAAGAACATCATTCTGCGGTGCAACGTGGTGGCCGCCCTGCGGAAGTCCATGACCGAGCACGGCTTTTTGGAGATCACCACGCCCATTCTGACGGCCTCCTCCCCCGAGGGCGCCCGTGACTATCTGGTGCCTGCCCGGAACCATCCCGGCAAGTTCTACGCGCTGCCTCAGGCTCCCCAGCAGTTCAAGCAGCTGCTGATGACCTCCGGCTTCGACCGTTACTTCCAGATCGCCCCCTGCTTCCGTGACGAGGACGCCCGGGCCGACCGTTCCCCCGGCGAGTTCTATCAGCTGGATATGGAGATGGCCTTCGCCACGCAGGAGGACGTGTTTGCCGTTCTGGAGGACGTGCTGCCTCCCATCTTCGCACAGTACGGCGCTTACAACCGGGCCAGCGGCGCACCCTTCACCCGTATCCCCTACACCGAGGCTATGGAGAATTACGGCTCCGACAAGCCTGACCTGCGGATCGACCTGCGGGTGCAGGACGTCACCGCCGTCCTGGACGGCTGCGGCTTTGAACCCTTTGCCGAGGGCAATCTGGTGAAGGCCGTGAAGGTCAGCGATTTCCACGAGACCCGGAAGTTTATCGACAAAACCCTGGCGGATGTGGAGACCGTGTCCGGCGGCAAGGCCTACTGGTTCCGCATGGACGAAAACGGCGAGCTGGTGGGCGGCATTTCCAAGTTCGTCAATCCCATCAAGGAAAAGGTCATCGAGGCTCTGGGCCTGAAGGCCAACGACTTCGTGGCCCTGTCCGCAGGCAAGCGGGACGCCGCCCTCAAGACCGCCGGTGTGCTGGTCAAGACCCTGGGCGCTGCCGTTCCCGGTCACATGGACAAGGAACAGTACGCCTTCTGCTGGATCGTGGACTTCCCCATGTACGAGATCGGCGACGAGTCCGGCGAGCTGGAGTTCTGCCACAACCCGTTCTCGATGCCCAAGGGCGGCATGGAGACGATGCTGGCCGCCGAGCGCGGCGAGCTCGACCCGCTGAGCATCACCGCCGACCAGTACGACCTCGTCTGCAACGGCGTGGAGCTCAGCTCCGGCGCGGTGCGCAACCACGATCCCGAGATCATGATCAAGGCGTTTGAGCTGGTGCGGCTCGGCGAGGACGACGTGAAGGCCAAGTTCCCCGCGATGTACAACGCTTTCTGCTACGGCGCGCCGCCGCACGCCGGCATTGCTCCGGGCGTGGACCGCATGGTGATGCTGCTCGCGGGCGAGGATTCCATCCGTGAGATCATTCCGTTCCCGATGAACAAGAACGCGCAGGACATCATGATGGGCGCGCCGAGCGAGGTCACGCAGAAGCAGCTCGACGAGCTGCACATCGCCGTGACAGCGCACGAGGACGAGTAATCTTAATACCGGCCGCGCGAAGCATGGCGGTTTTTTGATGCAAGCGCTATGAATACGCCGCGACGTGCTCGCGGTAATACTGCACAGCGAGCCAGCTGCGGTAGAAGCTGCGGTCGGTGTCGCTGAGGACGGAGGTCAGGACGCCGTCGTGCAGGAAGAGCCCGTTCGTGTGCAGCAGCGGCGAGATGTCCCGCATGGCGCGGGAGAGCTGCATATAGCCGGGGCCGGCCCAGCCGCACGCGTCGAACAGCCGCGTCATCAGGAAGCAGGGCGAAAAGTCGCCGCCGTCGCCGGTGAAGTCCGCGCCGAGGACCTCCTTCGCCGCGCGGTTCGCCCAGATGAGATAGGGCGTGGCGTAATAGTTCCGGAAGCCGGCAAGCGTGGACGTGTCAAAATCAATGCCCATCTCCTCATAGACCGAGCCGCCGTTGCCCATCCACGGCTTGTGGTCGCCGAAGAGCACGAGCACCACAGGGGTATCGCGCGCGTCCAGCTCCTGCGTCAGGCGGACATATTCGCGGACCGTTTCATTCACGCCGAAGAGGTAGTTGTTGAGCATATTGCAGCTCTCCTGCGACCAGCCGCTTGCTTCGGGCGAAACATAGGGAACGGTGCTCTCCGTTTCGGCGTAGGGGCCGTGATTCTGATAGCTCACCGCGAAGGAGAACAGGGGCGAGCCGTCCGCCGCGTCGAGGTCGGCGAGCAGGTAGTCCGCGAGCTGTTGGTCGGAATGCCACATGGCGACGTAGGGGTCGACCAGCTCGCCGAAGCCGTTTTCCGTGAAAACGCTCCGTTCAAAGCCGAGGTAGTCGTTCACGCGCTCGCGGTCATAGAACCAGCTGTAGCCGGGGTGCGCGTAGTGCGCCGCGTAGCCCTGCGCCGTGAAGTAGCGGACGTAGGAGCCGGTCGCGCCGCGGTATTCGTCGTGCTCGCTCGCGCCGGTGAGGAAGCCCCACTCGGTATCCACGGTGCCGCCCGCGAAGATGTTCGTGAGCAGGCGGCCGGAGAGGCTTTGCTCCTCGAGCGCGTGCCAGGGGGCATAGACCTCCTGCACCGTGTCAAAGCCCGCGAGGGCATCAAAGTCGGTCAGGTCGCAGAACGCCTCGAGCATCACACCCATGACGGCGACCTTCTCCCCCTCCGGAATGTCTTCATCGGGGAAGGACTCAAGCAGCGCCTGCGCCGCGCGGGCATCGTAGCCCTCCGGCTTTTCGGGGAACAGCTCCGGCACCGAGTGCAGGAAGGAAAGCGCAAAGCCGCGGGAAAGATAGACCTCGTTGTCCGACCAGATATTGATGAGCGCGTCGTTCGCCGTCCTTTTGTAGACGGCTTCGTCGGCGTAGGCGCCGAGGTACGCGCCGACGCCCAGCAGCACGCAGGCCGCCGCGCCCAGCGCGCGGACGCGCCGGCGCTTATCGCCGCGCGGCATGAGGAGCACGGCAAAGGCCAGCATCGCGCCGAGGAGCGCGACCGCCATGTTGACCTCGGCGGTCCGTTCAAATTCGTATTGACTCATGATGCCGCCCGCCGTGCGCAGGAGCAGGATATCGCTCGCGCGCATCGGATCGCCGCGCAGCATGACCTTATAATAGTTGATGAGCGGGAGGCCCACACCGAAAAGGCCGCTGAGCAGCACGCCGCACCAGCAGCGTCCGGACAGAAAATAGCCCAGCCATGCGAGCAGCAGCGGCGGGAAAAGGTTCAGCGCCAGCAGCAGCGGATGATCGAGATAGGACCGGTACAGCTCTGCCTGCGGGAGGGCGGCATCCGCGCAGGCCGTGAGCCACAGGCCGAGAAAGCCGATGCCGACGCCGAGGAGCGTGAGCAGCACGGCGAGGTAGGCGCGGTGGGCGCGGAGCGTCCCGCGGCTCGCGCCGTCGGGCGGAAAAACAAGGCGAGAAAGCTTCAAATCGGGTTCCCCTTCAAAAAGAATAACAGAATTATAACAGATTTTTCGGCAAAAACAACCGCCATTTCCCACCATTCCGCCAAATCCCGCTCAATGTGAGAAAAAAGGATGGTGAAACGGGGGTGAGGGTATTGCATTTTCTTGGCAAAACCTTTATAATTATACTAAATCTTCGTCATGCGGCCTGAAAATATTTTAGGTGTTATGACGAAACAAAAGAAAGGGAGAACATCATGGAAAAGCTCTTTAAGCTCCAGGAGAACGGCACCACGGTAAAAACCGAGCTGCTTGCCGGTCTCACGACGTTCATGACGATGGCCTACATCATCGCCCTGAACCCCAACCTGCTGACCAACTTCGCGGTCGGCACCCCGCTGTGGAACGGTGTGTTCCTGGCAACCTGCATCGCCTCCGCCATCGGCACCATCTGCATGGCCTTCATGGCCAACAAGCCCTTCGTTATGGCTCCCGGCATGGGTCTGAACAGCTTCTTTGCCGTGGTCGTGGCCAACATCGCCGTCATCAACAACTGCGAGTATGAGTCCGCGTTCCAGGCCGGTCTGGTCATCATCCTCGTCGAGGGCATCGTGTTCCTCGTCCTCACCCTCCTGAAGGTCCGTGAGAAGATCGTCGAGGCCATTCCTCTCGGCGTCCGCTACGGCATCGCCCCCGCCATCGGCCTGATGCTGATGAACATCGGTCTCGGCTCCAACGTCGGCATCTATGCCGAGGGCAACGGCTTCACCAGCCCCTTCTACATCATGCGCGACTTCTTCGGCGCCCTGACCCCCAGCATCATCAAGGGCAGCATGGGCGACATCGGCTATCACACCATGGTCCTCACCGCCATCACCGCCTTCCTCGGCGTGTTCGTCATGGTCGTGCTGGCCAAGAAGGGCATCAAGGCCGCCGTGCTGCTTGGTATGCTCTTTTCCTCCGTCCTTTATTGGATCGGCAGCTTCGCATTCCTCGGCGTGAATCCGTTCGCCAGCCTTGAGACCGCGAGCTTCGTGCCCCCCTTCGCCGACATGGTCTCCACCACTCTCTTCAAGTTTGACTTCGCCGGCTTTGTGAACATCGGCTGGTTCACCGCCATCACCCTGATCATCACCTTCTGCATGATCGATATGTTCGACACCATCGGCACCCTCGTCGGCACGGCCTCCCGCGCCGGCATGGTCGACAAGGACGGCAATATGCCCAAGATGAAGGAAGCCCTGCTCTCCGATGCCATCGGCACCATCGCGGGCGCTGCCACCGGTACCTCCACCGTCACCACCTTCATCGAGTCCGCTTCCGGCGTTGAGGCCGGCGGCCGCACCGGTCTGACCGCGCTGACCACCGCCGTTCTCTTCCTCGCCTGCATGTTCCTCGCCCCCATCGCCGCCATCATCCCCGGCGCTGCGACCTCCGCCGCGCTCATCTACGTCGGCGTGCTGATGCTCCAGGGCCTCAAGAACGTCAACTTCGACGATATGGATCAGATGCTGCCGGTGTCCATCATGCTCATCGGTATGCCCGTGTCCGGCTCCATCGGCCACGCCATCGGTCTGGGCCTGATCTCCTACACCGTGGTCAAGGTCTTCTCCGGCAAGGCCAAGGACGTCAGCGTTCTGACCTATGTCATCTCCCTCCTCTTCCTCATCAAGTTCTTCGCGGTGGTGTAAGACCCATACAGCGGCATAAGAAAGAG
>ERZ1106943.4058-NODE-4058-length-10437-cov-3.513485_pt1 | contig 10437 bp, 10 predicted proteins | sample MGYA00403671_ERZ1106943 | MGnify/ENA primary metagenome ERZ1106943 (study PRJEB35170, sample SAMEA104062427) | human gut metagenome | biome: human gut; feature: human-associated habitat; material: faeces | place: Denmark | collected 2012-06-14 ...
CCTGTATATAATAATTCAGGAATTATTATTTTCATCTAATCCAGCTCCTTATCCAGCTTTAATAATGCATAAAATAATGCATCCGCCGCTTTTTTGATATCCTCGGGTTTCGAATACTCCTGTCTGCAGTGTCCTTTTCCACCGACACTCTGAACAAATATCATCCCGGCTTTTGTGATCAGCTCCATATTAGAAGCATCATGTCCTGCCATGCTGACCATCTGTCTTTTCGGTTCTCCGATACTTTCAATTCCGGCATTTATTGCCGCAATCACGTCTTCATCCATTTTTCTGCACGGCTGATTTAAGATTTCTTTTCGATTTACAATAACCTTGCGTTTTTTTTCGATCTTTTCAACCGCCTTTTGAATCTTTTCCAGGATCTGATCCTGGATATTTCTTTCACATGTCCTGATATCAATGATGGCCTTCGCCTGCCCGGGAATAATACTTGCCTCATTCGGTATGATCTTTACATATCCCATAGTCGCTACTACATCCGGATTTTCAAATTCTATTGCTGCCTCCTCAATTTCAAGCGCAATCTCACTGAGTGCCAGCAGCGCATCCTTCCGGTCCTGCATCATTGTTGTCCCTGCGTGGTTTGCCTCGCCAAAAACTGTGATCTCTTCCCGGTAAATGCCGGTGATACAGCTTACAGATCCGACAGAAAGATCTTCTGCCTCTAAATGTCTTCCAAGCTCATTATGTGGCTCTAAAAATGCTGCGATCGTTCCTTTTTCAATTCTCGCCTCATCCAGACGTTCAAAATTTCCACCCAGCTTTGCAATCGCATCCTTTAAGCTCTCTCCGGTTTCTCTGTTCTTACAGTTCACAAGATCTTCCTTTTTTAACCTTCCACTGATCACCTTACTGCCCAGCGTTGAAAGATTAAACGGGTTCGGTTCTTCTCCTGTAAAGGATATGATCCAGACCGGATGCCTGAGCGGAATGTCATCTTGCACAATACGCTGCATAATCTCGGTTGCGATCAGTACTCCCATTGCGCCATCGTATTTTCCTCCATCCGGTACGGCATCATGATGAGAACCGAGCACGATCGGCAGCAAAGGCTCACTGCCTTCCCGCTTCACCCACATATTGGCAATCGGATCCACAACCGGATGAATCTTAAAATTTCTTTCCCAATAAGAAAGCAGCCACTGTCTGGTCTCGTAATCTGCCCGGCTTCCCAGCGCCCGGTCGATTCCACCCTGTTCGTTCATTCCTATTTTTGCCATTTCAAAGAGGTTTGTCATCAGTCTGTCAATGTTGATTTCCATACCCATTTTCTCACCTCGCTCAATATTGGAATTATTCTATTCTTTTAATGTTGATTTTTTCCGCCTTTGCTTTATAAGATCTCGATTGTTCCGGCATCTGCATCGATCCGGATGCGGTCACCGCTTTTTATCGTCTCATAAAATTCCTTATCCACTTTGTCCACCATTGGAATATCCATAATGATGGCACTGGATACCAGCACCGTTTCCGGATACTGGATAATCATTGCCTTTGGAAGATTTCCTTCCTTATTTAACTGGAACAGACCGTCCGCCTGTACCACACTGCTTCCTTTTCCTCCAGGAAAGATCAAAATCTTTCCCGCCATGGACTGTCCTTCCAACGCATGCGCCGGTTCGATCACAACACCGGTCTTTGGATCGATCAGATAAAACATGATCTCATCGGAGGATAGCAAAGCCTCTCCTTCTGCCACTCCTTCTGAAATCTTATGACATGAAAACTTCTTTCCCATATTATTTTACCTCCCCACATAATGCTGCATCGATGCAGGTGTCAAGATCACGGATTACAAATTCGATTCCACGGCGCTTCGGGTAATAAGCACATTTCGGAGATTCCGTTACGCCGATCTTACCTTTCAGGCCATGCCAGCAGGGCTGATCCGGACAGGTATCCGGAACAATAAATGCGCCCGCTTTCTCGATTTTTTCTGTAATATCCATCCGGTCTGCAAGTTCTTTTACATGATAGGAAGTTAAAATCCACATCGGAACTGCCAGCTTCTTTCCGTCGATACGTTCTGCAATATGCATCGCCTGATCCAGCGTGAAATGTGGACATCCGAACATTGCAAAATCAATCTTACGATTTCCCGGATTGGAAATTTCCTCTAAAATTTCCTGTAAATCATCATTTGTGATCACCACTTTGCGCTCCGGCTCTTTGCCTCCAAAAGCTGCCTCAACAGTAGGTGCTTCCGGCGTAAAACCTGCGATATGGTACATGCCATACGCCCCCGATGTATTAAGCTGCGCCCCGAGATTGGTTAAAGCTTCCTTTCCGATATGTTTCGGAAGTCCGGTAAACACCGGTATGCCCGGTCCGATCTTCTTTCCGCAGTAACCCAAAAGATGATATTCAAAATCAGATTTCATATCTGCCTGAACTTCCACCAGAACATTTCCTTTTCGGTTTTCATCCAGCAAAAGTCCGTATTCCGGTACATATCCGGTAATCGCGGCACATAAAGCACTGTTTGCGCCCTCTCTGTTGCTTCTTGCTCCCCAGACCGAATTGATATACGGAGTAGCACTGGATTCAGAGAAAGCGCAGATCTCACCGAAGTTCGGCACATTCGTTGCAACATATGGCGTACAGTTATAGGTAAGCGTTGCTCCAAGTCCTTTGTATGCATTGTGCGTCCGCTGCATCATTTCCACGTCTTCATCTGAAACCATATTATGCTGCTTGAAAAAGGAAATACAAAATCCCGGATTTACGGTAGGTGATACTCTGCAGTGTGCTCCCGCATGCAGCAATTTTTCCGCAAACCAGAGATCTGCATCCTGATTGCTCAATGCAACGTGAGCTCTTGTGATCGGAACCATACGTGGTGCGTCAAAAGACTCTCCGATCGCAACCTGGATCTTCATTGCATACGCGGTTCCTTCCCCATACTTTCCATTCAGCATGTCTTTCTGTTCTTCTGTCAGTTCCATGAAATCATCTCCTCTGAAAATAAAAAACAGCGCTCCGACCATAACTGGTCTCTTTGAGCGCCGTTGCCTTTTGTTTCCTGTTTATTTTTGCTGTTGTATGTATGATACTATCATTATTTGATTGTGTCAAGAATATTTTTATTATTTTAAGAAAAATAAATTTTCTGCTGATTATCGATCTGCTCGATCTTTGCCAGACGTTCCTCCATTTCCGGAAGCTGTTTTGAAACATCCGTGATCAAAAGATTGATAAACGCCATCGGTGTACTGTAAAGATCAAAAACAGATGCGACTGTCGTTGGTATAAAAACCTTCGTATCCGCATACTTACACAACGGTGAAAAACGACTGTCTGTGATAACGTCTATCTTATACCCGTCTTTTCGTAATTCTTGTACTTTTTCGACCAGGACTCTCGGATAGCGCGGAAGTCCCATCGCAATCACCCGTACCCGCTCTTTTTTATATTTTACCTGAAAATAATCCCAGTCGTTGCCATCCGGTGTTACCAGTCGCACATTGTCCCGCAGTTTGTCCAACGTATAGCGCATATAAGGCAGCAGGGTAGCTGACATACGGGCAGAAAGCAAAACGATCTCTTCTGCATTTACAATCGTGTCTACCAGCTTATGATAATCCGCTCCCGCTGTAATCTCCTTTAACGTACGAAGGTTTTCAATCTCACGCTCGATCACATCATCTGTATGGTGCGTGCTCACGGAAGTATAGTGATAGCGTTCCGGTGCGGTAATTTCTTTTCCGACAAATTTCTGTAAATTGCGCAGGAAATCCGCATATCCACGATAGCCCAGTGCAATACAGAATTTTGATACACTGCCCTGACTGACGGAAAGCTGCAAAGCCAGTTCACCTGCTGTCATAAAAATAATCTGCATATAATACTGTTCAATATATGCGGCAATCTTTTTGTAGACGGTGGAATCCGCGGATACTACCAGCATGCGGTTCACCAGTCCTTCCATATCTTTAATCTCTGTCACTTTTTTTGTCAAACAATCCCTCCTACTTTATTTATGCTGCCCTTTATCGCTTTATCTGAGAATGAAATCATTCCTTATATGCTAAATATTACTTGTTCTATAAAACGCTGTCAATAAATAATTTCATTTTTATTCAAAAAAAAATATTGACATCATTCCTGTTTTGCTCTACTATGTGGTGGAAAAATATTACAATTCATTTTTTACAATAGAAGAAGGGGTCATTATGAGTCAAAAAAAAGAAACTTCTCTGTCCGCAGCAGAAGTATTAGTAAAATGTCTGGAGAACGAAGGCGTTCAATATATCTTTGGTATTCCCGGAGAGGAAAACCTGGATGTAATGAACGCCTTAAAATTTTCAACGATCAAATTTATCACTGTACGCCATGAGCAGGGGGCAGCCTTTATGGCAGACGTATATGGAAGACTGACCGGAAAAGCCGGTGTCTGCCTTTCCACTTTAGGTCCGGGCGCAACCAACCTGATCACCGGTGTTGCAGATGCCAACAGTGATGGTGCCCCACTCGTTGCTATCACTGGTCAGGTCGGCACCGAGCGCATGCATCTTACCTCGCACCAGTTTCTTGAACTGGTCAAGCTGTTTGAGCCGATCACCAAGCGAAGCAAGCAGATTGTCCGCCCGGATACGGTAAATGAGATTGTCCGTATTGCATTTAAGTATGCGGAAAACGAAAAACCTGGCGCTGCGCTGATCGATCTGCCAACCGATATTGCAAAACTGCCAGTCGAGGGGCTGCCTGCACAGACACCTTTAAAGCGCAAGCTTCCAAACCGTGAATTTGCATCCATTGACAGAATTGAAGCAGCCGCGAGACTGATCAACGAGGCAAAAATGCCGGTAATTTTAGTTGGCCATTCTGCAGTACGCGACAAAGCCAGCCGTGCTCTCACTGTTTTGGCAGAGCAGCTTCGTATTCCTGTCATTAATACCATGATGGCCAAAGGCATGATTCCGTATACCAGCAAATACGCTATGTGGACCGTTGGTATTCCTCAAAAAGATTATACCAATAAGGTTTTAGAGGATGCCGATCTTGTCATTGCGATCGGATATGATATCGTAGAGTACGCTCCCGGAAAATGGAATGCCAACGGCAGCAAAAAAATTCTGCACATCGATCAACGGCCTGCACACATTAATAAGCTTTACCAGCCGGAAACGGAGGTGATTGGTGATATTTCCGATTCTCTGATCCAGCTTCTCAGACTCTGTGAACCAAAAGCAGAACCTGTCTGCGCGCTTTCAATCAAAGCGGAAATGGAAAAAGAATTTGAAAGTTATGAAAGTGACAACGCATTTCCTCCAAAACCTCAGAAAATCCTCAGTGATATCCGCAAAGTTATGGGAAAAGATGATATTTTGATTTCAGATGTAGGAGCCCATAAGATGTGGATTGCCAGACATTACAACTGCTATAAGCCCAATACCTGCATCATATCAAACGGTTTCGCTACTATGGGAATTGCGGTTCCCGGATCTATTGCTGCCAAACTGGTCCATCCGGATAAAAAAATCCTTGCCGTCACCGGTGACGGAGGGTTTATGATGAATTGCCAGGAACTGGAAACGGCATGCCGCATTGGTACTCCGATTGTAATTTTGATTTTTAATGACTCAGCTATGGTCTGATCAAGTGGAAACAGGAGGATCGCTTTGGCAGCCATTGCTTTGTAGATTTTACAAACCCGGATTTTGTAAAATTTGCAGAAAGTATGCATGCAAAGGGTTACCGCATCGAGAAAACAGAAGACTTTATTCCAACTTTAAAAGATGCATTCAAGCAGAATATTCCCTGCATTATAGACTGTCCGATCGACTATCGTGAAAACACCAAGCTGACGCAGCATCTTCAGGAAATTTACGAAGAAATTTAATGCCCCTGGATCTGCCAGCGCTCCTGCTCCGCCTGCGCGATCTCCTCTGGTGTCGCTGTATCCTCGTTTGCCTGACATACGATCGTGAGGGTACTGTAACGATGCATATCCGTAAGGTCAATGTCAAGTCCGTCCACCATACGCACCACCGGGCGCAGGCTGGAAATATGGTTGTTGCGCACGATCACGCCTTTTCTGCCATCCGAGAGAAGCACCTGCATTCCTTTCGGATAGATCGGAACATACTTCATGAACACGTCAACCACTTTTTCATCAAACAGTGTCGCGGTTCCGCCCATCAGATATTCGAGTGCCTCTGAGCAGGCATATGCCTTTTTATAGGAACGCTTTGAAGTAAGCGCGTCATAGACATCCACCACATGCAGGATCTTCGCGAAGATATTGATCTTATCCCCGGTCAGTCCGCGCGGATAACCACTGCCATCCTCGTTCTCATGATGGCACAGAACACCCATGCGGACATTGGAAGAAAGTTCAAAACGATCCGCAAGCAGATCATAAGACTTCTGCGGATGTTTCTTTATGATATCATATTCCTCCGTTGTCAGCTTCGATGGTTTATTTAAGATTTCAGCCGGAACCTCAAGTTTCCCCATGTCATGAAACATTCCCGCGATGCACAGTTCCTTTAGCTTGTCCGCGGAAAAGCCCATTCCCATTCCGACGATCGTCGCAAGAACCGCCACATTCACGGAGTGCTGATACGTATAACTGTCAAAGGTCTTCAAGTCTACCATGTCAATGGAAACCGATTCCGCACTAAGGATCCGTTCTACGATCGCTTCTGCCACTTTCTTTGCCTCATCCAGATCAAAATTGCGGATGGACTGGCATGCCTCACTGCGGATTTCCGGTGACAAAATGTCATCGATCCGGATATCCCTTGTAAGATTATCCTGGATATAAATCCCCGCATAACCCAGTTCGCGCAGTCTCGTCACATTCAGCTCTGAAAGTCTTTTTCCCTGACACAGCAAAATACTGTCATTCGCGTCATAAATATCTTTTCCGATGATCATTCCGGAGGTTACCGCTTCGATCAGCATATATCTCATTTTTCAATGTCCCCTTATTCAAAACATCAACAACTATTCTACACAATAATATTTATTATAACATGATTTTCCACGAATAGACTGTTCCAGATTTTTTTCTCTGTTTTTCCCAGTTCCTTCATCCTTTTTTTCCCTTTTTCGTCTTTTTGACGATGTATCAGGAGAGTTTCTCTACCTTTTCCACAAGTAAAGTATCCCCTTTTACCCGAAATTTAATCTCATATCCGGCAAAGCCAAAACCGTATACTCTCATCTCATCATTCTGATAGGACGGTCTTGGATCCTCTGAAAGAACCGCCAGCAGTGCCTCTCTTTTTTCTTCCGGCAGTTTATAAAGCAGCTCATCCGGGCAAGAAACTTTTAAGGCATAGTCTTTCACCCGTCCCGCAAATCCCGCGGCTGCGTCCGGCACCGCCTCAATGTGCGGAAGATACGGCTTGATATCATAAACCGGGGTCTGATCCATCAGATCCGCCCCGGACACGATCAGCACGTCTCCATATTTTTCGGTATGTCTCACTTCTTCAAGCGCAACTAACGAAAGCCCGATCGGATTCGGGCGGAACGGCGAGCGTGTCGCAAAAACGCCGACCCTCGTATTGCCGCCGAGTCTTGGCGGTCGAACGGTCGGCGACCACTGTTTTCCCGCATTCTCGGAAAATCCCCAGATCAGCCAGAGGTGGGAATACTCTTCGATCCCGCGCAGAGCATCCGGTGTCCGGTATTCTTTTTCAAAAACAAGCATCGCCTTTAATTCCGGCACCAGATTTCCCTGCCTAGGGATTCCAAATTTGGAAGGGAAATCGGTGTGGATAAAGGCGATCGGTTTTAATACAGTATCCATTATTATTCCAGTACGCTGCGGATGTCCGCCTCAGACGCAGTAACAGACCCCTGCACCATCTCCGGTTTTCCTCCGCCCTTTGCTCCAAATTTTTCCCGCAGGGCAGCCGCCGCCTCACGGCAGTCCTTCGATCTGCTTCCGACAATATAATGATAGCCGTCCGCATCGGATCCCGCAAAGATCCCGCAGATCCCACTGTGTGCCTCGACCAGCGCGTTTACCGCATTGCGCATGACAGGGACATCCAGATCTTCTTCAAATAAAAGTACATCGGTCTGATCCGACGGGATCTCCGAAAGCTTCTGCTGCATCATCTTTTCATTTGCCGCCGCAAGCTTTGCCTTCATCGCCTGATTCGTATTCTTTAACTTGTCCACTGCCTCGCCAAGTCCCTCCTGGTTGGCAGAAAGCTTTGCGGAAAGTTCCGAGAGCACCGCCGCTTTTTTCCGAAACTCCAGGAGTGCGCGGAACCCACACAGGATGCTGATACGGACGCCGCCCTTATAACTCTGGACATTTAATACTTTTAACATTCCGATCTCGCCGGTGCGCTTCACATGCGGCGCACAGCAGGCGCAGACATCATAACCTGGTATCGTCACGATACGGACCTGTCCCTCGATCTCGATCTTGCTGCGATAATCGAGCGTCTCTAATTCCTCTTTTGTCGGAAATGTTACTTCAATCGGAATATTTTTAATAATTGCTTCATTTACGGCATATTCGACCTCAGCCACATCCGCTTCGGATAATACGCCGTTAAAATCCATCGTCACCGTCTGGTCGCTCAGATGAAATCCGACATTTTCATAGCCAAAACGGCTGTGAACCAGACCGGAAAAAATATGCTCGCCGGAATGCTGCTGCATGTTGTAAAAGCGATGTTTCCAGTCGATCTTTCCTTTTACCGTGCTTCCCACCTCGGCCGGAGCAGCGAGCGTATGCGTGATCACGTCTTTTTTTATCTGGACATCCAGAACCGAAATACCGTTTATCGTTCCCTGATCCGGGCTCTGTCCTCCCTCTTCCGGGAAAAACAGCGTCTGGTCCAGTGTTACCGCATAACCTGTGGTATCCTTCTTTTTTACCTCTTCACAGGTAAGTACCTTTGCTTCAAATTCTGTCCCATATGCATCCAGATCATACAATTTTTTTGTTGTTTCCATATATTCCCTCTTCTGTTTCTGTTTACTCCGTTTTTTCGCTCCAGAAATCCACCGGCTCATAGTCCTGCAGTTTTGCAAGAAAACCGAGTTCCTGCAGTTTTTCCTGGATCATATCAAGGATCTCCTCACTGTCTGCCGTGATCGTATGATAATGATAACCCGATGTCACATTTTTAAGCAGGCTCGATTTTCCGGTGCGAAGATCATTCAGATATTCGCGTATATCCATACGGGATTTTATATTCATATCTGCCTTGACCACACCATAGACTTTGTGATAGACAAACACATTCTGCACTTTTCCGCCCATATCCACGATCGTATTCAGTTCCTTCTCCACATCCTCATCGGAATGGATCACCTTTAACACGCGGACGGCTTCTTTCTTTTTTTCCACCAGATAACCACGGTTTGTCGAATAGATGGAATAACCGTTTGCACGGAGCAGCGCCATGTCCTGAACAATGACCTGTCTGCTGACCTGCATTTTTTTGGAAAGCATCAGACCGGAAACCGGCTTCTCACTCTTTTCCAGGATCTGTATGATCTCCTTCCTTCTGTCTTCTCCACTCATGCCCGAAACTCCTTTTTTATTTATACCACATGCAGATTTTTCAAAGAAATATCAAGGATCGGCGCCGAATGGGTAAGCGCGCCGCTTGAGATGTAGTCCACGCCAAGATCGGTAAGACGCGCGATGTTTTCTTTGGTCACGTTGCCGGAAACTTCCACCTCAGCCTTTCCGTCTATGATCTTCATTGCTTCTTCCATATCCTCATGCTTCATATTATCCAACATAATAATGTCCGCGCCCGCTTCCACCGCTTCTCTTACCATGTCAAGGTTCTCAACTTCCACCTCGATCTTGCGGACAAACGGAGCGTATTCCTTTGCCATCTCGATCGCCTTTTTCACGCCGCCGGCTGCTCCGATGTGGTTATCTTTAAGAAGGACTCCATCAGAAAGATTATATCTGTGATTACAGCCGCCTCCGACTCTTACTGCGTATTTCTCGAATACACGGCAGTTTGGTGTGGTCTTACGGGTATCAAGAAGAGTGACATTGCTTCCCTCGAGAAGTTTTGCAACCTGTCTGGTGTAGGTCGCGATACCGCTCATTCTCTGAAGGTAGTTGAGTGCTACTCTCTCTCCGGAAAGGAGAACACGGATGTCGCCTGTTACCGTCGCCATCAGATCACCTTTTTTGACTTCATCACCGTCCTTACAGTGGAAATCGATCTCTGTTTTTTCGTCAAGGATCGTAAATACTCTTGCGTAAATGTCAAGACCTGCGATCACGCCGTCTTCTTTTGCGATCAGGTAAACCGTTCCTTTGGTTGCGGTCGGCATAACTGCGTTTGTGGAAACGTCCTCGCTTGTGATATCTTCCTGTAATGCCATGCGGATCAGCTGATCTGCATGCATTTTCATTGTAATTTCGTTCATGCTCTTTTCATCCTTTCGATTTCATTCCATACCATTTTGTGA
>ERZ1106943.4062-NODE-4062-length-10435-cov-2.568015_pt1 | contig 10435 bp, 7 predicted proteins | sample MGYA00403671_ERZ1106943 | MGnify/ENA primary metagenome ERZ1106943 (study PRJEB35170, sample SAMEA104062427) | human gut metagenome | biome: human gut; feature: human-associated habitat; material: faeces | place: Denmark | collected 2012-06-14 ...
CTTGCGCTTCTTCTCCACATCGGTGATGACATAGTTGATGGTGACCTCGGCAGCAGTGCCGGCGGGCGTCGGGATCGCAATAATGGGAACGCAGGGCTTTTTCGTGTCCGCAACGCCCTCAAGTGAGCGCACGTCGGCAAATTCGGGGTTGTTTATGATGATGCCGATGGCTTTGGACGTATCCATGGGCGAGCCGCCGCCGATGGCGATAATCCAGTCGGGCTCGAACTCGCGCATGGCCTCGGCGCCCTTCATAACCGTCTCGATGGACGGGTCGGACTCGACGCCCTCGAACAGCTTGACCTCGAAGCCGCCCTCTTTGAGGTCGGCCTCGACGTCCTGCAGGAACCCGCCGCGGCGCATAGAGCTGCCGCCAGAAACGATGATGGCCTTCTTACCCTTGAGGTTCTTCACCTCGTGGCGAGCGCCCTCACCAAAGTACAGATCGCGAGGATTGGTAAAACGTCCCATACTGTGCCTCCTAAACAAGCCCCTCTTAGACTTGCGTATATAACGGAGCACCCGATTGGCTCCGTTAGGACCATTTTGCGCGTTGCCGGCGATGACAATGCGCGATGTCTAAACGTCTCAACGCTCAGACAAACACTATTTTACCGTTCTGGTTGGTCAGTTATTCACCTAAAGCCGCCAATGATGAAACGTTTTTTCTATCCCTGAAGACCCTTGTGCGGCATCCATACTCCCAAGCTGGGCAAACGTTTTATCAAGGTTGACTACATATCCCGGGCAGGACGGTGCCCCTCCAAAATATGCACCGTTCGCCGCCAAAAATCGACCGTTTGCGGCACCGTGATACCACTCGGTCGTCCAAGGTGCCGACATTTGTGCGACATCCGTCTTCGTGGTGCAAAGGTGCAAGTCCAAGTGCGGCACCCCCGGTGTGTCACATGCGGGTAAACTAGAACCTTATATAGAGATATTTGAACCCTAACCGCAGCAAAGGAGGCTCCATGGCATTTGATCCCATTCAAGAGGATTGCCATCGCCTCGTTCTTGAGGCCTTGCGCCGCGACAATATCCCGCTCACCGACGCTGCCGCCGTAGAGCATCTGATGGAACAATTCACCCGCAACCCCGCACCGCTCATCGTGCACGACCGCGACCGCGCCGGGCACCTCATTGCCAAGGTGGTCGAGGCCGTCGACTACCGCATTCCCTTTATCCCTGACGATACCCAGGCCGAGCAAGAAGAGGCAGCTGCCGAGAACATGCTCCGCGAGGCAGCCGCGCTCGATCCGGCCAACTGGGACGCTCAGCGCATGCTGACTGCTCTCACCGCCAGCTCCAACGAGGAGTACGTACAGTATTTGGTATCCAAGCGCGATGAAGTCGAGCACGACCTGGCACTCAAGATCGCCTCGGCGCAGGACCCCTACGAGCGCGAGGCCGCAGGCGACCTGACCCGCCGTCCCTACCTGCGCTGGCTTGCCGCCCTTGCGTCGCGCGCCCTCATTAGCGGCCGCTATCGCATGTCGCTCGAAGCCGCAAACCGCAGCTTGGACTTTGCACCCAACGACCCCGCTGGTGTCCGCCACACCGCGATGCTCGCCATGGCAAAGCTCGAATACCCCGCCGAGGAGCTCAAGCGCTTTCGCTCTGCCCACTCCGTCCCCTATCTCGCCAACACGCCGCTGCGCCGTCGTCCCAAGGACGCTGAGCGCGACTTGGACCCATGGACGCTCATCGCGCTGATGAGCGCTGCCTGGCGCGAGCTGGACTACGAGGGCGCCGAGCACTACTTGCGTATCCTTGCGCGCTCGTGTCCGCACGCAGCCGAGGCACTCTACTTCCAAACCGAGTTTCCCGATGGCGTCTATGCCCGCGTCAACGTGGGTGTGGGCTCCACCGACGAACTTGTCCTTGCGCTGTCCGAGGCGACGCCGGTACTGCAGGAGGGCCTGGGCGCCCCCGACAACGCCAGTTTTGCCGCCTGGGTCGCCACCAACGATATCGTGCGCTCCCAAATCGATGAGCGCATACTGCGGGCGGCCGAGCAGGGTTTGCCGTTTAAGGGAGGAGACCTCTAATGGATCCGAGCGTCTACATCCCCGCCTACCTGGAGCGCGCCTACCTTGCGTCGCACCCCGAACTCACCGATGCAGCACGCAATCTTGTCCATAACGACGTGAACGTCAACCCTCATAAGTATGCGCAGACCGAGCATGCCCAGGCGCTGCTGTCCTATGCCGGTGTCCACCGCCACCTGCTCGATGAGCTCCATCGCATCGAGAACATGGGCAGCGACGAGGAGTTCGAGCAGACGCGCAATCGCCTGTTCGACGACATGCGCGATGAGCTGCTCAAAATTGTCCGCGTCGATGCACTGGCCGTCGACGCGCAGCTGCTCGCCATCATCCTGGCCGACACGCCCGTTGACGCCTGCCTGGGTGACCTGATGAAGCTCGAGGCGACCACGGCCGATTACCTGCAGCAAAGCGTGCCCGGGTTCGACATGGAAGCCCCGCACTACTGGGCCAATAATGTTTTGGCCGACGGTGTCACCGCGGCAGACCTTACCGTGAGCGAGCCGGCCCTTATCGGGTGGCTCCACACGCTCGAGGCCATCTCGCAGCTGTGCATGGCGAGCGCTCGTTACCGTGCTGCCGCCAACTACGCCCGCCGCGTCCTTAAGGCAGAAGGCTATCCCACCCGGGCCGCAGGCACCGTGCTGCTCGCCCTCGCTCGTCTGGAAGACCAAGACGGCTTTTTTGCCCTGGCCCACCAGCTCGAGGAACAGGTGGGAGCCGATGCACTCGAGAACTCCCCCTGGTACCTGCTCGCCCGCACAATCCTCTTGTTCAAAACGAACAAGATGCGTCCGGCGGTGCGTGCGCTGCGTGAGTTCGCTAACCGCTGCGAGGGCGGCGCATTCTTCTTGCTGAATCCCATGTACCAGACACCGTACCTTCCCTGCCGACCCGAGCCGCGCGACCCCTGGGACCTCTCGCACCAGGCGGTTTGGGAAGCCGAGGGCATTATCTCGGACACCCCCGACTTTGCCCCCTGGGCCAACGCCTGCGAAGATGTATCTCAGCTTGCCCAGGAATTTGCGCGCCGCTACGGATTTTAGTGACGCACTCGACCCGACCATGTCGTTTACGTTAGGAACGGTTTCATGAATCTCCGCTCATCTCTTGCCTGCACCTCGAGCGATATCGCTCGCTGGGGACTGCGCTCTGTCCTCAAACGCCAGGGCGGCGTACTCCCCGGCCGCATCGCCATGAAGATCGATCCCGAGTTGCTGAGCGACCTCGCTGGCCTTGTCGACCGCAGCGTGGTGATTACGGGTACTAATGGCAAGACCACCACCTCCAACCTCATCGCCGACGCCGTTGCCGCCAGCGGCGCCACCGTGGTATGCAACCGCGCCGGCAACAACATGGAGCCGGGCGTGGTGGGCGCACTGCTCGAAGCGCGCAGCGGCCTCAAGCGAGCCGGTGGCGGCAAGCGCGTGGGCGTTTTTGAGTGCGATGAGCTTTACACCGTACGCGTCCTGCCCAAGCTCAAGCCGACGTACTTCGTGCTGCTCAACCTGTTCCGCGACCAGCTGGATCGCTATGGCGAGATCGATCACACCCAGGAGGTCATCGCCCATGCGTTGGAGCTCTCGCCGACAACAACGCTTATCTACAACGCCGACGACCCGCTGTGCGCCTCGATTGCCGCGCGCGTTCCCAACGCGAGTATTGCCTTTGGCATCGACGGCGCCACCAACACCGAGTCCGACCGTATTAGCGACTCACGTTTTTGCTCACAGTGCAACGCGCCGCTGGAGTATGACTACGTGCAATACGGCCAGCTCGGCGCCTACCATTGCCCCTCGTGCGGCTGGGCCCGCCCTGCGCTTGTCCGTCGCGTGACGGGCGTGGAGCTCGGCTGCGACGGCTATGGTTTTGACCTGGTGTTTGGATCTGATTCCAGCGCGCCAGCCGCACACATCGTCACGCGTTACAACGGCCTGTACATGGTCTACAACGTTGCCGCTGCATTCTTTGCCGCACATGAGTTAGGCGTGGATACGGCGCACCTGCAGCCCACGCTCGATGCCTACGTCCCCGCCGGCGGACGCATGGGCCGCTGGGATATCGCCGGCCACACCGTCGAGGCCAACCTGGCTAAGAATCCCGTAGGCTTCGATCGACAAATCCAGTCCATCAAGACGGCAGGCGGCAGACTCTGCGCTTTCTTCCTCAACGACAACGATGCCGACGGCCACGATGTATCGTGGATCTACGACGTCGACTTTGAGCGCATCGCCGACACGCCGGGTCTTGTCGCCTTTGCCGGAGGCACGCGCGCGCACGACATGCAGGTGCGCCTCAAGTACGCCGGCATCGATGCCGCGATTATCTCGGACGTCGCGCAGGCAATTGGCGCCGTGGCAGACGAGGCCGCCAATGACACCTTCTACGCCGTCGCCAACTACACGGCCTTCCCGCCGCTGGTCAAGGAGCTCGACGGACTGAAGGGCACCACCGCCGACGCTGTTGCCGGGCGCGCCGTAGCCCGTGCCGACGGCAGCGCTCTTCCTGTCGGCATCGCGTCAGCCGAGCTTTCGCGCCCGTTGCGCATCGTCTACCTGTATCCCGATGCCCTTAACCTCTACGGCGACGGCGGCAATGTTATCGCGCTCGAGCGCCGTTGCGCCTGGCGTGGCATTCCCGCGCGTGTAGACGAGGTCCGTATGGGCGAGGTGCTCGACCTGACGGACGCCGACATCGTCATGATGGGCGGCGGCTCCGACCGCGACCAGCTAGCCGTGGCACACGAACTGCTCGCCCAAAAAGACAAGGTCGCGGCCTATGTTGAGGATGGCGGCTCGCTGCTTGCCATCTGTGGCAGCTATCAGCTGCTCGGCCGTTCGTACTACATGGGCGACGATCGCATTGAGGGCCTGGGCGTCATTGCCGCCGAAACCGTACGTGGCTCCGATCGCCTGATCGGCAACGTTGCCGTCAAAACCAATCTGGCACCTGAGCCCTTTGTGGGATTCGAGAACCATGGCGGTCGCACCCTGCTCGACGCGGAGGCAACGCCGCTCGGAACGTCCGTCGTCGCGGGCACCGGCAACAACGGCGATGATGGCCTTGAGGGCCTCATCTACAAGGGCGTCATCGGCACGTACCTGCACGGACCGGCACTGCCCAAGAACCCCGAGCTCGCCGACTGGCTGATCGCGCACGCCCTCGAGCGGCGCGACGATGCGCAGGCCACAGCCCTGCTGCCGCTCAAGCCCCTCGACGACACCTACGAGCGCGCCGCCCACGACGCCGCCATGAAGCTCCTCCCCTAACGCCCCAACCGCCACAAAGGGATAGACACCTTTGTGGTGGTTTTTCAGTTTGCCAACGATATGTGAACGGCTAAAAAAGTCTGCTATACTCTTTCCCGCTGTCCCCATCGTCTAGCGGCCAAGGACGCCACCCTTTCAAGGTGGATATCGCGGGTTCGAATCCCGCTGGGGGCACCACAGAATCTGAGCAGCCCGTTACCAATTCGGTGGCGGGCTTTTTGCTACCGATATGCCGGGATTCGAACCCGACAGGGTGCGGATTCCCGCATCATCGCAAGGCCTGTGGTCAAATAATGGCAAATATGAGTACTGTTACCATTTTAGTTACAGCGATTTCATGCCTTCAGAAGGCGATTTAGCCGTCAGGCGTCCTACGGCGGAAAAATAGCAGACGTTTATCGGCTAAGTACTTGTACATATGTTGCGTAACACTACATATTTTGCAAATAAATAATGCTACAGAACTTGTGACAGTACTCATATTTGACGTTTTTTGTCCACAACCCTTTATACCTAGGCAAGTCGGCGGCAAAACGGGCTTCAAAGCGCCCTTCGCAAACAAAAACCGGGGCCCGCATGATGCGGACCCCGGCTCAATACCGTGACGATATGTCAGTTACGTTCTACACGTAGAACAGGATGTCGTCGTAGGTCGGGACCGGCCAGTAGTCGGCGGCCACGATCTCCTCCATGGCGTCCACGGCGGCACGCAGCGCATCCATAGCGGGAACGACCTCGTGCGCGTACACGTTGGCCTGCTCCTGGCCATCGAGGCCCTCGGCCTTCTGATGCACGGCGTCGAGCGCCTTGATGGAGTCGTTGATGGTGGTGATGCCGTTGCAAAGCTTGTTGAGCGTGTTCTGCTCACACTGCATGGCGGCCTCGGCGCCGGCGGCGCGGATAGCCTCAAGGCCCTTAGCGACCTTGGTGGCATAGGCGGTAATGGCCGGGCGATAGGTACGACGCGCCTCGCGAACCATCGTGGTGGCCTCGATATTCATGAGCTTGTTGTACTTCTCGAGCTTGCAGTCGTAGCGGCACTGAGCCTCGGCCTTGGTCAGGACGCCCGTCTCCTCAAAGAGCGCAATGGCCTTATCGGAAACAAAGGCGGGCAGGGCGTCGGCCGTGGTCTTGTTGTTGGCAAGGCCGCGCTTCTCGGCCTCGACGGGCCACTCGTCGGAGTAGCCGTCGCCAGAGAACAGGATGCGCTGGTGATCGGTCAGGACCTTCTTGCAGTACTCGAGCGCGGCGTCCTGGAACTTATCCTCGGGCGTACCCTCAAGCGCGTCGGCGAAGGACTTGAGCGACTTGGCCACGGCGGCATCGAGCACCAGGTTGGAGTCGGAGACGTTCTGCTCGGAGCCGCAGGCACGGAACTCGAACTTGTTGCCGGTGAAGGCAAACGGGGAGGTGCGGTTGCGGTCGGTGTTGTCCTGCATCAGCTTGGGCAGGGTATCGGCACCCAGGTCAAGCACGCCGCGCGTTGCATGGACGGAAGCCTTGCCATCGATGATCTTCTCAACGACCTCGGTAAGCTGGTCGCCCAGGAAGATGGACATAATCGCCGGAGGAGCCTCGTTGGCGCCCAGACGATGATCGTTGCCGGCCGAGGCAACGGAGGCACGCAGGAGCTCCTGATAGTTATCGACGGCCTCGATCACCGCGGTGAGGAAGACGATGAACTGCAGGTTGTCGAGCGGGGTGTCGCCCGGATCGAGCAGATTCTCGGACTCGGTGCCGAGCGACCAGTTGTTGTGCTTGCCCGAACCGTTGATGCCCTCGAAGGGCTTCTCGTGCAGCAGGCAGACCAGGTCGTGGCGGGAGGCGATGAGCTTCATCTTCTCCATCATGACCAGATTCTGGTCGATGGCCTCGTTGACCTCGCCATAGACCGGTGCGAGCTCATGCTGGCAGGGAGCGACCTCGTTGTGCTTGGTCTTGGCGGGAATGCCGAGCGCCCACAGCTCATCGTCCAGGTCCTTCATGTAGGCCGAGACGGTGGGGCGGATAGCGCCAAAGTAGTGTTCCTCGAGCTCCTGGCCCTTGCAGGGAGCGGCGCCAAAGAGGGTGCGGCCGGTGATGACCAGGTCCTTGCGCTTGCGGTAGGCGTCCTTCTTGATCAGGAAGTACTCCTGCTCGTCGCCCACGGAAGGAACAACCTTCTTGGGGGTCTTGCCAAACAGCGCCAGAACGCGCTTGGACTCACGCGAGAGCGCGGTCATGGAACGCAGCAGCGGGGTCTTCTTGTCCAGGGCCTCGCCCGTATAGGAACAGAAAGCCGTGGGAATGCACAGGACGTCGTCCTTGATAAAGGCGGGGCTAGTGGGATCCCAAGCGGTGTAGCCACGGGCCTCGAAGGTGGCGCGTAGGCCGCCGTTGGGGAAGCTCGAGGCATCGGGCTCGCCCTGGATGAGGTTCTTGCCCGTAAACTTGGTGATGGCGGTGCCGTCGTGGTTGGGCTCGAGGAAGCTGTCGTGCTTCTCGGAAGTAATGCCCGAAAGCGGCTGGAACCAGTGCGCGTAGTGTGTAGCGCCCTTGGAGATGGCCCAGACCTTCATAGCGTGGGCAACAGCGTTGGCCACATCCAGGTCGAGCGGCTCACCGCCCTCGAGGGTTGCAGCAAGGCGCTTCCAAATGTCCTTGGGGAGGTAGTCCTTCATGACTTCCTCAGAGAACACCATGGTCCCGAAGCGGTCAGTAAGTTCGGCCATACGGAACTCCCTTCGTATCGGCACCGCGTGAGAAGCGGTGTTGATTACTAACGAACGAGTCATAGCTTAGACTCGCCGTGTTTCCGCAACATTACCGTTATGTTGCTGTCGCGAAACCAATCAATGAGGTTACCGCATCGCGGCGGCGTTGCCACCCTCAACAGCCAATCAACTGTATAAATTGCAGACCTTTCCCCATGGTTTAAGGGTAGTCAATTTGGGATGGGGCTCTATTAACTGGTATTTCACATCAGATACCAGTCTTTATAGCCCCATCCTAGATTGACCGCCCTGTTATAGGGAATGCCGATAGCAAGGCATCTTTGATTGGTATCCCCAAATAGCGAGTGAAACTCCACCGTGACACAGCAGTGCTGTAGAATCCTTACAACACATCACACTATTATGTATCTAGAGGAGCACGATATGCGCGTCGACGAGGTTTTTAAGCAGGCAGCATCCCAGGGCACCGCGCCCATTTCGTTTGAGATGTTCCCGCCCAAGGGCGAGCTTACCCTCGACACGGCTCGCGAGTTGGCAGGCAATCTGTGCAAGCTTTCGCCGAGCTTTGTCTCGGTCACCTGCTCGGCCGGCGGCTCGGGCAACGGTGCCACCACCGCCCCCATCGCGCATATGATTACGAGCGAATTCGATACACCCTCGGTGGCACACCTTACCTGCGTGGGCCGCTCGCACGCCGATATCGCCGCCAAGATCGATGAGTACCGCACCGCCGGCGTGGAAAACATCCTGGCCCTGCGTGGCGATCTCCCTGCCGGCGCGACCGAGGACGACAAGCCCGCCTCGGACTACGCCTACGCCCGCGACCTCATCCCCGAGCTCGTCGACGCCAGCTTTTGTGTGGGCGCCGCAGCCTACCCCGAGGGCCACATTGCCTGTGAGGACCTCAACCTCTCGGTCGAACACCTCAAGCAAAAGCAGGACGCCGGCGCGAGCTTCTTTGTGACGCAACTCTTCTTTGATAATGAGTGCTTCTACCGCTTCCGCGAGCTTGCCGATAAAGCGGGCATCACGGTGCCCATTACCGCGGGCATCATGCCGTTTATGGGCAAGTCGCAGATCAGCCGCATGGTCTTTATGTGCGGAGCGTCGCTGCCTTCCCCCGTCATCAAGATTCTCGCCAAGTACGAGAACGACCCCGAGAGCCTGCAGGCAGCCGGTGTAGATTATGCCGCCCGCCAGCTTTGCGACCTCAAGGAGCACGGCGCCGACGGCCTGCACCTGTACACTATGAACCGTCCTGCGATCGCCGCGACCATTATGGAGCGCCTGGGGTAATGGAAAAACCGCACATCGATACAACCGCTGTCGAAGTGCCGGCCGACCTTGCGTCGCCGGCGCTTTACCGTGTCGATGCTGCGCACCATCCCCGTGTCGACCGTGCCAAGATGCTGCGGTATCTGGGTTACGGCGGTCAGCAGATTGAGCCCGAACTGTCACGACGTATTGAGCTTGTCGTTGAACGTCTGGAACTGGACATTGAGCCCCGTGGCGTGCGCCGCGTGTTTGCCGTCGATGCCACGGGCATGGACGAACAAAGTGAGCCTTGCATTCGCTTGGTCGGCACCAACGTTGAACTGCGAGGTCGCGATATCTATCGACATCTCAAAGATGCCCGCTTTGCCGCGCTCATGGCATGCACCCTCGGCATGGACGCCGAGCGTCGCCTGCGCACCACGGGAGCCCAACATCCCCTAGAGGGCGCCGTGCTCGATGCCGCGTGCTCCGCTTACGTGGAAGCCGCCGTTGAGCAAATGGACCAGCAGGTCAAGACGGACGCCGCCGTTCATGGGCTCGCCGGCAACTGGCGCTTTAGTCCCGGCTACGGCGACTGCCCGCTCTCGGCCCAGCGCTCGATCGTCAACGCGCTCAACGCCACGCGGCTCATCGGGCTTACCGTCACGCCCACCAGCCTGCTCATGCCCACCAAAAGCGTGACCGCGGTGATCGGTCTGTTTGACGGCGAGGTCCACGACGCCCAAAGCCGCCCCACCTGCAATATCTGCCGCATGCGCGAGAACTGCCGCTTCCGCGCCGCTCACCCCACCTGCTATTCCAGCCATTAGGAGCCCTCGATGTTTACTCCGCTTATCACTCATGATCCTGACGGCACTGCATTGGCGGCACCCGTTGATGCCGCACGTCGCAACGGCGCCGCGTACAAGACGCGCACGATCGACGATCTGCGCATTAAGGACGATCGCCTGCATGCGGCCGTCGAGGGCACGGGACACCTGCTGTTCGACGGCGGCATGGGCACCATGCTGCAGGCCGCCGGATTGGGCTTGGGCGAACGCCCGGAAATTTTCGGCGTACAGCATCCGGAAATTTTGGAACGCATTCAGCGCAGCTATGTAGACGCTGGCAGCGATATTATTTATGCCAATAC
>ERZ1106943.4065-NODE-4065-length-10421-cov-10.587594_pt1 | contig 10421 bp, 13 predicted proteins | sample MGYA00403671_ERZ1106943 | MGnify/ENA primary metagenome ERZ1106943 (study PRJEB35170, sample SAMEA104062427) | human gut metagenome | biome: human gut; feature: human-associated habitat; material: faeces | place: Denmark | collected 2012-06-14 ...
GCGACGTTGTGGCTGTATATGACTACGACGGAAGCCTTGTCGTGCGGTATGCCTATAATGCATGGGGCGCAGTCAGCGAGACCGAGTACGGCAGCGAGTACGACGAGGAATCCTTCGAGGTCTTGTGCAACCCCTTCCGTTACAGAGGCTACTATTACGATACGGATACCGGATTTTATTATGTATCCAGCCGTTATTACGATCCTGAGGTTGGTCGGTGGATTAACCCAGATGATGTGGAATGCCTCGGCACTGAGGGCGAACTTATAAGCTATAACCTTTTTGCTTATTGCTTGAACAATCCCGAAAATCGAACGGATGTAAATGGGAACTGGTCGCTGCCAAATTGGGCAAAAGTTGCTATTGGCGCTGTAGCGACGGTTGCGGCTGTCGCTGTTACAGTTGCCACTGGAGGTGCAGCCGCTCCAGTTTTGATTGGAGTGGCAGCAAGTACAATGGGTGGTGCGGCAGTTAGTGCAGTCAATCATCGTTTTACTACTGGAAGTTGGGAAGGAGCGGGCAAGGCTGCTTTAGATGGGGCTGCAGATGGATTTATGACGGGCGGACTCTGCGCCCTTGGCGGGTCAGTAGTTGGTGGCACGGTAAGAACAATAAAAAATGCAAAAGCCGGAATTACAATAGGAAAAGTGGGAACATATGAAAGAGTTGCTGAATTGGCGGATGTTCGACATTATTCTGGCCTAAAAGAATTCAAATTGATAGAAAAAATAGCTGGGACAAAGGCCGCTGAAGCCGTTGGTTGGTGGCAAAATAAATGCGTTGTAAAAGGTGTTATGGCTCTGAAAGGAGCGATTTATGACTGCGGAGGAGCTTTAACCGGAGCATACGCAAAGGAAGTGGCGCTTACAAAGGGCTATGAATTTTTGTATAATGTTTGGTTAATGTGAGGATAAAATAATGGGTAGGTATGCAACATTAAAAAAGGAATTCTCTTTTTTGGCAAAACAGTACGGATTTGAAATTGATATGAAGCAGAAGCATGGAGCCTATTATTATATTAATTGGAACAATCCGAATAAAAACATTATGGTTCTCTATGACGAGCGGGAAAAAGAGCCGATTACCATACGCGTATTTGATGCGGATTCGTTAGGTACAGTTTATGATGCTGTAGAATACAAAGATGAATTTGATCAGAGAAGCGGATCGCCTCGTGAGAGAATTCATCGTGCGGCTGAGTGGTTGAGCAATGCCATTGCGGATAAGCGTATCATAGTGTAATAGTAGCTACTTAGTTTTTTCACTGTACCAGCAAGCAACGCCTTGGTGGGACAAACGGCAGGCAGCTGGGATAGTTCCAAGCCTTTAAAGGTTTCGGAAATATTCCGGATAAGTCTGTGTTGGTGTGACCAAATGCGATGCTTGCTGGTACATAGGATTCTTTTCAGTTACTCAGCGAGGAATGGATCGATGACAATGTTAAGTACGTACTGATATTTGTCTATGATGCTTCGGGACAACCGATAGGGATGTCGCATTTCCAAGACGGTACTCTTGTCGATACATACCTGTATGAGAAAAACATTCAGGGCGATGTCGTTGCCGTATACGAATATGACGGCGATCTTGTCGTGCGGTATGCCTACAACGCACGGGGAAAGATACTTTCCGTCACCGGCACGGCAGCCAATACCATCGGCAGATATAACCCGTTCCGTTACAGAGGTTATTACTACGATAACGAGACAGGCTTCTATTACCTCAACAGCAGATATTACGATCCCAATGTAGGCAGATTCCTTAATGCGGACGGCTACATAAACGCCAACGGCGATCTCATCGGATTCAATATGTTCGCGTATTGCGGCAATAATCCGGTGAACAGGGTTGATCCTACGGGAGAAGCTTGGTGGCATTGGGCACTCGGAGCGGTTGTTGTAGCAGCTTGTGCAGTTGCAACGGTTATTACTTGTGGCGGCTTTGCCGCCGCAGCAACAGCTGTGTGTGCGGTTAGTAGCGGCTTTGCAGCAGCCACCACGGCTTCTACAGTTGCGGCAGCGGCATTCATTGGTTCGGCAACAGCGTATGGAACCGCTGTGATGGCTGCTGCGTCAACTTCAAGGTCTATAGCGGAGTTTAATGCTCAAGGCAGTTGGGGGACAGTAGCAGCAACCGCTGGAGGTGCCGCATTTAACGGAGCAGCGGCATACGCAGCGACGCGAACGCCAACAACAACGGTATATCGATCTGTTAGCAGTGCGGAAGCTCAAGACATAAAGAATACGGGACAATTTAATATAGCTCCTGGCGGCATGGAATGTAAGCAGTTTGGTTTTAATCTTTCCGAAACAAGACAATTTGGAAATATGATAGGGCAGGACACCATTGTCAGTGCAAGGGTTCCTAGTAGTATGCTTAGCCAACTGTATACAGGCGGAGTTGACACAAGCATATTCCGATCGGGCACTTTAACTATTTATTGGGACCAGCTTGGAGCATTTAACCAAGCGGTTAGCGGAACAATTAAATTTATTCCATAAGGAGGGATATGCCTTGAATCGATCGCCAGATGTTGAAGTGATATTTGAATTCAATGAAACGAGGAGAACTCCCGCCAATGATGGTTACAGACCGGCGCACTTAGTAACAGATCATTATTTAACTACAGGTATTCACCATTACTATGGTGTTGAATCTGTCCCTCCAAATGGAACAGCAAAGGGAACCATTACTTTTTTATCTCCCGAGTCATATCCACATTGTTTGTGGGTTGGAAAAAAGATTCGCATACAAGAAGGAGATCGTATTGTAGGGTATGCAACAATAACAAACATTTATAACCCATTGCTGAGTTTGGGAAACCAAGAATAAATCATACCAGCAAGCAACGCCTTTTGAGGACAAAAGGCAGACTGCTTAGATAATTCCATACCTTTAGAGATTTTAGGAGTATCCTGACAAGTTTTGCCTTTGCGGTATTACAAAGGCGATGCTTGCTGGTACATAGCAGGCCACTCGCGATATGTAAACATTCAATGCCGACGGTATAAGAACGAGCAAGACCGTAAACGGGGTAGAGCATATATATCATCTTTCGGGTACCCGCATACTTGACGAGGAGTGGGTGTCCGGGAGCACCAGAAACCTGCTGATATACATCTACGACGCCTCGGGACAGCCGATAGGCATAAACTATCTCAAGTGCGTCGGCAATACGGTGACGAAGGAGGCGTATCTTCTCGGCACCAACATACAGGGTGACATTACCTGCATCTACGATACCGCGGGGAACCGTGTTGTCACATATACCTACGACGCATGGGGAAAGATACTTTCCGTCACCGGCACGGCAGCCAATACCATCGGCAGATATAACCCGTTCCGTTACAGAGGTTATTACTACGATAACGAGACGGGGTTCTACTATGTATCCAGCCGTTATTATGATCCTGAGATCGGTCGGTGGATAAATGCGGATTCTGCCATTGGACAAATTGGAAATGTTCAGAGCACAAACATGTTTTCCTATTGCTTTAACAACCCTGTGAACATGTCTGACCCAACTGGTAATTGGCCTAAGCTGAGCACGATTTTTGCAGTAGTTGCGGTGGCCGCAGTGGCAGTGGCTGCAGTGGCGGTAACAGTGGCGACCTGCGGAGCCGCAGCCCCCGCCTTAGCGGTTGCGGGTGGCGGTATAATAGGTGGAATGTCAGCTGGGGCTGTTGCTACCGCAGCAAGTGTAGCGACTGGAGCAATGATTGTTGCGGGCGTTTCAACAACAGCAGCGGTAACATCGGCAGTTGCAGAAAAAGCGGCGAATAAAATAGCAAAACGAAATAATTCGGTATATGTTTTAAAAGATGACGCCGGAACAGTTCAATATGTGGGACGCACCAATGATGTAGATAGGCGAAGAGCAGCACATAGTGCCAATCCGGCTCGCGCTGGATTATAAATGGAAGTAATTGCTTCTGGATTGAATTTGCCAGAATCAAGAGCTTTAGAACAAGCAGGGATGGCATACTACCATACGATAAACACCGCGAATAAAATGAACAATCAAATCAATAGCGTGTCGCCAAAATATTGGGATGCATTTAAGGAGTTGGCTTTAGGTACGTTGAACTATGGATGGAATCAAATGTCCAACGAGATTTTGTATTGGACAGGAAATTAATTTGGAGGTGATAGAAATGGGAATGTGGGGATTTGAATTATATCAAAACGATACGGCACTAGATGTAAAAGATGAATTTGAAGAATTATTTAATGCTGGTAAGACCGCCCAAGAAATCACTGACAAACTGACAGAAGATTACAAGAGTATAATGGGCGACATTGATGAAGAACCGTTATTTTGGTTTGCACTGGCGGATACGCAATGGAATTTGGGCGTGCTTTTATCAGTTGTTAAAGAAAAAGCTCTGTACTGGATTAGCAAAGATTGTGGCATATTTAAGGATCAAACAACAGATATATCAGCCAAAGTACAGAGGAAAAAAACTTTAGATGATCTGCAAGCGAAGTTACTTTCGCCTCAACCACCGGTGAAAAAAGCTGTAAAAAAAAGAGTATATAAATGTCAATGGAAATTGGGAGATGTTTTTGCCTATCGATTGGAAAGCGACTTGGCAAAAGAAAGAGGCCTTTATGGTCGGTATTTTTTGATCCAAAAGGTTGATGAAGGAATATGGCACCCTGGACACATAGTACCGATTGTATATGTGAAAATAACCGGTGATACCAATCTTCCGTCAAATGTAGAAGAATACAATCAATTGGAATATGTCCAAACATGGTTTACAAAGTACGAGGAACGCTTTTGGCCTATTGATATGAGACGCCCGCAAGAAGACATTGCCGAAAAATCCAAGATAAACTACCAAGTAGATGAATATGGTTTTTTGCCACAGTACAGAGTGAAATTGCTTAATACTTCAAAAAAAGTGATTCCTACTAAATTGATTTATGTGGGTAATTTCGCAAATTCAATTTGCCCGCAAAAAGAATTTATTCCTCATTCAAAAGAAAACATTGTGTCTGTATCCTGGAAACAATTCGATGAAACTTTTGAAACAAAAATGATAAAACGATATTGTGGACACAATCTACGGGAACTCAGCATTTACACAGATAAAAATATTTAGCTTTTGGGGAACAAAGGACAGTTTGTTGGGATGCTCCAACCGAATAAAGGTTTCAGGAATACTCCTGACAAGTGCCGTGGTATCACAAAGGCGATGCTTGCTGGTAGACAACATTTTGTTTCAGCAGGTAACTACCCGAAAAGGCACAGTCCCGGGTGGGACACCCTTCCGGGGTGCATAACAGAACCCAGCCGAGACAGGCTTCTATTACCTCAACAGCAGATATTATGATCCTGGTGTAGGCAGATTTATCAATGCAGACGGTCAGCTTAATGAAAGTGCGTTGGGGTATAACCTGTTTGCATATTGTGAAAATAACCCGGTCATGAGATATGACCCTCTTGGAGATTTCGGGTGGGACAATCTGTTTGAAGGTGCGCTTCTGATGGCCATTGGGGTTATGACGGTGGCAGCGGTTGCGCTCACCGGAGGTTCATGTATTCCTTTGGTCGCACTGGCGTATGCTGCGGTCGCTACATCGGGAACATTGCTTGTTGGTTTGGGCGCCACCGAGGTGATAGAAGGCTTTACAGGTGTCAACCCGGTGCGCGATGAAATGGGCGAGGAGACTTACGAGACAGTTAAGGCCTTAGCTTTGGGTGTTGCTTCGATGGCTCCGGCCGTAATTAGTGTCGGTTCCGAAATAAGTACATGCTTTGTTGCGGGTACGCAGATATCGACCGAAGAAGGCGTTATAGCCATAGAGGATATCTGTGTCGGTATGAAGGTATACGCACACGATCCCGAAACCGGCGAAACTGCGCTGAAGGAAGTCGTAAACACCTTTGTGAGGGAATCCGGCGAGCTTGTACATATAACGGTGAACGGCGAGGAGATCACGACAACACCCACGCACCCGTTTTATGTGCCGCAAAAAGGATGGACGGATGCGATCAGACTTCGCGCCGGAGACCGCCTGCAGCTTCTCAACGGCGAGTACGTTGTTGTAGAACAGGTTCAGCATGAGATCCTTGAAGCGCCCGTAACGGTTTATAACTTCGAGGTCGAAGAGTTCCATACTTATTATGTCACCGGCAGTGCGATATTGGTGCATAATAAGTGCCTTGTTAATGAAAATGGGGTGCGAGTTGATGTTCGGACATCCAATGAGCACGGCCTACCTCATGCTCATGTTTCAGGAAACGGTCCAAATACAATAGTAGGGCTTGACGGATATCCGATGCGCGGCCATCCCAACTTTTCCAAACAGCAGTTTCGGGTAATTGAGAAAAACTGGGAAATCATTAAAAAAGGAATTGAACTATGGTTCAAGTAGCACACGGCGTAGAAGTCAATATTGTTTGCAATGACCTTATTCAAAAGGGGTGCCATTCGCCATATTTCACTCTCGTTGCTGAGGTGCCGGATTGGTTGGAAGAAAATTGCGTGTCCATGTTGAAAGAAGCATACTTATTTGATCTTATTCGCATATCAAAGATACAAACCGATTTGTTTCCCATTTTACTGCCATTCGTCGAATATGCAGATCCCAACGCAATTTCCGACCGGGTATTCTGCGAATTGATGAATCTGCCCGAGTTGTTTCAAAACGGTGTCATCATCAGTTTAGCGCACAAGCAGTTATCTGCCGCGCAATTAGAAACGCTTTGCTCGAAGAACATAACGTTTGAGTGTTATTACACCTTGGCGATCGAGCAATTTCAACAATCCACGTACTCCGACGACGATTTGCGAAAAACTCTGCTCAGATTTCAACACAGCAAATTTGGCGCGCAGTTGCCATGCTTATTGGCAGAATTGTCGAGTCTGCCGCCAAGCGGCAGTCAAAAACGCTCGACAGTGGAGGAACTAATGAAGCACTGCTGAGGCACAGAGGCAATATCCTGTCGCAGTCCGGCAGCATGGCAGAGAAGAACCCGTTCCGTTACAGAGGTTATTACTACGATAACGAGACAGGCTTCTATTACCTCAACAGCAGGTATTATGATCCTGCAGTCGGCAGATTCCTTAATGCAGACGGATACATAAACGCTAACGGCGACCTCATCGGATTCAATATGTTCGCTTATTGCAGCAATAATCTGGTGATGGGGTATGATCCAACAGGCGAGTTTGATATTTGGGGATTTGGTAAAGGAGCTAGCAGAATTGTAACGGGTATAACTGCTGTTGTGGTTGGTGCGGCAGTGTGTATTGCCGGAGCCCCGGTAGCCATGCTTGTAGTTGCTTCACTCACCATAACAACAGGGGTTCTTACGGTGGTTAATGGTAGCGCGGATATACAAAACAGTCAATCACCGGTGACAACTTTGTTAGAGATAATGTTTTTGGTGAGAATCAAACTGCGTATGATATTTATTCTGCAATTGTAGAAAAAATATCAGTTAAAGGAACGACAATATGTGGAATTTACTTGAGTAACACTTGTACTATGAAAGGTGCAGTTCCAGGCACAGAAGGAACAACAACACTCGAACCGGGGAGCACTTTAGATAGGTATGGAAGTCCATATGGTAGATACTTAACCGATCCCGGAACTTCCATCGATAAAGTGGCGGTTACTCCGGGCAATGCAGGCAATCTGACTACATATGTGGTGAATCGTCCTTATACATTTAAAACAGGAATTGTAGAAAAATGTGCATGGGGACCGGGGGGAGGAGGTCAATATTTTACTTGGATTTCTATAAAGAGATTGGTTCAATTCGGAATTTTAACGCCTTTGAATTAAGAAAAAGGAGTGATGATTTTGAACAATGACGAATGGCAAACCTTAAAACTGGAATCATACGATATCAGTGTTGCTTTTATGGAAAGAAAAGATACGATTGAGGATTTATTTAAATCAAAAAAAGTCGTTTACGAAAAACTTTGCAGCATATACGTAAGATAAAAATTTTGTATATGGCAAGCAATGCCGTTGTGATACATAGCACGGAGCACCGGGCGTTGGGGCGACATGAGCCGTCAATGCCCTGTCGGTCCGGTTTGTAAACGTGACGAATAGCCGAGAAGTCAAATGAAAAGAGTCGCGCCGTGAGCGCGGCTCTTTTCATTTGTTTTTGTACGTGCTTTTGTACGCGTACGGAACTGCGCCGCATCGGCGGGGCGAACGGCAGGTCGGAGGAAGTTGCTGCCCCGAAAGTCCTTTTATAGAGCAAATGTGAGCCGAATCTTAAGAAATCCTCAATTTTCGATGAAATATTTCTTGACTAAGCGGGCGTGCAGTGGTATAATGTGGGGCAATGGAGGTGAGGCGACATGATGGCGATCATTATGGCGATCGAGGATGACGACGACAGGGAATTCGTGGAGAAGATATTCGACAGATACGAGAAAAATATGTACTTTACCGCGTACGACATACTGCGCAACCGCGCCGATGCCGAGGACTGCGTTCAGGACACGTTCGTAAAGATAATAGACAAACTCGACTGCTTCAAAAAGGCGCACGAGGAGGGGAATCTGGCAAAGCTCGTGGCGCTGGTGTGCAGAAATACCGCGCTTGACAGATATAAGGGCAACAAGAGGAGAGCCAAGAGACAGTATTCTCAAACGGTGTACGATGAGAACGGCGAGTCGTCGGTGGCGGACATCCCCGACCGCTCGGCAGACGTGGAGCGGCTCGTGATGAACAGCTATGTCTGCGCGTATGTAAAAGAGCTGATCGACAAGCTCGACCATAAATACAGAGACGTGATAACACTTAAAAGCATGGGCTGCAGCTATGAGGAGATCTCGGGGATCATGGGCATATCCCAGGTATCGGCGCGCAAAAGATATTCGAGAGCCAGGGCTATGATACTGGATATGGGAGGCGAGACGCTGTATGAATACAGAGCTTAACGACAAGCTGGATCTGATCATTGCCTGGGCTGCACGTGACTGCGAAAACGACGAGGCGGAAAAGTTCAAAAACATAGATACCTCGGGAGTGGTGCTGAGCGCCGGTTTTTATGCCCGAAAAAGAAGGCTGATAGGGAGATATAAGCTGAGACCGGCACTTGCCGTGTGCAGAAAATGCTTCGTGCGCGTTGCCGTAGTGCTGATGGCGCTCATGTCGATAGGATTTCTGACCGTGATGGCGATACCGAATGTCCGCAACGCGATGTTCGACGCCGTGGTCGAGTGGTACGAGAACTACGTTTCGGTGCGCTTTGAAGCCGGCGGCGGAGATGAGCCCGGCGGTATCGCAAGTGTCGATCCGGACACTACGTCCGCCTCGGTCACGCCTCCGACCAAAATAGAAAAGATAATGAAGCCGACATACGTCCCGCAAGGCGCGGAGGAGGATATCGTTCTAAGCAATACGATCATTGTGGCAACGGATTATTATTTGGGAGACGACATGGTTCTGTCATTTACCCAAACCCTGTTGAATGATTGGGAAAAATTATTTGATAACAGCATTTCAAATGCGCAAGACATAGTGGTCAATGGAAATAAAGCGGTTACTTTTAAACATGACACTCAAGGAAATGTCGTTGTTTGGTCTGATGGAGAATATTGCTATCAAGTGTATTCAACCACACTTGGAATAGATGAGTTGGTCAAAATAGCTTCGAGCGTGAAATAAAAAACAGAACAAAACAAAAGCCGGGGATCGCTGTCACGATGCCCGGTTTTTGTCGTTATACGGGACATCTTTATTTTATTTCGGAGGAAGTTGTTATGATGAAAAAGAAAAGTATCAAGAGAGTCACCTCGGCGTTCCTGTCTGCGGTGATGCTGCTCGGGTGTCTCATGAGCGTATGCGCGGTTAATGCGGGCGCCGCTACCGCAAGATGGGTAGGTATCTTTTCGATTGACGTGGTCATGGGATTTGACGGTGATGTGGGAACCGTTAGTGGAGTAGCTAGAAAGCAAACTACGGCATCTATGATCGAGGGGACATTGTATGTCTATATGCTCGTGAACGACGAGGATTGGGTATACATAGACGAATGGTACAACAGCAAGACCCGCGGTACTCTCGGAGTGGAAGGCACGTTCCCGTGCGAGAGCGGAGCAACATATAAAGTAGTGTTCGTTGTCACGGCATACACCGACGGCGTTCCGGAAACGGAAACGGTCGAACGCATCAAAGTATGTCCATGAGCGCGGAGACACGGAGCGGCAGGCACTGTGGCCTTTGCGCCGATGACCGCATAAGTGCAGCCGCCGTCAGGGCCGCAGACAGGCGAGGTATCCATGGTAAAAAAGGTCTGTAAGGAATTGATCGCGGAATGCGTGAGACGCGGGTATGCGAGAAAGGGAGAGACCCTTTCAAGGTGTATCGGCGACGCCGTGTACCAGAACATAAACCTTGCAGCCACCGAGTTCCGCGGCGGGGAGACGACGAGGATCCCCGTG
>ERZ1106943.4075-NODE-4075-length-10400-cov-3.975060_pt1 | contig 10400 bp, 8 predicted proteins | sample MGYA00403671_ERZ1106943 | MGnify/ENA primary metagenome ERZ1106943 (study PRJEB35170, sample SAMEA104062427) | human gut metagenome | biome: human gut; feature: human-associated habitat; material: faeces | place: Denmark | collected 2012-06-14 ...
TTATAGGCAGTCTTTTCGCTGACCATCAATTCATCCGCATTGCTCATAAAGACATGGTGGATAGACTGTCCATTCTTGATAAGCGGTGAGACGACTTTATCGATGCGCTCCAGTTCCAGCGGGTCGATTGCCAGCCCCTTCCGGCTTTCGGAGAGCGTCTCCCGATAGGACTGGTCTGCAAGATTCGGCTGATACTCATACTTTCGCAGAGTACACCTCTGCCTATCTTTGCAGTTGGAGCAGACATAGGGCGGCTTGGAGAGTTTTGGACACACTTCCTCGACAAAATCAGGACAGTATTTATAGCAGTCCTTGCAGTTACGGCAGGGCCTTCCACTGCAAAAGCAGGTCTTGCAGACATAGGTTTTCTTGCAGTCTCTGCGATGGATACACGGGTTGAAACCGCGCCCATAGGAACCTTTTTCAACAGAGACTCTGTGCAGTCGGATTTCTTTGGAAATGGTGCCCGGGTCTCTGTCGAGTTCTTCGGCGATTTGGGCAAACGAAATACCCTGATTGATTCTGGCACAGATAGTGCCACGGTCTTGCAATGTGAGGTGCGAGCGTTTGGGCATAGGCGGATTCTCCATTCTATGAGATTCCCCTTACTTCAGACGTCGTCGCACCATTGACCTCACCCCTTTCATGGAAAGAGCCCATCCTGTCTGCCACATTGCAAACAGACATTCAGTAGTCCTTCAGAATGAGGTTATTATAACATACATTTGTTCGAGTGAAAAGTGCGAGTTATTGGACAAGAGCCACCGATAGGTAGCGTGTGGAATTATGTTGATAAAACGCATAAGATGCGTTATAATGAAAAATATAGAGAACCAAATGAAGAGGGACACTCTTCTTGAAAAGGAGATAACCACATGGCAGACATGACGAGAGAGCAGGAGCGGAATGAACTCCATCGGGCTATTTGGGCGATGGCGGACGAACTTCGCGGTAGTATCGGCGGCTGGGAGTTCAAAAGCTATGTCCTTGGCACCATGTTTTACCGCTACATATCGGAGAATCTGACCAACTACATCAATGCGGGCGAAATCGAAGCGGGCAACGCGGACTTCGACTATGCCAAACTCTCTGATGAAGAAGCGGAGGAGGCTCGTGACGGCCTTATTGAGGAAAAAGGCTTCTTCATGCTGCCGTCGGAACTGTTCTGCAATGTCCGCGCACGGGCCGCACAGGATGAGAACCTGAACGAAACGTTGGAAAAGGTGTTCCGACACATCGAAGACTCCTCCCGTGGGCATGAGTCCGAAAAATGCTTTGTTGGTCTGTTCGATGATTTCGATGTGAACAGCAACCAGTTGGGTGCAACGGTCCCGCGCAGAAATGAGCGGCTGGTCAAGCTCCTGAACGGCATCGGAGAGCTGAATACAACAAGCTGAACCTCGGCGACATCAACGACCACAACAACGATACATTCGGCGATGCCTACGAGTACCTGATGACCATGTACGCTGCCAACGCTGGCAAATCCGGCGGCGAGTTCTACACGCCTTCCGAGGTGTCGGAACTGCTGACCCGCTTGGGGACGGTAGGCAAGACCAAGGTCAACAAGGTCTACGACCCAGCCTGCGGCTCTGGCTCGCTGCTTCTGAAAGCCAAGAAGATTCTGGGCGATGAGGGCGTGACTGTGGGCTACTTCGGGCAGAAGATAAACCTGACCTCGTACAACCTCTGCCGCATCAATATGTTCCTGCACGGTGTGGAGTTCGATAAGTTCGATATTGCCTGCGAGGACACCCTGACGAACCCGCAGCACTGGGACGATGAGCCGTTTGAACTGATTTGTACGAATCCACCCTATTCCATCAAATGGGCCGGAGACGACAACCCGCTGCTCATCAATGACCCTCGTTTTTCTCCCGCTGGTGTACTGGCTCCCAAGTCGAAGGCGGATATGGCCTTTATCATGCACTGCCTGTCTTGGCTGGCGGCCAACGGCACGGCAGCTATCGTCTGCTTCCCCGGCATCATGTACCGGGGCGGTGCCGAGAAGAAGATTCGGCAGTACCTCATCGACAACGGATATGTGGACTGTGTCATCCAACTGCCGGACAACCTGTTTTTCGGCACGACCATCGCCACGAATATCCTCATCCTGCGCCGTGGCAAGTCGGACAGCACCACTCTGTTCATCGACGCCTCCAAGGAGTGCGTGAAGGTCACGAACAGCAATAAGCTGACGCAGGACAACATCGAGCATATCGTGCAGCTTTTCACCGAGCGCAAGGAAGTGCCTCATGTGGCGCATCTGGCAGCCTATGAGGAGATAAAAGAGCAGGACTACAACCTCTCCGTCAGCACCTATGTGGAGGCGGAGGACACCCGAGAAAAGGTGGACATCGTGAAGCTGAATGCGGAAATCAAGGACATCGTAGCCCGGGAACAGATGCTGCGGGATGAAATCGATAAAATCATCGCTGAAATCGAGGGATAACTTATATGGGGCGGCTCGACAATGAAGAAAACATTATCAGAGATATGCATGAAGTACCTCGTAGTAACACTGCTTTATTAACAAGCAGTAAATTTGAGAAAATGCTTGTTAGTGCGATAATGAAAGAGTGGCCCAAGTGGACGACAAACAATGGACATTCAAGTGAACCACCAGATTTCTTCTCACGAGACCATAAGTTGATGTTTGATGTCATGAGAATCAACGATAGCGAAACCACTACGACAACAAAAAGGGGCAAGGTAGTTTACTATAATCCAATTCTAAAAAAAGAAAGAGACTGTATACGTGAAATACAAAAGAGTTTCCCTAATGTATCAGAAGATAGCATCTTTGTGAACGCTGCTCCTGATGGGGATTATGATAAGACTCATAACTATCAAAACTATTATAAACACGCACAAAAAGTCTTTTCTGCCCACATTGAGCGTATTCCAAGATGCCGCGAACTGCATCCGGGTTCAAAGATGGGCTTTTTAGTTATGGATGAGACGGAGTCATACCTTCAGCACAAGGATATTATGGATGCAGCGGCTCCATATGACATGAACAAAGTTTATCAGGTCCTATCTGTGCCACATATTCCATTTGTGGATGAGCGGTTTATGCGTTGTTTATTTGAAGCAGACTTAGAGTTTGTCATCTGGTTTATGCCGTATAAACACAATGAAAAAATGGAAGTCCAACCACCCGTACTATGCTTTATTGACTTAACAGATGATAAGGCTCAAGCGTATTTGAAGAATTATCCGCAATATCTTATGCGAAGAATGTAAAATCTCAAAGGAGATTGAAATGAGTAAATTAGATGAAATGATTCGGGCGTTTTGTCCCGATGGAGTAGAATATAAGACTTTAGGTGAGATAGCGACAGATATTTACCGTGGTTTTGGAATAAAAAGAGAGCAGGTCACAGAAACCGGGATTCCTTGTGTTCGTTATGGAGAAATCTACATAACTTACGGCATTTGGTTTGATAAGTGTGTTTCACATACGGATGAAAGACTGATTGCTACTCCGAAGTATTTTGAGCACGGAGATATTCTTTTTGCTATTACGGGAGAAAGCGTAGAAGATATAGCGAAATCATGTGCTTATACTGGGCATGAGAAATGCCTTGCAGGAGGCGATATTGTTGTTCTGAAGCACACGCAGGACCCGAAGTATCTTGGCTATGCGTTGTCTACCTTAGATGCGCGAAAGCAAAAGAGTGCAGGAAAAGTAAAAAGCAAGGTGGTTCATTCAAGCGTACCGTCTATCAAAGCAATTCGTATCCCCGTTCCTCCGCTGGAAGTCCAGCGTGAAATTGTCCGAATTCTGGACAATTTCACCGAGCTGACCGCCGAGCTGACCGCCGAGCTGACCGCCGAGCTGACCGCCGAGCTGACCGTTCGGAAGAAACAGTATGAGTTTTATCGGGATAAGCTGCTGAACTTTGATGTCCACGGGGGGGGGACAAGTAAAGTTGTATGGAGAACGATTGCGGATGTTTGCAAGAGTGTCTGCTCTGGAGGAACACCAAAAGCAGGGAATAGCAGATATTATGGAGGAAATATTCCTTGGCTTAGAACGCAAGAAGTAAATTGGACCGACATCCACGACACAGAAATTAAAATAACGCAAGCCGGCATTGATAGCTCTTCTGCAAAAATCATCCCTATAAATTGCGTTATCGTTGCTATGTATGGGGCAACGGCTGGTAAAGTTGCTATCAATAAAATACCATTGTCCACTAACCAAGCATGTTGTAATTTGGAAATTGATGAATCAAAAGCTCTTTACCGTTATGTCTTTCACTGGTTAAGCAAAGAATACAAATCCATTAAATCTTTGGGACAAGGCTCGCAATCGAACATCAATGCACAAATAATAAAGCAGTATCCCATACCTGTTCCTGCGCTTGAAGTTCAAGAGCGACTCGTCAACGTTCTCGACAACTTCGATGCCATCTGCTCCGACCTGAATATCGGTCTGCCTGCTGAAATTGAGGCCCGCCAAAAGCAGTATGAATATTACCGGGATAAGCTCTTGACATTCGCTGCGTCCGGCTCCACAATTTTGACAGACAGACAGACAGACAGACAGACAGACAGACAGACAGACAGGGCTGATTAAGCTCATTCAGTATGTGTTTGGGTATGTTTGGCTGCCTCTGAGCAAAATTTCAATTCCTTTCCGTGGGGAGTATATTACAAAGAGCGGCTCAACAGCTGGGGATATCCCCGTGATTCTCGGTGGACAGGAGCCGGCGTATTATATTGACAAGTGTAACCATACTGGTGAAATCGTTATTGTCGCAAGAAGCGGCGTATCTGCGGGCTTTGTTTCCTATTGGGATGAACCGATATTTGTGACCGATGGATTTGGATATGAAAGCAATTCGGAATGGGTAACGACAAAGTATCTGTTTTACATCTTGAAAAACAAGGAAAACGAACTGAATTCTATGAAGAGAGGCGCTGGAGTCCCGCATATCAGTGGGGCAGCACTTTCTGAGGTCAAGTTCCCAGTTCCGAGCCTAAAAGAACAGGAGCGTATCATTTCCATCCTCGACCGCTTTGACACCCTCTGCAATGACATCAGCGAGGGGCTGCCTGCTGAAATCGAAGCCCGCCAGAAACAGTACGAATACTACCGAGACAAACTATTATCATTCAAGGAGCTGAAGCCATGAGCTTTTTCAGCATTGTTGCGGCCACGAGTGAAAACACCGTGGTCACAGAATATGAACCCGTCAAACGGCGCTCTGAAGCCTATCAGAGCGAAGCAGAACTGGAGAAAGAGTTTATCCAACTTCTCTGCGAGCAGGGCTATGAGTATCTTCCTATCCACTCGGAGCAGGAGCTTATCCAGAACCTGCGGAACAAGCTGGAGGAATTGAATAGCTACCGATTCAGCGATACGGAGTGGAAGTGGTTCTTCTCCAACTGCATCGCATCCGCCACAGATGGCATCGTTGAAAAGACCCGCCGTTTTCAGGAGGACCATATTCAAGTCCTCCGCCGGGATGATGGCAGCACCAAGAATATCAAGCTGCTGGATAAGGACCATGTCCACAATAACCGCTTGCAGGTCATCAACCAGTATGTGGTCAGCAAGGACGAGGGCGCACGGCATGATGACCGCTACGATGTGACCGTGCTGGTCAATGGTCTGCCTGCTGTACATATCGAGTTAAAACGGCGTGGTGTGCCCATCAAGGAGGCGTTCAACCAAATCGACCGCTACCAGAGGGATAGCTTTTGGGCCGGCAGCGGGTTGTTCGAGTATGTTCAGATATTCGTTATCTCCAATGGCGCGAATACCAAATATTACTCGAACTCTACTCGTTTCAATGCCATCAAGGACGTCACAGCGCCGAAGTCCAAGCATGGCAAGACCAGTAACAGCTTTGAGTTCACCTCGTTCTGGGCAGACGCCAACAACCGTATCATCCCGGATTTGGTGGACTTTGCGAGGACGTTCTTTGCCAAGCACACCATTCTGAATATCCTGACGAAATACTGCATCTTCACATCAGAAAATATGCTGATGGTCATGCGTCCCTATCAAATCACCGCCACAGAGCGTATTCTGAACCGCATCGAAATCGCCAACAACTACAAGAAGTATGGCACGATTGCAGAAGGCGGATATATCTGGCACACCACTGGAAGCGGTAAAACGCTCACCAGCTTTAAGGCTGCTCGACTGGCATCGAAACTGCCGTATATCGACAAGGTCTTGTTTGTGGTAGACCGTAAGGATTTGGACTACCAGACCATGAAGGAGTATGACCGCTTCGAGGAAGGCGCGGCCAACTCCAATACTTCTACGGCTATTCTGAAAAAGCAGTTGGAAAACCCCAATGCAAAAATCATCATCACGACCATTCAGAAACTGGCGACCTTCATCAAGAAGAACAAGGGGCACGAGGTATATACGAAGCACGTCGTCATCATCTTCGATGAGTGTCATCGCAGCCAGTTTGGTGATATGCACACGGCTATCATAAAGAACTTCAAGAAATACCATCTGTTCGGCTTTACCGGGACTCCGATATTTGCGGTCAACAGCAGTTCTAACGGGAATCCCCAGTTCTGCACCACGGAGCAGGCATTTGGCGACCAGCTCCATGCCTATACCATCGTGGATGCTATCAATGACAAGAATGTTCTGCCCTTCCGGGTGGATTATATCAAGACCATGTCCATCGATGAGGAAATCATTGATGAGCAGGTTTGGGATATTGACCGAGAAAACGCATATCTGGCTCCCAAACGTATCGAGTTGGTGACGAAGTACATCCTCGACCATTTTGACCAGAAGACCTATCGGGGCGACAAATCATATAGTTTCAATGTCCTGACGAATATCTCTGAGGTTGCTGCCAGTGGAAAGACAAAGGTGGAAGAAATCAAGGCAAAGCAGCGCATCAGCGGATTCAATTCCATTTTTGCGGTATCTTCTGTTAAGGCGGCCAAGCTGTATTACTCAGAATTTCAAAAGCAAATGAAGGCAGACCCGCAGAAGAAGATACGGATTGCCTTGATTTACAGTTTTGGTGCAAATGAGGCAGTCGATGAGGACCTGCTGGACGAGGAGAATCCAGAGGACACCTCAGGACTGGACGAAAGCTCCCGTGATTTTCTGGACCGAGCGATTCTGGACTATGATGATATGTTTCATACCAAATACGATACATCCAGCGAGAAGTTCCAGAACTACTACAAGGACCTGTCTTTGCGAATGAAAAACAAGGAAGTGGACTTGCTCATCGTAGTCAATATGTTCCTGACAGGTTTTGATGCAACGACTTTGAATACCTTGTGGGTAGATAAGAATTTGAAGATGCACGGTCTGATTCAGGCATTCTCCAGAACCAACCGTATTCTTAACTCTATCAAGACCTTCGGCAATATCGTCTGCTTCCGAAATCTGCAAAAGCGCGTGGATGATGCTATTTCGCTTTTTGGCGACAAGAATGCCTCTGGCATCGTACTGCTCCAGAGTTTTAAGGACTACTACCAAGGCTATGAAGGGGCCGATGATAAGCACCACCCCGGCTATATGGAGCTTATCGAGGACTTGACGACCCGGTTCCCGCTGTCTGAACCTCGCATCGAAGGTGAGCAGGCTCAGAAAGATTTTATTGCCCTGTTTGGCGCTGTCCTGCGTATGAGGAATATCCTGCTGTCCTTTGATGACTTTAAGGACATGGGAATCCTGACGGAACGAGAATTGCAAGACTACCTCGCTCGCTATCAGGACCTGAGGGATGAATGGACAGAGCGCCGAAAGAAAGGCGATACAGTCAATATTGATGATGACATCATTTTTGAAACGGAACTTATCCGGCAAATCGAAATCAACATCGACTACATCCTGATGCTGGTGAAGAAGTACCATGATTCCCATTGCAAAGATAAGGAAACTCTTGTGACCATCCGAAAGGCGGTAGACGCAAGCCCGGAACTCCGCAGCAAAAAAGAACTCATCGAGACATTCCTCGATGGCATCAACGATGTGGATGATGTTATGCTGGAGTGGCGCTCCTTTGTGGCGGAGCGAAAAGAACAGGAACTGGAAACCATAATCAAAGAAGAAAGACTCAAGCCAGAAGAGACCCGGAAATTTATCGAAGCCTCGATGCAGGCGGGTGAGATTCGGACTGTTGGCACGGATATTGATAAATTGATGCCTCCGGTATCTCGTTTTGGCGGCGGCAATAGAGCAGCAAAGAAGCAGAACATCATCGAACGCTTGAAGGCATTCTTTGAGAAGTTCTTTGGGATTGGATAAGGAGGCCACTATGCCAAGGCAAAAGAAAGATGGCCGCCATATCAATTACTATATCGACCGTAAAGTCTTTGAGGAGCTGGAAGCGTATGCCCAAGAAAAGGGGCAGACCATGACGACAGCACTGGAACGCATCCTGTCTCAATTTTTCGAGCAGCGCGGGAAAGAGAACAATACAGACGAAGATTGATGGAAGCCGACACTTGAACAAAGCAGGTCATCGTATGGAACGTTACCATGCGATGACCTGCTTCATTGTTTACTGGCAAGAGTTTGTAAGACTAAATTCCAGTCTGTAATTTGTAAGAGTAATTTCCACCCCTGACTGGAATTTACTTTTGCAAACGAACAAATATTATTTTTTTCAAAAAAAACCTTGACAAATTCTTGTTTTCCGGTATAATAATACCTGTTCGTGCGACACGAACGAACGAATATAGCGGGTTTGTGTAAAGGTAGCACAGCAGACTCTGACTCTGTATGTGAGGGTTCGAATCCTTCACCCGCTGCCACAAAAGTCCTGAAACCACAAGGTTTCAGGACTTTTTCCTTACTTTCCGTATTTGATTTCTTCCGGATCGTTCCCTGCGTGTTTTACGCATTTTTCCACACTGCCTGCTTGATCAAAAGATTGGGCACACCCAGACTGCTTGAATGGCGAGTTGCTGTGTTTTCTGCGCATGTATGAACCGTTTGCCTGACATTTTTTCATCGGTGATTCAGAGAAGATGGAAGGGCATCACGGATCTGTGCCACAGGTGTTCAGTTTTTCCTATATGGTTATTTGTCCGCGGCTGTGGTATAGTCAAAGTAGAGCAACATCGATCCCGAAAATGAGATCATTTTTATGAATTTTATGAAAGAGAGGACTGTGACCATGAATCGCGAATGCATTTTAGAGCAGGCCAAGCAGCATGACAGCTTTTATCTTTATGAGGAGGCCATCATCCGGAAGAATACGGAACAGCTGAAGACGGATTTTCCCGGTGTGACCTTCCTGTATTCCGTGAAATGCAACCCCTATCCGGAGGTCCTGCGCTGCGTACTGGACCAGGGCTTCGGCGTGGACGCCGCCAGCCTGGCTGAGTGCGTTATGGGCCAGAAGGCCGGTCTGGGCAAGGACATGGTGATCTTCTCCGCCCCCGGTAAGACCATGGCGGACATCCGGGGCGGTCTGGGCATCTCCACGCTGGTGGCTGACAGTGCCGCAGAGGTGGAGCGCATTCAGGAGGCTGCTGCGGAGCAGGGCGTTGTGGCGGAGATCGGCCTGCGGGTCAATCCCAACTTTACTTATACCGCCGATACCGGTGTCGCTTCCAAGTTCGGCATTGACGAGCAGCTCATCTATGATTCTATGGAGGCTTGGAAGAAGCTGCCGAACATCCGCATCGTTGGCCTCCATGCCCACCTGAAGAGCCAGGAGCTCAGCGCTGAGACGCTGAAGGGCTATTATCGGAATATGTTCCGGCTGTCTGTTTCCATGCGGGAGGCTTTCGGCATCCTGAAGTTTGTGAACCTGGGTTCCGGTATGGGTATTCCTTTCTGTGAAACGGATAAGCCCTTTGATACGACGGCTCTGGGTGCTGAGACCCAGCGGCTCATGGCAGAGTTCCAGGAAAAGCTGCCGGAGACCCGCTTCTACATCGAGACCGGCCGTTACGCCGTTGGTACCGCCGGTACCTACGTCGCCAAGGTGGTGGACAAGAAGGTCACCCATGGCAAGAACTTCGTGCTGCTCAGCGCCACGCTGAACGGCTTTGCCCGTCCCTCCATGGTGGCCATGCTGGAGCACTTCATGGGCAATGGCCCCATTGCCGCATGGGAGCCGATCTACACCGGTGATCACTCCTTCCAGATGATCCCCCTGGTGGAGACTGCGGAGCGGGAGACCGTCACCGTGACGGGCAACCTCTGCACCGGTACGGATCTGGTCCTTTCTGATGCGGACATGCCCAAGATGGAAGTGGGCGACACCGTGGTGTTCCCCAACGCCGGCTCTTACGCCGCCGTTATCAGCCCCATGCAGTTTGCCTCTCAGCCCAAGCCTGCACAGCTGTTCCTGCGGGCTGACGGCACTGTGGTGAACACGGATTTCTAAGTCCGTAGGCCCACATTCGATAGCGTGCAATTCAATGACCGGCGGAGCCAGCAT
>ERZ1106943.4076-NODE-4076-length-10394-cov-2.631106_pt1 | contig 10394 bp, 9 predicted proteins | sample MGYA00403671_ERZ1106943 | MGnify/ENA primary metagenome ERZ1106943 (study PRJEB35170, sample SAMEA104062427) | human gut metagenome | biome: human gut; feature: human-associated habitat; material: faeces | place: Denmark | collected 2012-06-14 ...
CTTGTCACCGTCGGCAGTGGCCACGATGAAGTGCACGGAGGCACCATGGGATTCACCGATCCAGTTGCGCTGCATGAGCTTGACCTTCTCAGGCCAGTCGATGGTGTCGAGGTCTTCGATCAGACGGTGGCCGTATGCGGTGATGCGCATGGACCACTGGCGCAGTTCGCGCTGGAACACCGGGAAGTTGCCGCGTTCGGACTTGCCTTCGGCGGTGACCTCCTCGTTGGCGAGCACGGTGCCCAGGCCCGGGCACCAGTTGACCGGGGACTTGGAGATGTAGGCCAGACGGAAGTCGTTGAGCACGTCGGCCTGCTCGGCTTCGCTCAGGTCGGCCCAGGCATTGCCTTCGAAGCCCGGGATGGCGCGCTTGCCGGATTCGAACTGTTCGACGAGCGTGCTGATCGGGCGGGCGCAGCCCCTGGAGCCGGACGGGTTGGTGGCGTCCTCGTCGTACCAGGCGTCGTAGATGCGGGAGAAGATCCACTGGGTCCAACGCACGTAGCCGGGGTCGATGGTGGCGAAGGAACGACGGTTGTCGAAGCTCAGGCCCATGCGGTGCAGCTGGCGGCGCATGTTGGCGATGTTCTGTTCGGTGGTGATGCGCGGATGCTGGCCGGTCTGCACGGCGTACTGCTCGGCCGGCAGGCCGAAGGCGTCGTAGCCCATGGCGTGCAGCACGTTCTCGCCCTTCATGCGGTGGTAGCGGCTGACCACGTCGGTGGCGAGGTAGCCCAGCGGGTGGCCGACGTGCAGGCCCTTGCCGGACGGGTACGGGAACATGTCCATCGCGAAGTAGGACGGGCGGCCTTCTGCGTTATGGCCCTTGCCGTCCTTCAGGTCGCCATTGACGTTGGCGGCCCAGAAGGTGCCTTCGTCATCCCAGATCTTCTGCCATTTCTCTTCGATGCCCTGCGCCAGCTTCGCGTTGTAGCGGAACGACGGTTCGGCGGATTCGTTCGGTTGCGCCTGCGCGCTTTTCTCAGTGTCACTCATAATGCATGAAATTAGCCGCGCAACTGGACACTTCGCAAGGAATCAACCACTATTCAGGCACGTGCGCCGCCGTTATTTTTCCGATGCCGCGGACGTGCCGGAGGACGGGGCCTTGGCCGTTGCCTTCGGCGGATTCATGGACGCGTCGGGCGTGTATCCGATCGACTTGCCCATGTCGGCCGCGGCCTTCTGCCACGAGCCGTCCTTGACCATGGCGCGCAATGCGGCGTCGATTTGCCCGACCAGCTCGTCCTGTCCTGATTTGACGGCGATGCCGTAGGACCAGGTGGTGTCGGGAACGTCGACGATCTTCAGATGGTCGCCTGTGTTGTTCGACGCCAGTCCGGCCGCGATCGCGTCGTCGGCGGCGACGGCGTCGGCCTCGCCGATCATCAGCGCCGTCATGCATTGCGGATACGTGTCGCGTTCCGCCACCGTCGTGCGGATGTTTTTCGTGCGGTTGCGGATGTTGTCGTCCGCCGCGCTTCCAGCGACCGCGCATACGGTTTTATCGGACAGGCTGTCGGTCCCGGTGATTTCGGATGCGCTGTCGGAGCGGATGAGCAGCGCCTCCCGGACCGTCAGATATGGTCCGGCGACGTCGGCCTCACCATCGTGGGTCCCGTCCATGGAGAAGGAATCCACGACCATGTCCACCGTGCCGTCGGTGAGCGCGGAGGCTCGCATGGCCGGGGACAGCTGTTTGAACACGATCTGCTTTTCCGCGTATCCGAGGGTTTTCGCCACGTATTTGGCCACGTCGATGTCGAAGCCGGAGTATTCGCCTCCATGCAGGTATCCGAGCCCCGGCTGGTCGGCGGCCACTCCTATCGCGATCGTCGGCCCCTGCGCCGCGCCTTCGGTCACCACGGAAACCGATGTGCCGCACGCGCCGGCGCCGGCCGCAAGTAATGCCGCGCATGCCGCCGCGGCCACGTATCGCGCTTTTCCCATCATGGACGTCACTTGAACATGCGCGACCGGGTGAGGAACCAGGTGACGATCGCCGAAAGGACCAGTGAGATGCCGATGATCACCGCGAAGCCCCATGGCTTGTCCGTGAGGGGCATGCCGAGCATGCCTTCCTGGAAGTTCATGCCGTACATGGAGAAGATCAGGGTCGGAATCGACAGGGTGATGGAGATGATGGTGAAGATGCGCATCACGTTGTTCAGGTTGTTCGACACGATCGATGCGAACGCGTCGGTCATGTTGGCGAGAACGCCGCTGTAGATGTTGGCCATCTCGATTGCCTGCTTGTTTTCCGTGATGACGTCGTCGAGCAGGTCCTCGTCCTCCGGATACTGCTTGAGCCGCGGCAGCGTGGTCAGCTTCTCCATGACGATTTCGTTCGATTTGAGGGATGTGGTGAAGTAGACCAATGTCTTGCTCAGTTCCAGCAGCATGAGGATCTCTCGGTTTTGCATGGAGTGGCGCAGCTTCAGTTCGAGCTTGTCGCTTTCGCGGTCGATGATGCGCAGGTAACGCAGGTACATGGTGGCGTTGCGGTACAGGATCTGCAGGATGAACCGGGTCTTCATGTATGTGTTGAAGCCGCGGATGGTGCCTTCCATGAACGGGTGCAGCACGGGCGTGTCCTGCATGCAGACGGTGATGATGAGGTTTTCGGTGACGATGATCGACAACGGGATGGTCTCGTTCCAGTCGCGGCCGCCGCGTTCCTCCACGGTAGGAATGTCCACGATGATCATCGTGTAGTCGTCCTCGACGTCGACGCGCGAGCGTTCCTCGTCATCCAGAGGGGCGCGCAGGTCGGCCAGGTCGATGCCGGTTTCCATGGACACGTTGGCGAGCTCCACGTCGGTGGGCGCCGAGAGACATAACCAGGAGCCGTTCTCCGGTTTTTGGATTTGCTCCACCTGGCCGTTAATCGTTCTGAACATTCTCAACATGTCTCTCACCCGCCTTTCGCGCTTTCCAACGTTCTATCGCTGTACGGAAGCCCGATCCGCATGCGGAACGATCGCCGGATTCCCGGCTCGCCGCATGGTCGGGCAAACAACCTCATTAAGGATAGTCCCACCGTGAGAATTTGCCGTACGGACGGCGGTGATTTCATCAAGAGTTCACTTTGGATGATGTTTTCGGCGCCGTGTATTGGATGCTTATTGGATGATCGGCTTCCACAGCGGCATGCCGGGCGCGCGCAACGATTCGGGACCGTTCTCCCAGTCGGCGAATGATGCGATGGCGGGGCCTTGGTTGAATTCCTCAAGCTTCCAAGTGGGACGGTCCGCGTTCCTGGGGTCGGTGTGCGGGGTCATGCGCGTCCAGAAGGCGTTGCGCATCGCGCCGACGTTGTTGAGATCGTCGGGGTCCATGTCGAGCAGCACCGCCACGGTGGCCACGATCCATGAGCCGTGGCCGACGAGAAGCAATGTGGTAGGCATTGTCTCGTCATGGTGTTTGGCGACGATGTCGCGCACGGCTTCCGCGCCGCGTCGGCCCGTATGGATGCGGCTTTCCACGCCATGCTTGGTTTCGCCTCCCGTGTGGGCGCGCCAGGAATGGTAGTCGTCGGCGTAATGCTCGCAGATCTCCTCGCGGGTCATGCCCTCCCATTCGCCGAAGCTGCGTTCGCGCAGACGCGGGTCGAGTTCCACGTCCAGCCCCATGAGGTCGGCGAAGGCGTGCGCGGTCTGCTGCGCGCGGAACAGATCCGATGAGACGACGAGCATGCGGCGGGCCGCGGCGGGCGCGTTGTTGATTTCGTCGACGTCGGCCAGATGGGCGTTGCCGTATGCGGGTTGCGCGAGCTGGTCGTTATGTTCGGCGAGATGCGCGACTTTCGCCCAATAGTAGGTTTTGGCGAGTTCGTACGCGCTTTGGTCCGCCTGCCACCGTCCGACGATGTCGAGGGGAATGTCGATTTGTCCTTGCAGCCGTCTGGCGAGATTGTATGCGGTGCGTCCGTGGCGCAGGAACAGTACTTCGTCGATCATGGTTCTCGCTTTCTTGGTTTTCGCATCCGATCAGCGGATTGCCCGGAATCCGACGGGAAACGGTAAAGAAAAAGGCTTCCGAATCTCTCCGGAAGCCTTCCAATCGTGGAGCTAAGGGGATTCGAACCCCTGACCCTCTCCATGCCATGGAGATGCGCTACCAGCTGCGCCATAGCCCCAATGTCTGCTCTGCAAACCTTGTATAAGATACAACACAGAGCAGAATCATGCAATTCGCGGCGTGTCGGGCACGTGGTCGAGGAAAGCCCCGGCCGCATGCCTCATAGGCTATTTCGAAGTGTCCGTCCCATTGCCTGACGTGCCGGATGATGTGCCATTGGGATTCGAACCGTTCGGCGTCGGATTCTGGTTCGTGGATGTCGAACCATTCGGCGTGGTGGTCGTCCCCGCGCCCGACTGTCCCGAATTGTTGGTGCCTGACGTCGATCCGTCGGATGGCGTAGTGGAGTCCGTGGACGAATCCGTCTTGTTCGAATCGTCTCCGGTGTTGGTGGACGAGTCCGAGCCGTCGGTGGACGTTCCGGTGCCGCCGGTTGTGGAATCCGTCTTCTTCCCGGTGTCCTTGCCGTTGTTCCTGTCGGAGTTCGTGGTGGAATCCTTATCGGTGTCCGTCGTGCCGGACTGGTTCTGCATATTGTCCTGCGTGCCGTTGTTTCCGCTGCCGTAGGTGGAATCGCCGGCATTGTCATCCGACGGCGTCTGCTTGCTGTTGACCATGTCACGCACCACGGTATCGGTTCCATGTCCGCCCGTGAATGCCAGGATCAGCCCGGCGCTCACGGCCACGCCGATAAGCGCGCTGACGATCGCGATGACGATCGGCGCACGCTTGCCATGCAGCCAAGCGTCAAACGACGCCCGGCGTCCAGCATGCTGGATACTTCCGCCGGCATTGTCCGGAAGCATGTTCGATTCGCGTCCTCCGGCCTGCGCGGAGGAGATGACACGGCCTGACGTTGCGGGCATCGCCGTGGTCGTATCCCCGTCCACGGACGTCATGACCGTGGTCTCATCGGATTCCTCCGCGGACAGCGTCTTGGTCTGCTCGCCCTCGGATTCGGCGGGAGCGATCACCGTGGTGGCGTCATCGCCGCTCTTGCCGGCACCGTCCGTACCGTCCTTGTCGTTGGCCACGAACGGTACGGCGTTTTGCAGCTTCTCCCCCGACGCCTTGAGCACGTTCTTGTACACCTGCGTCGCAACGGCCGAGACGATGGAACCGGCGGCGACGCCAATCACCGATCCCGCGATGCCGATTTTTGCGGACAGCAGGAACGAGGTCACCGCGGCAAGCGCGCCCGCGAAAATCGATGAAAACGATATGCCCTTGAAAAAATTCTTCACAGAGCATGACGGTAGCCGATTACGCTTTGAAAAAACTTGCGATTCTGTGAAAAGCTTGGAAAAAACTTGGGAACGGGACGCGCGTCATCCCCCGTTTTCGTCGGCGGCTATAGCTGCGGATGCTCCCACTGCTCGGTGTCGGCGATCGCCGGACCATGGTTGTAGTCGACCAGACGCCACCGCAGCGCGCCCTGCAGTTCCAACGGCGCCAGCCGCACCCAATGCGCGTTGCGCATCGACAGAATGTCGGCGAAATCGCCATGCACTTCGCTCAATCCCAGCAGCGTCTGCAACGTCTGCGAGATCCAGGCGCCATGCGAGAACACGTACAGGTCGGTATCGGAGCCGGCCTTCGACGCCCAATCGTTCAACGCCTCGACACCACGCCTGCCGACGTTCTGCTTCGGTTCTGCGCCATACTTGAGCTCGCCGCCGCGGAACTGGGCCCATGACAGATAATCCTCGGGGAACCGTTTGGCGAGCTCTTCGACGGCGATGCCTTCCCAATCGCCGAAGCTGCGTTCGCGCACACGGACGTCGGGATGCACGTCGAGTCCGAGCGGGTCGGCGAACGCGTGTGCGGTGGCGGCCGCGCGTTTGAGATCGGAGCAGACAACCAGCTGGCATGCCGCTTCGGGATGACGGTCCACGTACAGTTCACGCAATGCGGACGCGGTCTGGCGAACCTGCCACATACCCACTTCGTCGAGCGGAATGTCGATCTGTCCCTGCAGCCTGTGCTGCGCGTTGTATGCGGTGCGTCCGTGGCGCACCAGTGTGATGGAACGCACGTGTGGCGTCATGGTCTCATCATGGTCGAGTTCGACGTTTCTGGGCATGCCTCTCCCCTATCTGCCGGTTGTCTTTCCGATTTATTGCCTGTCTGCCATCGTATTCGGATTGCTGGGACGGCGCATACCAAAACGTGCCTTCCGCATGATTTTCGGGAAGGCACGTTTCGATGATGGATGAAAAATCACGCTTCGCTGGAAACCGTCGGCTCCTGCTCGCCCTCGGCGTGTTCGAGCTGCAGGTCGATGCTCGGGCAGTCCTTCCACAACCGTTCGAGACGGTAGTATTCGCGGGATTCCTGGTGCATGACGTGGATGACGAAATCACCGTAGTCGAGCAGCACCCACTGGCCTTCGGTCAGGCCTTCGCGGGAGCGTGGCTGGCGTTTGCCGGCCTTGAGGTACAGGTCCTTCTCGATTTCCTCGGCGACGGCGAGCACCTGGCGTTCGTTCGAGGCGCTGGCGATGAGCATCGCGTCGGTGATGGCCAATGGTTCGGTAACGTCGAACGCCACGATGTCGGTGGCCTTCATGCGGTCGGCCGCGGCTGTGGCGATGCGGATGGCGTCGATGGAATCTTGCAATGCAGGCATGTTCAGCGCTCCCATTCGGGCTTCCAGCCCTCTACTACGTGTTGCGTGTTTTCGGAATAGACCATGGAGTCGGACGGGACGTCGTGGCGGACCACGGAGCCGGCTCCGGTGGTGACGCCGTCGCCGACGGTGACGGGGGCGACGAACAGGTTGCCCGCGCCGACATGCACGTTCGATCCGATGGTGGTGTGGTGCTTGTGCACGCCGTCATAGTTGGCGGTGATGGTGCCGCCGCCGATGTTGGTGTGCTCGCCCAGGTCGGCGTCGCCGACATAGCTCAGGTGCGGCACCTTCGTGCCGTTGCCGATGTGCGCCTTCTTCATTTCCACGAACGCGCCGGCCTTGCTTCCCTCGCCGAGCTCGTTGCCCGGACGCAGATACGTCCACGGGCCGATGTTGGCGGCGCGGCCGATGTGCGTCTCCTGCACGCGGGAGCGTTCCACATGCGCTTCGGCGTCGATGGTGGCGCCGATCAGCGTGGTGTACGGGCCGACTTCGGCGGCTTCGCCGATCACCGTATGGCCTTGGAGGAAGCAGCCGGGCAGGATCACCGCGTCGCGTGCGATCTGCACGTCGTCCTCGATCCACGTGGTGTCCGGGTCGAGGATGGTGACGCCTTCGCGCATCCAATGCTCGCACACGCGCTTGTTGTGCGCCTTGGCGAGCGCGGCGAGCTGCACGCGGTCGTTGACGCCTTCCACGCTTAGCGGGTCGGGGGCGGCGAAAGCGCCGACGGCTCCGTTGGCTTTGGCGGCTTCGAGCGCGTCGGTCAGGTAGAATTCGCCCTGCGCGTTGTTGGATTTGAGGTTGGCGATGGCTTCGGCGAGCAGTTTGGCGTCGAACACGTATACGGAGGTGTTCACTTCGCGTACGGCGAGTTCGCTGCTGTTGGCGTCCTTTTGTTCGACGATGCGCAGCACGTTGCCTTCGCGATCGCGGATGATGCGGCCGTAGCCGGTCGGGTCATCGAGGATGGTGGTGAGCACGGTCGCGCCGTTGCCGCTTTTCTCGTGGAAGGCGAGCAGCTGGTCAAGCGTGTCGGTGTCGAGCAGCGGCATGTCGGATGCGGCGATCAGCACGGCGCCGTCCAGATCGTCCTTCTGCGTGAGCTGCGCCATCGCGCATTGCACGGCGCGGCCGGTTCCGGGGATGTCGTCCTGGTCGACGATGGTGACGTGCTCGTTGTAGGAGCGTGCGGCTTCGGCGACGCGTTCGGCCTGGTAGTGGACCACCACGGCGAGCGTATCGGGGTCAAGGGCCGCCACGGAGTCCATGACACGGTTCAGGAACGTTTTGCCGGCCAAGGTGTGCAGCACCTTCGGTTTGTTGGAACGCATGCGGGTGCCTTCGCCCGCGGCAAGGATGATTGCGGCGCTCAGTGCCATCTTTCGCCTTCCGTTTTGCTGGTTTTCGCGGGAAACGTCCATTCCAGACGGATTAGTGGAGGACGCTTCGGATTTCAACGCAACCGCGATTGTATAAATAGGGTTCGGACAATGCCGCAGCCGTCGGAAACGCCTTACGACGCCTGCGAAACGGAGCGTGCGACGCATCCGTACGCTTCGACGAGTCCGGGCAGGTCGGCTTTGGCGTTCGCCGGACTGGTGGATGGCAGCTGCGTCATCGGCATGCCGTCCAATCCATGCGCCCGAAGCAGCGGAACGCAGAGCTTACGGTACAGTTGCGCGGCTTTCGCGCCAGTGGTGAAGACATGGGCGATTTTCGATCGCATGATTATCGGGGAAAGATCATTGGGCACCGCATTACGGATACTGGCATCGCTCGCTCCATCGATGTCGCACGACTCAATCACATCCCATAACGCCATATGGTGACGCAAAGCGAAATCCCTACGCAACCCCACAATCTGGTCCGGGTCCCGGCACTCGCGCAAACAACCGTCATCATGGAAAACAGCCGCCATGACCGGCCAGAAACGATTGCGCGGATGACCATAATAAAACCGCATCTCACGCGACTTCGGACTTGGCACGGAACCCAACACCAACACGCGCGATCCGGCATCCCAAACCGGACCGAATCCATGTTCCACACGCATGGGCCACTCTCCTACCACCGCATCGAATACCGCGATGCGCCTTATTGTATTGCGCAATGTTGCGGCACGACAAACGGACGTGTATGTTGATTGCGGATACGACATGAGCAGCATATTCAAAGGAGAAAACATGCTCGAACCGACCACCGTCTATACGCCATCGCCAAACCGATACGACAGCATGACCTACAACCATGCCGGCGAAAGCGGCCTCAAACTGCCGGCCATATCCCTCGGCTTCTGGCACAACTTCGGCGACACCACCCCATACGACACCATGCGCCGCATCGTGTTCACCGCATTCGACAACGGCATCACCCACTTCGACCTGGCCAACAACTACGGCCCCGAACCCGGCCAGGCCGAGAAGAACTGCGGACTGCTGCTCGCCAAGTATTTCAAACATCACCGCGACGAACTCATCATCAGCACCAAAGCCGGCTACGAAATGTGGACCGGCCCCTACGGCGACCTCGGCAGCCGCAAATACCTGCTCGCCTCACTCGACCAAAGCCTCAAACGCCTCAACCTCGACTACGTGGACATCTTCTACCACCACCACATGGACCCATCCACACCACTCGAAGAGACCATGGACGTGCTCGCCACGGCCGTGAGCAGCGGCAAGGCGCTGTATGTGGGCCTGTCCAATTATGATGGCCCCACACTCGAGAAGGCCACCGCCATTTTGGATGAGATGCATGTGCCGTTCATCATCAACCAGAACCGTTACAACATCTTCGACCGCACCGTGGAACGCAATGGGCTCAAGGAGACCGCGCACCGTCTTGGCAAGGGACTCATCACTTTCTCCCCGCTCGCCCAGGGACTGTTGACCAACCGGTATCTGAACGGCGTTCCGGCGGACAGCAGAATCGCACATGACGGACGATTCCTGCAGCAGAGCGCGTTGACGCCGGAACGGCTTCAGCAGATTCGCGACCTGAACGATCTGGCCGCCGAGCGTGGACAGACGCTCGCCGAAATGGCGCTCAGCTGGATCTTGCGCGACGGAATCGTAACGAGCGTTCTGATCGGCGCGTCCAAACCGTCGCAGATTCTGGATCATATCAAGGCGTTGGAAAACACCGCTTTTTCCGAAGAAGAACAAGTAAAGATCGATCAAATTACAAAAATGTGATCCTTCTGAGTCAAAACCACCCTGCTGAGCAGCGAGTTCAGCAGAGTGGTTTTTGTATATTCGGCCAAAAAAGACGCAAAAATCCCGTGAACAGGATGTGTTCACGGGATCGGAGTCCTTATTTCAACTGAAAGGTGTAATACACCGCCGCGACCAGCTCAAACGCAATCGCTGCAAACATGCAGTAGTACGCGAACGACGCGCCCAGCACGTAGCACAGCAAGAGGCACACCAGCCACAGCGCACAGACCACATAGAGCACGATTGGGTTGAACGACTTCGGCAGCACGCGAACCTGCTTGCCGCCGAGCTTCAAAACGCCCTTTCCCTTCGCGGCCAGCGCCGCAAACACCGCCACGAACACCAGCGCCGCCAGCGCCAGAAGGCCCAGCAGGATGCCGCGCGTGTTGAACGCCACGCCCTTCGAGAAGAAGAAAAACACACAGCCCGAGACGGACGTTGCCAGCGAGTAGGCGAAGAATTCAC
>ERZ1106943.4077-NODE-4077-length-10392-cov-14.191448_pt1 | contig 10392 bp, 9 predicted proteins | sample MGYA00403671_ERZ1106943 | MGnify/ENA primary metagenome ERZ1106943 (study PRJEB35170, sample SAMEA104062427) | human gut metagenome | biome: human gut; feature: human-associated habitat; material: faeces | place: Denmark | collected 2012-06-14 ...
CTCTGGACACCCGCAAGCCTTTCGGGAAAAAGGCTTGACCTAAACCCTTTACCTTTGTGTTTATTTGTGCTGATTTTTTCGTTTGCCCGCATACTAAAAAAGGCTGCTGCAACCTGTGCAACAGCCTCTTTTTTATCCGTCAGAACTTACTTCTTGAAGGACTTGATGCCCTTGGGAGCCTTGGGCTGATATGTAAATACCAGGCAAGCAGTGTTAGCGGATTTTACTGCGCTCTTTTCAGCAGCCTTTGCAGCGATCTTGAGAAGTGTCTTTTTCATAATTTTTTCCTCCTGTAAAATAAAATTGTGTCCTCAGCAAGCCTGTATCAGGAAAACTTTCTGAGATTGACCGTCATCAATGCGGCAACCGCCGCAAATGAACATGATAAAGGGAAGAATACAGCGTCATACCCAAAGATGAAAGCCGCCGCACCTATCAGCAGATACGCAGCTGCGAGTATAACTGCCTTTTTGCGGTAAATGACCTTTTCCTCATCGGTAAGTGGGTTATTTTCGCTTTCTGAGGGAGAAAAGACTGCTATGACCGCAAACGCAGCCGCATCAACGACCGCCAGAACAGGTCTCAGCGCTCCTATATCCGCTCTGCACACCATTACCACCGCCAGATACAATATGAGCGATACCGCCATACATCTCATAGGAGTTTTGCAGTGATATCCGCCCGCATATTGTCGCAGGGACAGGTAAACGATCGAGAACACCGCACCTATAAAAAGCGTATCCGTCACAATGGCAGTCAGCAGGATAACAGAGTAAAAGACGACCCTCAGCAGAAACAGCTCCATGCCGTAAGCGTAGATATCCCGCTCTGACTCGGATATGAGCTTTTCGCTGAGAAGCTTGTCCGCAAGCCTGTTTGAGAGCCTTTCGAGCATCTTTTCTCCCTTCCTTCCGCTTATCTTGTTATAATTATATCCATAATTTTCCTTTTGTGCAACAGCGAAAAAGCACTACTTTTGTCGAAAAAAGTCAGTTAATGCAATATTATGTCGCATTCAATAAAAATATCTTTTTTGTACAAATAATATATGATTTTATTGTATATATTTAAGGTACATATTCAGACCCTATCCGGGTATTTCAGAGAATATTGTGTTCATCTGCGGAAAAATCAGAAAAATTGCTCGGAAACTATTGCAAAAAATAAAAAAATAGAGTATAATAAAAATACAGAAGCGGTGTCTAACCGCATAATAAGCTTGGAGGTATAATATAATGTCAAGATTAGTTTCCGCTAAGGACATGCTCATCAAAGCACGTGACGGCAAGTATGCTGTTGCTCAGATCAACATCAACAACCTTGAATGGACAAAGGCTGTACTTCAGACTGTTCAGGAACTCAAGGCTCCTGTTATCCTCGGTGTTTCCGAAGGCGCTGGTAAATATATGTGCGGTTTCAAGACCGTAGAGGCTATGGTAAGCGCTATGATGGACAGCCTGGACATCACTGTTCCTGTTGCTCTTCACCTCGACCACGGTACCTTTGAGGGAGCAAAGGCTTGCATCAACGCAGGCTTCTCTTCCATCATGTTCGATGGTTCTCACTATCCTATCGCTGAGAACATTGAAAAGACCACTGCTCTTGTTCACACCTGCGACGTTCTCGGTCTCTCCCTCGAGGCTGAGGTTGGTTCCATCGGCGGCGAAGAAGACGGCGTAGTTGGTATGGGCGAGTGCGCTGATCCCGACGAGTGCAAGGCTGTTGCAGACCTTGGCGTAACAATGCTCGCAGCAGGTATCGGCAATATCCACGGCAAGTATCCCGCAAACTGGCCCGGCCTCCGTTTCGACGTTCTCGAAGCAATCAAGGCTAAGACCGGCGATATGCCTCTCGTACTTCACGGCGGCACAGGTATCCCTGACGACATGATCCAGAAGGCAATTTCTCTCGGCGTTGCAAAGATCAACGTTAACACCGAGTGCCAGCTGGTATTCCAGGAAGCTACCAGAAAGTACATCGAAGAGGGCAAGGACCTTCAGGGCAAGGGCTTCGACCCCAGAAAGCTCCTCAACCCCGGTTTCGAAGCTATCAAGGCAAAGGTTGCCGAGAAGATCACTACTTTCGGCTCCGTTGGCAAGGCTTAATCGGATCTAAGCATAAAAATTACGGCGTATCTCGTTTGAGATACGCCGATTTTTTGTCACTTAGAATATTTACTTAAAAATTACCCTTATCAAATTCATTTGCTATAGCCCATCCTAAAGCTTCTGTTATCGAAGCTGCTGTTGTAGCGTTTATCACATTACCTATTCCAGGCACCCAACCAATCAGAACCTGTGATACAGTTCTTCCTACAGTAGATGCGGCAACTGAACCGATTGCTGCAAGCGCCGTGCTATCACTTAATGATTTGCCAAAAACTTTTCCCAAGGCTATAGTCATGGTCAGCTGTATTGGAGTGAGCACCACATTATCGCTTCCCGGTATCTGTGCTAAACCTCCTCCAACAGCTGCCGCAGCGGCACTCGCTGTATGAATCGCTACATGACATTTTGCCTTTTGCTCATCAGTCATAATAATCAGCCTTTCATTTATTTATATCTTGCGCCGCATGCAGGATTTCGGCACACATTATTAAACACCGTATTTCTGCCGCACCTTGCACACCTTGTACCCTTTCCGCCTTTTCCGTCATTTGCGGGAATAATCATCTCAAAATTGCATTGCGGATTAGTACACTTTCTTCCTGTTGGCGTTTCAAAAAAAGTTGCCTTTTGACATTTGGGACATATTTTTCCAGGCATATTTATCCTCCTTTATTGTGCCTAATATAACACTCTTTAATTTATTATAATTCAATCAGACACATAAGTCAATAATTTTCAGTCAAATGTGGTACAATAAACAAAAAAGAGGTGTCACATATGGCTAAATATAACAGGATAAAAGATTTGCGTGAAGATTGCGATAAAACACAGCAGGAACTTGCCGATTACCTTGGCACCTCATCTCAGCATTACGGGAAATATGAATTGGGCAATGCCGAGATCCCCTTTGAACGTGCCATAATGCTTGCAAAATATTATAACGTAAGCCTTGATTATATCGCAGGGCTGACCAACAATAAGCGTGGACTTTCTCAGGAGAGCCTCAGCGAAAAGCAGCAGGAGCTTATCGAGTTTATCGGCAAACTTTCCGATGAAGAAAAAGCCAAGCTTGAAAAGCTTCTGAAAATAATATCGGAGATATAAAAAAGTGACACTTTACGTGCCACTTTTTTATATCTCCGAATATCTTCCCGAACGCACATTACCGTAAAGCACTTCACCGCAAGGATAAAGAATATAAGCTTGTCTGCGGCAGGGTCGAAAAGCCCTGCGTGCAAACAAGCCCGATCAGTCCCCCGCTGTTCAGTGAAACAGTATAGACAGTCATGCAGAAAACCATCATCTTTCCACATAAAATAAAAAAGCCGCCTGACATTTTGTGCTGTACTTCGTTTTGGAGCACAGCGTGCCTGTCAGGCGGCTTATATTATAATATCACATTTTCACGTCAGATGTCATAAACATCTGATACTAATTCTTACTTATAGATCTCTTCCTTGTCAATAAGCGCAAAGCCGCCGTCGCTGAGAGCCTTGGCAGCAGCGTCATTGTCCGATACACGGATAACGAAATCCGCATTTCCCGCAGACTGACCTGTTACAGCGTAAAGGTACTTGATGTTTACATCAGCCTTTCTCAGCACCTCCATAGCGCTGTAAAGTGCGCCGGGCTTGTCGGAAACGGAGAACGCAAGTACCTCTGTGATGTTTGCGGTAAAGGAATTGTCCTTGAGGATCGTCAGAGCCTTTTCGGGAGAGTTTACGATAAGGCGGATAATACCGAAATCAGCAGTGTCAGCAACGGTAAGAGCCTTTACGTCAACGCCCTCTCTGCCGAGCAGTGCCATAACATCGGCAAGTCTGCCTGTCTTGTTTTCAACGAAAACGGAAATCTGTTCAACAAACATAGTCAGCGCTCCTTTATGAAATTACTTTGTAAACTTGTTCTTGATAGCACGCTTGTCGTTAACTCTTACTGCCTTGCCTGTGGAGCGTGCAAGTGTCTTAGGCTCCACAAGCTTAACGCTTACGCCTACGCCGATAGCGGAGTCGATAGCAGCCTTGACCTTCTTCTTGTAAGCCTCAAGGGTCTTGATCTCGTCGCCGAACATATCCTCTCTCATCTCGACCTGAACTTCAAGAGTATCAAGGTTATTGACACGGTCAACCTCCAGGAAGTAGTTGGTAGCCTTGCTGTCAACGCTGAGAAGAGCGGACTCGATCTGTGAGGGGAATACGTTAACGCCTCTGATGATGAGCATATCGTCGGTTCTGCCCTGAGGCTTCAGCATTCTTACGAGGGTTCTGCCGCACTCGCACTTGTCGTAAACGAGAGTAGCGATATCTCTTGTTCTGTAGCGGATAAGAGGAAGTGCTTCCTTGGTGATGCAGGTGAATACCAGCTCGCCCTGCTGACCTGCGGGAAGAACTTCAAGTGTATCGGGGTCGATGATCTCGGGGATAAAGTGATCCTCGCAGATGTGCATACCGCACTGGCATTCGCACTCGCAGGAAACGGAGGGACCCATTATCTCGGAAAGTCCATAGATGTCGTAAGCCTTGATGCCAAGACCTGCCTCTATCTCCTTTCTCATCTCCTCAGTCCAAGGCTCTGCGCCGAAAACGCCTGCCTTGAGCTTGAACTCGTCCTTGCTGATGTTGTTTTCCTTCATAAGCTCGATAAGGCTGATAGCATATGAGGGTGTCATGCAGATGATAGAGGAACCGAAATCCTTGAACAACTGGAGCTGTCTCATGCTGTTTCCTGCGGAAGCGGGAATAGCGGTAGCACCCAGCTTCTCAGCGCCGTAGTGGAGACCAAGACCGCCTGTGAAAAGGCCGTAGCCGTAGGAAATGTGAATGAAATCGTCCTTTGTTCCGCCAACGGATACCAGCGCTCTTGCTGCGCACTCAGCCCACATATCAATATCATGTGCTGTGTAGCCAACGACCGTCTGCTTGCCTGTTGTGCCTGAGCTTGCGTGGATACGTACAATGTCCTTCATGGGGGAAGCGAACATTCCGTAAGGATAGTTGTCTCTCAGGTCCTGCTTGACGGTAAAGGGAAGCTTCTGAAGGTCTGCGATACTCTTGATGTCCTCGGGCTTAACGCCTGCTTCGTCCATTTTCTTGCGGTAGGGTGCTACGTTTTCATAAACACGTCTTACAGTTCTGGAAAGACGGTAGGACTGGAGAGCCTCCAGCTCGCTTCTGGGAGCACATTCGATCTCGGGCTTATAGTATTTCATGGGATTTTCCTCTTTTCATAGAAATATTTATAACTTACGCATTTCTGCCCAGTCCAAAGGCCTTTTTGTTGACTTCAAGCACCTTGGCGGGAACGCACTGTTCAAGTGCGTCGTTCCATACCTTGTCGCCGAAGTCCAGAATGTGGGAGATAACTCCCATAAGAACAACGTTTACAGCACGGCTTGTTCCTGCCTGCTCGGCAAGGCTGAGAGCGTCAACTGCGATAACGTCCTCACCAAGCGATTTGAGCGTGTCAACGATATTTGCGGGATACTGTGCCGCACCTGTGATAACAGGCATAGGCTCGATCTCCTGAGTGTTCATGACCAGCTTGCCGCCCTTTTTCAGGAAGGACACCCATCTTGCGGCTTCAAGAGCCTCAAAGGAAACGATAATGTCTGCCTGACCCTTTTCGATAACGGGAGAATATACCTTCTCGCCAAACTTAATGTATGTAACAACGGAACCGCCTCTCTGGGACATTCCGTGAACCTCGCTGACCTTTACGTCATAGCCCTGTGACAGCAGCACATTTCCCAGAATACGGCTTGCAAGCAGCGTACCCTGTCCGCCGACGCCTACCAGCATTATAGATTTAGTTTCCAATTTATTTCATTCCTTTCAGCGGATTTTATTCTTCAATAGCGTCAAACTTGCACATCTGAGTACACAGACCGCAGCCAACGCAAAGGGTGTTGTCTATCTTAGCCTTGCCTGTGGACATGGAAATGGCAGGGCAGCCGATCCTCATGCAGGCCTTGCAGGAGCGGCACTTGTCGGGATCCACCTTAACAGGAGGCTTGTGCTTAACGGTTTTCAGCAGGGCACATGGACGGCGGGTAATGATAACAGAGGGAGCGTCCGCAGCCAGCTCTTCCTTGATAACAGCCTCGGTCTCGGCAAGGTTTGCGGGGTCAACAACTCTTACTCTGTCGATTCCCACAGCATGGCAGACAGCCTCGATGCTTACAGCGGAAGCAGGGTCGCCCTTGATGTTGAAGCCGTTGGCAGGGTTGTTCTGATGACCTGTCATGCCTGTGATGGAGTTATCCAGAACGATAACAGTGGAATTGCTTGCGTTGTACGCAATATTTATAAGACCTGTGATACCCGAATGGATAAAGGTGGAGTCGCCGATCACTGCAACAGCCTTGTGCTCATATTCACCCTTGCGGGCAATGTTGAAGCCGTGGAGACCGCTGACGGAAGCGCCCATGCAGATAGTGGTATCCATAGCGCAGAGAGGAGCGGCAGCGCCAAGAGTGTAGCAGCCGATATCGCCGCTGACCATAACGCCAAGCTTTTTCAGGGTGTAGAACACACCTCTGTGAGGACATCCTGCGCACATTACAGGAGGACGGACGGGAACATTCTCGGGGTATGTAACAAACTCGTCCTTTTCGCCCAGGATCTTGTCCTTGAGATAGCTCTGGGAATATTCGCCCAGATATGTAAACTCAGCCTTGCCGATGGGGTCAAGACCTATCTTGCGGCAGTGAGTCTCGATAATGTCGTCCAGCTCTTCGATAACGTAAAGCTTCTTTACCTTTGCGGCAAAGTCCTTGATGAGCTTTACAGGCAGAGGATTGATAAGTCCCAGCTTCAGGTAGCTTGCCTTGTCGCCCAGAGCTTCCTTTGCGTATTCATATGCAATGCCAGAGGTGATAACGCCTATCTCATCACTGTTCATCTCAACGGTGTTGAAAGGGCAGTCCTCAGCATATTCGGTGAGCTTTTTCAGTCTCTCCTCAACAACAACATGGCGCTTGATGGCATTTGCGGGCATCATAACGTACTTGCCGATATTCTTCTCATACTTGCCGATGTCGTGAGGAACTCTCTCGCACTCCTCAACAACGCTCTGGGAGTGGGAAACTCTTGTGGAAAGGCGCAGGATAACGGGAGTATCGAACTTTTCCGAAAGCTCATACGCCATCTTTGTAAATTCCTTGCACTCGCCCGAGTCGGAAGGCTCCACCATAGCCACCTTTGAAGCAATGGCATAATGACGGCTGTCCTGCTCGTTCTGGCTGGAGTGCATTCCGGGGTCGTCGGCAACGCCGATAACAAGTCCGCCGTTCACGCCCGAATAAGCCACGGTAAAGAGAGGGTCGGCAGCAACGTTGAGACCAACGTGCTTCATTGCGCAGAATGAACGTGCGCCGCCGATGCTGGCACCAATGGCAGTTTCGCAGGCAACCTTCTCGTTGGGCGCCCACTCGGAGTGGAAATCATCATATTTAGCAGCAAACTCGGTAATTTCGGTGCTGGGTGTGCCCGGGTAGGAGGAAACAACGTCAACCCCCGCCTCGTACAGACCTCTGGCAACCGCCTGATTGCCAAGCATTAACTTTGACATATATAAAACCATCCTTTCAGAATTGCTGTTTAGCGGTATCCAATATATTATAACATATTTCCTGCCGCTTGCCAATAGCTTTTGAAAAAATCTCACATTTCCAAAGAAAAAGTTCAGTTGTTTTGAGCAGTATGCCAAAAAATCACCCCTGACGATATTATCATCAGGGGCGATTTTATAGTTAAAAATTACTTCTGTATCTTTCTTCTTGCTGTAACGAATGCCGCAGCCGCAATAAAGGAGATAGCCGCTGTGCAGATCACAGCAGGAACGGAAGAGCTTTCTTCTGCAGTTCCGTCTGCATACATTCCGCTGCCGGAGGAAACATCTTCCGAGCTGTCGGTGTCTGTTCCTGTAGTCTTACCGGAATGGTCGGAATCTGTGTCGGTGCCTGTAGTCTTGCCTGAACCGTCGGAATCGGAATCAGTGTCGGTCTTTCCTGTGGAATCGCCGCCATATGTCTTGTCGCCGTCATCAGTAGTGCTGCTGCCGCCGTTGGTGTTGTTTCCGCCATTGCCGCCGTTTCCACCATTGTTGTCATTTCCACCGTTGCTGCCATTTCCACCGTTGCCGCCGTTTCCGCCATTGCTGCCATTTCCACCGTTGCCGCCGTTTCCACCGTTGTTGCCACCATTATTGCCGTTACCGCCGTTGTTGCCTCCGTTGTTATTACCGCCGTTGCCTCCGTTATTGCCGCCGTCATTGAATCCGCCGCCGTTATTGGGGGTGGTGCTGATGGGATCATTTACAACTGCAAGAGATGTAAGTCCTATGCTTGTGCCGTCACCGAAGGTAACAACTGTATTGCCGTCTGCGTCAACTGTAATGGTAACGCTGTAGATGTTGGTATTGAGCTTGTAGCCCTTAGGAGCCTCAGTCTCGGCGAAGTAGTATGTGCCGGGGATAAGTCCCTTGAACTCAACAATGCCGTCCTTATCGGATCTTGCCTTGTAAGCATCGCCTGCATCTGTCATAACAGGAGATGTGCAGGAAGCGTCATAGTAAAGGGTGAACTCGGAATTTTCAAGAGCAATGCCCTCTCTGTCAGTCTTCTTGAACTTGAAGGAGTGGTTGCCCGAAACGGTTGAAACTTCGTGCCATGTGTTGGTTACTGTAGTGCCCGAAATGGAAACCTCATAACCGGACTGAACGCCTGCAATAAACTTGGGAGCAGTTGAAGCCTCGTTTCTGATGGAATAGGTATAAAGATTGCCGTTTCCGTCATACTTGTCAAGGTTATCAATAGTCTTAGTGAAGTTGTTCTGAGCATTGAGTACAACGTTTTCCACAACTACGGAAACGCCGTTTGCTGTTCCGACCAGCTGAACAGCTACTTCGTATCCGCTGTGGTCGTTTCTGCCTTCATCGCCGCTCCAGAGCTTTGTTACTGTAACGGAGGTGGTGACAGGAGCAGGTCTGGGAACCTCGTTCCATGTGTTTGTAACTGTAGTGCCGTTGTAGGAAGCAGTGTAGCCTGACTGTACACCACGGATATATTCGGGCATGCCGATCATCTGCTCGTTGGCAACGGTATAAACAAAGATATTGCCGCTTGCATCAAATTCTTTAAGGTCATCTACAGTAGCTGTGAAGTTGTTTGCAGCTTCAAGTGTAACTGTAGCTACCTTCTGATCTGTAACAGTAACAGAGTTTCTGATAAGATCGACCTTAACAACATAATTGCTGTGGTCTGCATTTGCAGGCTCGTTTGCCCATGTCTTGTTAACGGTAACGCTTATCTTGCTGGGAGTGGGAGCATTCCATTCGGTCCAAGTGTTGGTAACGGTTGTGCCGCTGTATGTTGCCTTGTATCCCGACTGAACGCCGTCCATATACTGGGGAGCATTTGTGCTCTCGTTTTCAATATAGTAGGTGTAAGGATTGCCGTCTGCATCTTCTGCTTCAAGACCTGAACGTGTAAATTCAAATCCATTTGCCGCATTAAGGGGTATTGTCTCGCTAAAGTGAGGATCAACTGTTCCATTTGCCTTTCTGAGGAGTTTAACAGTAACAGTGTAGCTGTCGTGAGAATAACCTGCAAGCTCCCCTGCCCATATCTTCTTGACTGTAATATTTGTGGTGCCGGGTGTGGGAGTAGGAGTTGTAGTGTCTTTCCAAGTATTTGTTACGGTAGTGCCGTTGTAAGAAACTTCATAACCTGACTGTACACCGTCAATATACTCGGGAGCACCGCTCTCATTCGCAACATAGTAAGTGTAAGCATTTCCGTCTGCGTCTTCCGCATCAAGGTCATTTATGGTCTTGGTGAAGCTGTTGGCAGATGTAAGAATTACTTCCTGAACAAATGTGCCTGTTCCGGTGCCGACCTTTCTCATGAGGTTAACTGTAATTGTGTAGCCGCTGTGGTCATTCTTACCCGAATCACCTGCCCAAACCTTATTGACTGTTATATCAGTCTTAGGTGTAGGAACGGGAATTGTGGTATCTTTCCAAGTATTTGTTACAGTCGTTCCACTGTAAGATACTTCATAACCTGACTGTACACCGTCAATATACTCGGGAGCACCGCTCTCATTCTCAACATAGTAGGTGTAAGCATTTCCGTCTGCATCTTCCGCATCAAGGTCATTTATGGTCTTGGTGAAGTTGTTGGCAGATGTAAGAATTACTTTCTGAACAAATGAGCCTGTTCCGGTGCCGACCTTTCTCATAAGGTCAACGGTAATGGTGTAGCTGTCATGAGACTGGCTTGAAG
>ERZ1106943.4088-NODE-4088-length-10373-cov-3.319054_pt1 | contig 10373 bp, 8 predicted proteins | sample MGYA00403671_ERZ1106943 | MGnify/ENA primary metagenome ERZ1106943 (study PRJEB35170, sample SAMEA104062427) | human gut metagenome | biome: human gut; feature: human-associated habitat; material: faeces | place: Denmark | collected 2012-06-14 ...
CTCCAGGACGCGTACCCGGAGCGTCAGCACCCGGGTTGTAATTTCACCCCCGGAATAAGAGGTGGAAGCCATCTCATCGGACACGACCTCTTCCACCCGGGCACGAACTGTGATTTGTCCGTCCGGCTCGGCGGCAAAGGCCGGTACGCAGGACAAAAAGAAAAGGGAAATCAGGAACAGAACACAGAAAAAGAGATGCTTTTTTTCACAAAAGGCCTCCTTTCCTGCCAATCAGTATGCCCGCTCACAGGTCAAAAATTCCCAGCCGGCGGATATCGACAGCCTGTTTGGGGCACATTTCATGGCAGCAGAAGCAGCGAATACAGTTTGGATAAGCGATTACTGCTTTGCGTTCCAGTATCCGGATGGTGTGGGCAGGGCAGCTTTCGGCGCATTTGCCGCAGCCGATACATGCGCTTGCTTTTACGGGGAGGGTTTTATAGCGTCCTTTTGCCCAATCGGCAAGCCCGTAGCGTTCGAGATAGCCTGCAAAAAGGAACACATTCGGGATGCTGATGCCGACGGTGCAGGGGGCGCAATAGTTGCAGCGGCGGCAGAAATTGCCTGTCAGTTCGGAACGGATTTTTGCGATCTCGGCATTTTCATCATCGGTAAGGGGCGAAGTGTCGGAACCGGCGGCGGAATTTGTTTGAACTTCCTCTGCGCAGTACATGCCGGGGATCGCGACGGTTACAAGCTCGTTTGCGGCAAGGTAACGCATTGCAATGCGTCCGTCTTCAATTGCGCCGCCCGCCATGGGTTTCATTGCGATAAAGCCGATGTTTTTGTCTCGGCATTTTTGCAGCAGGGGTTCGCACTGGCTTTCAACAATGTTATAAGGGAACATGATCGTTTCAACCCAGTCAAGCTCAAGCGCACGTTCGAAAACCGTCAGCGAGTGTGCGGTGATGCCGATATGCCCGATTTTGCCCGCCTCGCGTGCCGCAAAAAGTGCCTCCAGTGCGCCGCCTGCACCGATTACGGTGTCAAGCTGTTCCATGCTGGGGTTGTGTACCTGATACAGGTCGATACAGTCGGTGCGGAGGTTGCGGAGGCTTGTTTCAATGTCTGCCTCCATTGCTTCGCGTGTGCGTGCCATGCTCTTTGTTGCAAGAACGAATTTGTCACGCCGTCCGTCGATTGCGCCGCCGATGTATTCTTCGCTGACGGTGTAGCCGCGTGCCGTGTCGATATAGTTTATTCCGCATTCAATAAGGGCGTCGATAAGCGGCTTTGCCTTTTCCGCATCGATGCGCTGAATGGGGATGCCGCCGAAACCGACGCGGGAAATCTTAAGCCCGGTTTTGCCGAGTGTTACATACTGCATGAGTGTACCCTCCGAATTTGTATTAATTATTGCTTTTTAAAGTTAAATTCACTCCGCCGCATACCGTGCGGAGGCGGATTCCGTTTACGATATTATAAGCTTTTTTTCGCAAAAAAGCAAATTAATAAGAGCGTTTTAAAAAAGAGAACGGACGGGCCGCGCACTTTGATGCCGCAGTGTGTCAATTTCGCAACATCGTTCCGTATTCGCTTGACATTATGTTCGGCGGGGGTATAATATAGATTAAAGACAACGCTCGAAAGGAGACAGTGTTTTTAATATGCAAAAAGTTACACACAGCGAATACATTGCGCAAAAGAAGCCGCTTGCGAAGCAGCTTCTTGCAAAGCTGAACGAAAAATACCAATATGCATCCGTGCTCATCACCGATAATTATGAAAAAGGTTATCGTGCATCGCGAAGCGGCGTTGCAATTTCCGCAACAAACGCATTCGGCGGCAAGGGCATGATCGTGAAGGTCTATGACGGCAAAGGCTATGCCGAATACAGCACAAACGAAATCACGGCAGAAAACCTGCCCGAAATTGAAAGAGAAATCGAGCAGCAGCTCATGAATCCCGCAAACTTCATTCCCGAAGGAACCGAAGAAGCGGAGTACAAATGCATCAGCGATGAACCCTGCACGCTTTGCGAGGCAACGGATTACGAAATTCATCCCCGCGAGGTCGGCGACGAAAAGTTGATTGAAACCGTGACCGCGCTGCGCGAAAAGGCTGTTAAAGCCGATGAACGCATTCTTGACGCAATAACGGGCTTCAACTATCAGGAATATCACAAGCTCTTCCTTTCCGCAAACCGTGAGCTTGAACAGTCCGTGCTCTATTCAACGGGCATCATGGCTCTTGTTGCGGCAAAGGGTGAGGAAATCAAGCAGAGCTTCCGCGGATTCTCCAACCTCGGCGGTGCGGAGCTGCTTGATAAAATGGAGTCTGCAATTCCGCAGTGCGTAAAGACCGTTACGGATCTTTTGAACGCCGAACCCATGGAACCCGGCACTTATGAATGCATCTGCACACCCGAAGTCACGGGCATGATCGTTCATGAAGCGTTCGGTCACGGCGTTGAAATGGATATGTTCGTTAAGGACAGAGCTCTTGCACAGTCCTATATCGGCAAGCAGGTAGCATCCCCGCTCGTTACCATGCACGACGGCTGCGCTCAGCGCGAGGTTGCAACCTATTTCTTTGATGATGAAGGCACCCTGTCTCACGACACCGTTATCATTGACAAGGGCATTCTTAAAGCAGGCATCAGCGATGCGCAGTCCGCAATGTTCCTTGGCACCGTACCCACCGGCAACGGCAGGCGCGAGAGCTATGAGCGCAAGGCGTATACGCGCATGACGAACACCTATTTCGAACCCGGCAGCGATAAAGTTGAAGACATGATCGCTTCCGTAAAATACGGAATGCTGCTTGAAGAACCCAGCTCCGGCATGGAAGACCCCAAAAACTGGGGCATTCAGTGCATGGTCAACTTTGCAAGGGAAATCAAGGACGGCAAGCTGACAGGCAGGATCTTTTCCCCTGTCGTGCTGACGGGCTATGTTCCCGACCTGCTCAAGTCCATCACGATGATGAGCGACAATATCGAACTCGGCGGCTGCGGAGCATGCGGCAAGGGCTACAAAGAATGGGTCAAAGTTTCGGACGGCGGTCCCTACATCAAGGCGACGATTCGTCTGGGCTGATGAAGTTCGGAAAGAATTTTGATTCGAAAGGATGCTTTTATTATGATAGATATTATTAAAAACGCATTAAAAGAAACTGAAATCAAAACGTGGCGCATCAACGAAAAAAAAGAGCACACTGCGGAAGTTTTCTTTATTCGCCGCAGGCAGGATATGCGCCGCATCAGGGATACCCATAAATACAACGTTGAAGTATTCTGCGATTACGAAAAGGACGGCAAGCCGATGCGCGGCAGGTCACAGGTCACCATCGTGCCGTCCCAGTCGGAGCAGGAAGTTCTGACCCTCCTTAAGGAAGCGAAGCATGCGGCGTCTTTTGCGGGCAACCCGTATTATGAACTGCCTGAAAAACAGGCTTGTGAACCCATTGCGGCCGCAGGCAGCCTTGCGGAGGTTTCGGCTGAAGAGGCGGCAAAGCGTTTTGCTGCGGCATTGTTTGCGGCGGATAACGATCCGCGTGCATTCGTGAACTCGGCGGAGATTTTCTCAAAGCAGGTCAAAACCCGCATCCTCGGCGATAACGGAACGGACGTTTGCTATTATAAAAACGATGTTGACGGCGAATTTGTCGTTCAGTGCAAGGAACCCGAGGATGTTGAAGTTTATCATGCATTCGGCTACGACAATCTGAATTGCGATGCACTGCGCGAAAAGGTCACAACCGCACTCCGCGAGGTGGCGGACAGGGCAATTGCCCGTGCGGAACTGCCGAGCGGAACTTACAACCTGATTCTCTCGGGCGAAAATGCGGCGGAAGTGCTTTCCTATTACATTGCGCGCAGCAGTGCGGGAATGGTTTATCCCGGATATTCAACATGGAAGGTCGGGACGGATGTCCAGCCCGAGATGAAAGACGGTGAAAGGCTCAACGTGACCCTTCGCGCAAAGGTTCCCTTCAGCAGTGAAGCGATTCCCATGAAGGATCGTCCCGTGATTGCCGACGGCAAGGTTGAAACTTTGCACGGCGGCGCAAGAATGAGTTATTATCTCGGCATTGAGCCCACGGGCGATTATTCCGCATACAGCTGCGAAAACGGCAGTGTTTCGTTTGAAGAAATGAAAAAAGAACCTTATCTTTACGCCGTTACATTCTCGGATTTCCAGATGGACACAATGTCCGGACATTTCGGCGGAGAAATTCGCCTTGCGTACCTTTTCGACGGGGAACGCGTTCGCATCGTGACCGGCGGTTCGGTAAACGGCAGCATCAATGCCTGCAGCGGCGGGATGAAGTTCACAACCGAACGCTATGACAGCAAGAACTACAGCGGACCGTTTGCGGTTATGCTTCCCGGCGTCCGCGTTGCGGGTTCGCTTGCCGAGCAGGAATAAATAACTCGGCTGCGAAAGTACTTTATTAACTGAATAAAGCAGAAAAATGCGGCACTCGCTGTTGTTCGGCGGGTGCCGATATTTTAACGGGAGTACCAATTGTATGAGTATTAACATCGAAAAAAACAGAAAGCTTGCTTTGGTGGTTGACATGTACGGATGTCCGAACCGATGCAGGCATTGCTGGCTCGGCCGATTGCCGAATATTCCGCCGGAAAACGATGCAGACGAAATGCTTGTGAACAGCTTTCGCCCGCACTTTGAACAAATTGAATATTACAGCTGGCTTCGCGAACCGGATTTTTGCGGGGAATACAGAGCGCGCTGGGAACGCGACAAGGCGTTGAGCGTTAATTGCGAACCGCAAAGGTTTGAGCTTGCAAGTTTTTGGCGGCTCGTCAGAGACGGGGAGTATGCAAAGTTCCTCCGTGAAGTCGGCGTAAAAGTCGTTCAGCTCACATTCTTCGGCGGAGAGGAAACGACGGATAGATACATCGGCAGGAAAGGTGCGTATTCGGAATTGCTGAAAGCGACGGAAATTCTGCTGCAAAACGGCATTGCACCGCGTTGGCAGGCGTTTATAAATGCAGAGAACAAGGATGAAGTTGCGGAACTTCCGAAACTTGCCGAAAAGCTGAAACTTGCCGAACGCTGCCGGCAGATCGGGCAGAATTTTAAATTCTTTGTTCATGCGGGAAGCTGCGACGGTGAAAATCGCAAGCTCTATCCGATTCGAATTATCAAGAGTGACATTCCGCAATGCCTTGTGCCGTACTATTGGCAGTATGAAGAATTGCGCACCGAAGCGGAATGTGTTGAAAGCCTGCTGAAGCGCAGCGAGAATCCGGATTATTCCAACGGAGATTTCATTGTTCTCAATATTACGAATAATTTTGACATTTGGTACAATTACACGCACATGTCTCCTGAATGGAGAATCGGAAACCTGAAAATTGACGGTATTGAGGAAATAATGCGCCGAATTAACGAAGAAGACACTTTTGCACAGCGCGAAGCAAGAAAAATCACGTTTGCGGAGCTTGCGGAACGGTACGGCGATGCAGCCTCGGAACGTGCATTTTCCATCGGTGACTATGAATCCTATCTGTTTAATAAACACCTTGAACAGAAATATTCGGATTAAGTCGAAATATTCAGCAAGGAACCGAAGAATTTTTGACTTTATTTCCCGGGAAATTGAGCCGATCGGGTTGAAGGAAGCAATTATTTCCCGGGAAATTGATTCCGTTTACGTCGGTTTATGAAATGATGAAGGGCATTTCCGACAGGTTTGGAGATGCCCTTTTGAAATAATTCAATATGAAGTTGAATAATAAATTTACAAACTCTCAAAAATATCGGTTCCGCTGCGCATTAGCCACGAACGCAGTACCGCAGAAAGAATCATGTTCAGTGCAAAAAACAGCATGAGGTAAAGCTCCGCTCCGAGTGCATGTGCACCGAGAAACCAACCGGCCCCGAACAGCAATACGTACAGCCACCCGCCGAAAAGAGCGAACATCACGCTTGAACTCTGTTTTATGGGCGTGATTTCGGTCGTCCAATTCAAATTCGGCTTTTTGAGATCAAGGAACAACCCGAATTCGGCAAGAAGGACAACGAGGGAAAGACATGCAAGGATTACCGCAATCGTTGAACCTATCGGCACGGCAAATGCGATGCATATGCAGATCGCGGCGAAAAGCACCGAAATTCCGGACAGCAGGAGCTGCATTGCAAGCTTTGCACGGAAGATCTGCTGCGTGGTTACGGGCATTGAACGCAGAATCCAAAGCGTTTTTCCTTCCAAAGAGACGGACGGCGCAGTCATATCGTTCATTGTGGACACAAGGCAGACGGCGGCGGCAGCAAGTATCGCAATCGTTCCCGTGCTGCTGTCGAAAAGCTCAAACAGCATTGAACGAAGAGCTGCACCCCTGATGAGAAGCAGAATGCCTGCAATGGGCATGATTATAACGCCAAAACCGCAATTGAGCATATATGCGGGGCTTGCGGTGAATCGGCTAAACTCACGTTTGAGCAAGGCGGAAAAAACGCCGCTTGCCTTTTGTCGTGCATTACGATTATACTTTGCGGTTACGGTATCGGAAGAAGCGGTTGCAAGCTTTAAAAAACTCTTCGACATAACATAAAATGTAAGCAATGCAAGCGCGGCTGTGCCGAATACGGGCAGCGGAGCGGAAACAAGGTTTCCCGCCGACATCCGCCCGAAAAGGTAAACAGGGTAAGCAAAGTTTTTGACGCCTGCCCCTATTGCGCCGACATATTGCGTAAACTGCATTAAAAGGGTCGTGATATTGTTTACAACATAATAATACCCGCCGATAAACACAAGCGATATTATAACCGTGAGGAAGCTTTTCCGTTTCAGCTTGGAGGCGATTTTTGCAACCACCCAACCCAATGCGCAGGACAGAACAAAAGCGAAGACGGAGATTGACAGCATTCCGAGAATGCAGCCCAAAAGCGTGCCGACGGAGAAATCAATGCAGAGGTAAACTATCGCTGCCGGAACGAACACAACCGCCGAGAACATCAGTCCCATAAGGTAGACGCCCAGCAGCCGAGAAAGCAGAATGCTTCCGACGGGCACGGGAAGGGAGAGCAAAAGGTCGTTGTCGTTTGCTTTGTAGAGCGCGGCATAGGTGTTGAACACACTGCCGAAAACGCCGAACATCAGCCCGATTATGCCGAACAATGCAAAATAAAGCCAGTCGAGCCCGGCGGCACGGAGCGGATTTGCAAGCTGATAAGCGCAAAATGCGAACATTCCGCCCAGCACGCAGACCATAAGAAGGGCATACAGCACGATGAACGCGGCGGATGCGAACTTTGAACGGCTTTTGCCCTTTTTGGGGTCATAGAAAAAGCTTCGATTCAGCTCATAGAGCTGCCGTTTAAGAAGAATTTTAAGCATAAGTGCGCCTCCGAAGTTTATTCGGCTTCAAGCTCGAGAAAAACGGATTCAAGACTTTCATCGCCTTTGACCTCGTCCATGGTTCCGGAACGGATGAGCCTGCCGCCTTTGATGATCGCAACCTTATCACAAAGCTTTTCCGCAACTTCAAGCACATGGGTCGAAAAGAAGATCGCACCGCCGTCATTGCAGACTTCCCGCATCAGTCCTTTCAAAGTATGCGCTGCTTTGGGATCGAGCCCGACAAAAGGCTCGTCCATAATGATAAGCTTCGGAGAGTGAATCCAAGCTGCGATAACGGCAAGTTTTTGTTTCATGCCGTGGGAATAGGATGAAACAGGCTGCGCAAGCGAGGCGGTGAGCTCAAACATGTCCGCATATTTATTGATGCGCTGTACCCGCTCCTCCGCTCCGATGCCGAAAATATCCGCGATGAAGTTGAGATATTTGATGCCTGTCATAAACTCATACATGTCGGGATTGTCCGGAATATAGGCGATGAGTTTTTTGCAGGTCAGGGGGTCCTTCCGAACGGAAGTGCCGTTCACAAGTATTTCGCCTGCATCAAACTGAAGGATTCCGACGCAGCTTTTGAGCGTTGTTGTTTTGCCTGCGCCGTTATGGCCGATAAAGCCGTAAATCTCCCCCGGTGCAATGTGCAGAGAAAGGTCGTCAACCGCCTTTTTGCTGCCGTAAGTTTTTGTTAAGTGTTTGATATTAAGCATATTTTCCTTCCTTATAAAAACACATGAAATGACACATGAAATATTGTGTCGGTTTTTTAGGATAACACAGTTTAAAGATAGCCGGTTCCGCAAAAGCTGTTCGGCCGGGGCGTTTCCGTTTGTTGCTCACCGTTCGCGATGACCGCCGCTGCATTATCCGTGCGCATCGCACCGGAGGTTGGATGAAAAATTCGAAAAAACTATTTTATAATTTCAGTGCAATAACCGGTGCTTGATCATTGCGAATATTTTTTTCGCCGGTTTGCACCGCATAATATATTCAGCAGAACAAACAGCGCGACGAGCAGAACCGTTCCCCCGCAAAGGACGGCGAACATTGCCGGAAGGCTTACATCCGTTCCGAAAAAGCTGAGCCTGCAATCGATGGATTTCTTAATTACGTCAATAACTTCGGGCGCAAGACCCGCATCCGCTGCTGCGGAGAACGCACCGCGGAGGGCATGATTGCGAATAAGGCTTGTTCCGTATGTTCCGGGCAGAAACATAAGGATGTGCTGCAAGCCGGTGCTGAATTGTGCGATCGGCATATATGCACCGCAGATAAAACCGTAACCCGAGCTGACGATCGTGCCGACAGCGGAAACCTGCCCCTGAGTCGTCAGAAAACGGTTCACAATGCTTGAAAGTGCAGTGCCGAAAAGCACAAGCAGAACAATGTCCGCAAACAGCAGCATCACGTCGGCAAAGGAAAGATACCAGCCGACCTTTGCAAGATAGATAAATCCCGCACCTGCCGCAATAAGGCAGACAAGCAGCGTTGAAGCAAAAGTTGCAAGATAATAGCTCAGCGCAAGCGTGGACTTTTTGACGGGGGAAACGGTGAGATCCCGTCTTGCACCCGTGACCTTGTCCAAAACCATGGTCATGTTGCAGCAAAATGATACCGTGATGCAGCTCACCGCAAGCAGGGATGAAACCAACTGCCCGCCGACAATGCCGCCGATGAGCTTTTCCGCAGCGGGGAAACCCTCCGGAAGAGCGGAAATAAAGCTGTCGCGATACACATTTGCAAGAAATGCGGCATAAAGCACCAAAAGGATAACAGGCGTTATCAGCGAGGCAAAGAACATGCCTTTATCCTTGAAAAAAAGTTTGCAATTGCGAATAAAAAGATTGTAACAACCTGTCATGATTCAACACCTCCGGAAAGCTTTTTGCCCGTTGCGGCAAGGAACACATCGTCCATTCCGCCTTTTTTGATTTCGTAATCGATGAACAGTTCGGGATGTTTCAAAATCAACTGCGTTGCTTCCGCCGTGTTTTTTACGGCAATGCGAATGCCGTCGCGTGTGGATTCAACTCTGTATTCGCCGAGAGCGGCGGCTTTTTCGGGCGTGACGCCGTAAAGCGTTATGAAATCACCTGTGAACCTGTTTTTCAGCTCCAACGGTGTGCCTTCAGCAGCAATGCTGCCGGAATCCAATATTACAACGTAGTCTGCATCGGCGGCTTCTTCCATATAGTGAGTGGTCAGAAACACCGTAAGTCCGTGTTCGGCACGAAGCTGCATAACAACGCTCCAAAGAAGGAGGCGCGTCTGCGGGTCCAGTCCGGTCGTGGGCTCATCAAGAATAAGAATCTCGGGTTCGTGCAAAAGCGCACGCGCAATGTCAATTCGCCGCCGCTGCCCGCCGGAGAGCTTGCCGACGCTGCGGTCAAGAAGCTCGGAAAGCTCAAGAAGCTCGCACAGCTCACCGAGCCTTTTTTCAAACTCCGCGCCCGTTATGCCGTAAAGCGCGGCGCGGCTTTCAAGATTATCGCGCACCGACAGCGGCTTATCAAGCACACTGCTTTGGAACACGACGCCGAGCTTGCGCGTTATCTGCGCAATGTCGCGGTCGGCATCGTGGCCGCTTATGATGACGCTGCCGCTGTCGGCCTTGAGCTGGCCGCACATGATGGATATGGTTGTGCTCTTTCCGGCGCCGTTGACGCCAAGGAATGCAAAAAGCTCGCCGCGCCGCACATGAAACGAAAGATCGCTTACGGCCTTTATGCCGCCGAAGCTTTTATTCAGATGTGATATTTCAATTATATGCTGTTCCATATAAGCTCCTATCTCTTGCCGCCTTTGCGGACAAAAACGTTTTTAAATGCAACGATCGCACCGTACAGAACGCCGGCGATGGCCCAGATATACCACAGCGTGCCGGGCTGACCGTTGCCGCTCGGACCAAAGCTGAGGTAGAGGAAAAGCGCTGTGACAACGAGCCAGTAGGCTGTGCTTATAGCGCCGAAAACCGGGCTTTTGCGCTTGTTCTCGCGCGTATAGTCGCCCTCCTCGAGAAGCTTATCCATTGCCGCGTTGTAAACTCCTGC
>ERZ1106943.4091-NODE-4091-length-10368-cov-2.365946_pt1 | contig 10368 bp, 7 predicted proteins | sample MGYA00403671_ERZ1106943 | MGnify/ENA primary metagenome ERZ1106943 (study PRJEB35170, sample SAMEA104062427) | human gut metagenome | biome: human gut; feature: human-associated habitat; material: faeces | place: Denmark | collected 2012-06-14 ...
AGGAGGTGCTGAAAGTAATAGAAATACTTACTTCTGACTGGGGATTCGCCTGGAGCCCGAAACGCATCACTGTATCAACCGTCGGCAAGTTGCCCGAGCTCAAGGAGCTGCTTGACCGCACACAGGTGCACATCGCCATCTCAGTCCACACCGCCGACCCGCGCGAACGCGGACAGCTGATGCCGGCCCAGAAAGCATTTCCCATATCGGCCGTGATGCGGCTGCTATCGGGCTACGATTTCAGCCACCAGCGCCGGCTCTCACTCGAATATATAATGTGGCGCGGTGTCAACGACGATACAGCTCACGCCGATCAACTCATCAAGCTCATCGGCAACGTCAGGTGCAGGGTCAATCTCATACGCTTCCATGCCATACCCGGCGTCGAGCTTCATCCATGCTCCGAGGAGCGCATGATAATGATGCGCAATATACTCAACCAGCATGGCATCACGGCCACTATCCGCGCCTCGCGGGGCGAAGATATAATGGCGGCCTGCGGAATGCTCTCGACCCGGCACGACTGCTGAACGTTTTGGTCCCGCTCACGGCCCGGCACTTGCCGGGCTCAAGGATTTTTTGTAATTTTGGGGGCTTGTTGCGGTCAGTTATCCACTGACCCTACACGCACGAACAATCTGACTATATACAGCATACCTCATAATGGGACGACCTATAAGAGTGGGCATCACCCACGGCGACATAAACGGCATAGGATGCGAGGTGATAATCAAGGCTCTCGGTCACGAAGGCATCACCGAACTCTGCACTCCCGTGATATTCTCCTCCACCAGGTTGCTTTCGTTCTATCGCAAGCAACTCGGCATCAACGATTTTTATTACAGACAGATAGCCTCAGCTGCAAATACGGCTGACGGAGAGATAAATGTAGTCAACATCACTAACGATGAGCTTCATCCACAGCCCGGGCAACCCTCGCCGGAAGCCGGGGCTGCGGCTCTGCTCTCACTCACCAAGGCTATCGAGGCCCTGCAGGCCGGCGACATCGACGTATTGGTAACGGCCCCTATCGACAAGCATACCATACAGAGCGATGACTTCCACTTCGCCGGACATACGGAATATCTGCAAGAGAAGGCTGGCGAGGGTGCACGTTCGCTGATGATACTTTTCGACGACAAGGTGCGCGTAGCGCTTGCCACCACTCATCTGCCGCTTGCCGAGGTTCCGGCGGCCATAACCCGTGAAGGGATTATGACAACGGTAAAGGATTTCACCAGCTCCCTTAAAGCCGATTTCGGCTTCGAGCGTCCGAAGATAGCCCTGCTTTCGCTCAATCCCCATTGCGGCGACGGAGGGGTGCTCGGCAAAGAGGAGCAGGAGACTATAATTCCCGCTATCGAAGCGCTTGAAGAAGAAGGTATTCTTGCATTCGGTCCTTATAGCGCCGACGGATTCTTCGCTTCAGAATCATACAGGGCCTTCGACGGCGTAGTGGCCATGTATCATGACCAGGGACTTGCTCCTTTCAAGACTCTGGCAGGAGCCAACGGTGTTAATTTCACGGCAGGTCTTCCGTTCGTGCGTACATCGCCCGACCATGGCACAGCTTACGACATCGCTGGCAAAGGAGTGGCCGACGCCACCTCGATGCGCCAGGCCATTTATGCCGCCATCGACATCTACAGACGGCGTAGAGAGTTCAAGGCTGCTTCCGCCAATCCACTGACAAAACAGTTTGACAACCGTCGCCCGGAGAAAGGAGAGCATAAAGGAGAAAAGCCCAGGACTCAGTCTCCTAAGCCTGAACCGTCTAAAGACTCCACAGGCAACGCTGATGTGCAAAAGCCAAGAGAACCGAAAGAATCAAAAGGCGCCCCAAACCAACAGACTGAATAACAATGCATTACGGAATAATAGCCGCCGGCGAGGGCTCGCGGCTGGCACAGGAGGGCGTAGAACGTCCCAAGCCACTGGTGCTTCTCAATGGAATGCCGATGATAGAGCGCCTCATACGCCTCTTTATCGACTGCGATGCCGAATCGATAAGCATCATAGTCAATCAACAGATGACCGAGGTGCAGGATTTCCTTCGTCAGCTGGCACCTGCGCTTCCGGTACCGCTGAATCTGGTAGTGAAGTCCACACCCAGCTCTATGCATTCCTTCTATGAGCTTTCGACTCTTATGCGTGGCAAAGGGAGGTTTATCCTCACCACTGTCGACACTATCTTCCGCGAGCCGGATTTCCGCCGCTATGTGGAGTCTTACTCCGCGGCTCCGGCTGATGTGGACGGGATGATGGCCATGACCGATTTTATCGATGACGAGAAGCCGCTCTACATCGATGTCGATTCCGAAATGAATATCATAGCCTTCCGCGATGCACCGTCGGACAACGACCGCTTTATCTCGGGAGGCATCTACGGTCTGTCGGAACCGGCCATCGATGTGCTTGAGGACTGTCTGAGGCAGGGAGTTAGCCGGATGCGCAATTACCAGAGGGCTCTGGTGGCAGCCGGTCTATGCCTGAAAGGCTTCCCATTAGGCAAGATCATAGACGTGGATCACGCTGCCGACATAGCCACAGCCGAAAGCTTCATAACGACCCTATAAACTCTACAACTTACTTATGATTCGCATAGCAGGCATCATGCGCGCCGGCGCATATTCGCCCAACCATATAGGCAATGACGCCGCCATCTTCAATGCCACAGCCGATGAGTTGCGCAAACGCGGCTGCACGGTCGACGTATTCAGCGAAGAGAAATTCATCGAGACCGATATGCCGGATTATCCGGTGATAGTCAATATGTGCCGCGAGCGCGCATCTATAGAGAAACTCCAGCAGCTTCAGGAGCAGGGACGTATCGTGATCAACTCAGGTTTCGGCATCGAGAATTGCACCCGCGAGCTGATGACACGTCTGCTGATGGCCAAAGGCATCCCCTACCCTGACTCGCTCATCGTGAATACTAATGAATCTGTGAGCCGTCAGCTCAAGGAAGCCGGCTTCTCGTCGTGCTGGATCAAGCGAGGCGATTTCCACGCCATGCACAAGGAAGACGTGAGCTACTGCCGCCACATAGAGGAGGCGCAGGATATGCTTCAGGAATACTGGCTGCGGGGCATACGCCGCGCCGTAATCAACCGTCATCTCGAAGGAGACCTCATCAAGTTTTACGGCGTCAGCGGCCAGCCGTTTTTCTACTGGTTTTACCCATTCGACATGGGACACTCCAAGTATGGCTACGAAGCCGTCAACGGCAAGTCGCAGGGCATACCCTTCTCACTCGATTATCTAAAGGAAATCTGTCAGAAAGCCTCCGATACCCTGGAGGTAAAAATCTATGGCGGCGACTGCATAGTCGATCCGGACGGCTCTATCCGCATAATCGACTTTAACGACTGGCCTTCGTTCGCTCCCTGCCGAAAGGAAGCAGCCCCCTATATAGCCAAGTGCATACTGAAAGCAGCAAAGGAGGTCTGAAGTCTCCCATCGTTTTTCTCTTAAGAAGTACCGAATCACTCCCTCAATGAAGGATAAGATAAACAAATCAGCCGACTTCCAGCGCTCGCTCAAATCGCTCGATACCGAAGAATGGTTCGATCTGGCTTTCTACCGTCCTATAGGATACCGATGGGCACTGCTGGCCAAAAAGCTCGGCATCACGCCCAACGCCATCACAATAGCCTCGATTTTCTTAGGTCTCGCCTCGGGCGTCCTCTTCTATTTCGACAACATCTGGCTAAACATTGGCGCATGCATACTGCTGATGTGGGCCGATTCTTTTGACTCGGCCGACGGTCAGCTCGCCCGCATGACGGGCCAGTACTCGCGCATCGGACGCATACTCGACGGCGTGAGCGGCGACGTCTGGTTTGCAGCAATCTATGTAGCCATCTGCCTGCGCGAGAACGTCACCTCGCCATTCTTCGAGAGCCACCATTGGGTGATATGGGTGGTAGCCGTGGCCACCGGCATCTGCCATGGCGTCCAGGCCGCTATGGCCGACTACTACCGCCAGTTCCACCTCTATTTCCTCAAAGGCGAGGACGGCTCCGAACTCGACACCGCAGCCGACCTCTGGCAACGCTTCCATGCCCTATCGTGGCGAAAGAATTTCTGGCAGAAATTCACTCTGATGTTCTACACCAACTACACCGTTGGCCAGGAAAAGCGCACTCCCTGGATGCAGCGCCTGCGCCGCGCACTCGCCGCACGCTACGGCAAAGCCATTCCGCAGCAGTTCCGCGACGACTTCCGCGCCAAATCGAGGCCGCTGATGAAGTACACCAACATCCTTTCGTTCAACACGCGCACATTCGCGCTTTTCGCAGCCGTGCTCATATTCAGGATGCCCTGGCTATACTTCGCATTCGAGCTGACAGTGCTCAACGCCCTGCTCATCTATATGATGTGGCGTCACGAACGCATCTGCCGCGACTTCACACGCTCGATTGCATGAGAAACCGTTAACTTTCAACTCCTTATTTCAGACTGACCATTATGATCAAAGGCATAATATTCGACTACGGAGGCGACCACTGGAGCGAAGTGATATGGAAAGCATATACCGAAGCCGGCGTGCCCGTCGGCAAGGACGACTTTCGCGAGGCATACGTCTACGCCGAGCGTGAGCTGGCAAAGACCCGGCATATACTTCCACATCACAACTTTCTCGACCTGCTCCGTATCAAGATGCGCATAGAGCTTGGGCATCTGGCAGAGCGCGGGATTCTCACCGCCGCCCAGGCTGAAAGCTTCACAGAGCCAACAGCCGCCATCTGCTATCGCGAGGCACGCGCATCCGTAGAGCGGGCACGCCCCGTGCTTGAAGCATTGAGCCAACGGTTTCCTCTCGTACTGGTAAGCAATTTCTATGGCAATGTCGAAGCCGTTCTCGCCGACTTCGACCTGCGCAAATATTTCCAGTCAATCATCGAGAGCGCGGTAGTCGGCGTCCGCAAGCCTGACCCGCGTATTTTCAGCCTCGGTGTCGAAGCGCTCCGGCTGAAACCCGATGAAGTGCTTGTGGTAGGCGACAGCTATACCAAAGACATAGTGCCGGCCGAGAGCATCGGCTGCCACGTAGCCTGGATTAAAGGGAAAGGATGGACCGCCGAAGAAGACGCGCCCACCCATCCCTGCATCATCCCCTCGCTCACCGCCCTCCTCCCCCTCGCCGAAAATCAATTGTAAGGACTCGATGAAACACTTGTTGTCGGTCATTATCCTGCTCGTATCCGCACTACAATCTACAGCAGCACTCAATACCGAGGCTCTGTATGAGGATCTGAAGCACAACGATTCTCCATCGCTAATGAATATGGGGCAACGATATGACCGCCTCAATCGTCCTGACTCCGCCATTGTCTGCTATTCGGTCGTGGTTGACCGGCTTTCATATAGTCAGCTAAATAAAGAAGAAAAACACCTCTACGCGCGTGCACTCACAAATCTGGCTGTAGTCTACGGCGGTTGGCTTTTCGATTATCAGAAAGCTCTTTCGCTCCTGCTTCAGGCAGCCGATTTATCTTCTCAGACAGGATATACCACCAACCTTGCCTATGCATGGCTTAATATAGGCGGCATCTATCTTTCCTGCAATCAGCTTTATGGCAATGACATATTTTCCGAAGAAATACGGCGCTATACCATGCAGGGCATTGAGGCGGCTCTCGAATCCGGACAATGGGAGGTAGCCCTCGCCGGTGCCGTCAACATCTGTGTACTCGACATCAGCTCCCCTCAACCCGGCATCATCAGCCAACTGATTTCCAGGCTTGAAGCCGCGGATATACCGCAAGAGGTCAACTTGCGTCCATTTTATTTCGGATTCATACACGGCACCCTGGCCTTTTCACGACACAATTATAATGAGGCTCTGCGCATTTTCAGTTCACTGAGTGCCTATATTCCTTCTGATGCCATGAACGGCGCGCGTTACCATCTTCTTGCCGATATTGCTATCTCGCGCGTCTACACTTCCTTCGGCAATTATGCCAATGCCATAGAGTATGCCTTCAAATGGCTCGCCGAAGCTAAGAAAGCAGGCATCGATGACAATGTAGCCAACGCTTACCGCACCATTTCAGACCTCTCAATGAGAATGGGCGATGATTCTCGTTCACGCGAGTTTTTACTCCATTATTACGCAAAAAAAGACTCCATTCTCAACGAAAGGCAACTTGCCGTACTCACATCGCTCCCCATGCTCAACCAGCTTGATCACCTCGGGGCCGAAATCAAACTTGAACGGATTAAGAAGCAACGCATCATAATAGCGACCATCATTACGGCAGCATTTGCCGTTCTGCTTATAGCATTCGTTATTTATCTTATCCGCAGTCGGAAAAAGATACGCGAATATTCACGCCAGATATATCTGAAATACGTAGAGCTTCTCTCTTCCGACACTTCATTTGCAAATGAGACCGGCAATGAAACCGACGGCCAGCTCTCCGAAAATCCAGTTGCCTCTCCCATACCGCCTGTCGGAAGCCAGGAGCATCATCCCTCGCTACATGAGGCTACGTCAGCTTCCGGACAGTCATCGGCTCCAGCAGCAGCAAAATATGCCGGTTCATCCCTCTCTTCAGATGATGAACAGGAGATACTGGCCAAGATCAAACAGGTGCTTTCCGACACTTCTGTTATCTGTGACCCGCATTTCTCGCTTACACAGCTAAGCGAGGCCGTAGGCTATAACTATAAAGCCGTCTCACAGGCTATCAATGCAATCACAGGCAAAAATTTCAAATCGCTTTTAGCTGAATACCGTATCCGCGAGGCAAGCCGCCGGCTGATTGACCGCGAACGATATGGCAACTTTACTATCGAGCATATTGCCAGAAGCGTAGGCTTCCTCTCCCGCTCCAACTTCTCAGCCACATTCAAGTCAATTGTCGGCATATCCCCTTCAGAATTTCAACGCAACGCACGCCTGGGCAAATAAAAGTCCTTTCTTTATTATCCCGGAAAGCCACAATCATATACTGCGGTAATCCATTGGCTTACCGAGCATTACCACTTGCGTCCATATCGTTTCGGGTGCTGAATCATGATTTAGCACCAACCTGCTTTCATATTATTTTGACTTAGGACAATTACCCCGTAACTTTGCTGCATAATATCATTTATGCATTTAAGAGTATTTGCACAACTGATGACAGAATCATATAAAACGGGAATTAACAAACATATTAACCTATATTCTCAAAACGATTGCTTATGAATAAAAGATTGCTTCTGAGCATTTTGTCAATGGCTCTTGCAGGGGCTGCCGTATATTCGGCCCCGATAGGGCCAGACAAGGCGTTGGGCATAGCCAGCGACTTTGTGAGTAGCGCTACTTCAAGAAAAATTATGAATAGAGTCAAAAATGGCTCATCACAGATGAAGCTCGCGTACACGCACACCGACAAGGCTTCAGGCCTCAATGCGTTCTATGTGTTCACACGTGGCGTGTCCGGCGGCTATGTGCTGGTGAGCGGTGATGACCGTGCCCCGCTCATTCTCGGGTATACAGACAACGGCTCTTTTGATGGCAAGGACATTCCCCAGTCAATGAGGGGTATGATCGAATCATGGAGCGACCAGATAGTATGGCTCGCCGCGCATCCGTCATATAAGGCCGCTGTCCCCCCGGAGGTCGCGGCTCCCATAGCGCCCTTGCTCGGCCAGATCACCTGGGATCAGGGCGACCCCTATAACCGCAAATGTCCTTCGGTGCAGCAATATGACCAGTGGGGCGATGCGTCTGGCAAAGGTCCTGCTGCCACAGGTTGCGTTGCCACCGCTCTTGGTCAGATAATGTATTATCACAAATGGCCTGAATATGGCAAAGATTCGGTGTCATATACTTCCGACGGAGAAGAGAAGTTCCCGATTGCAGTGTCTTTTGAAGGCGTAAAGTATAATTGGGACGCCATGCTTCCCAAGCTGACCTCAAAATCCCCTTCCGATGCTATTGATGCGGTCTCGACGCTGCTGTATCATGTAGGAGCGTCGTTCGAGTCGGCATACGGTGCCTCTACAGGAGCCACTGACATTTCGGTGGCTCCCGCGCTGCTGAAGCATTTCAGCTATGACCAAGGCATAGATTATGTGCCGCGTGATTATTACACGCAAGCCGACTGGGACTTAATGCTCATCAACGAGCTTCAGAATGGCCGCCCTGTGGCCTACGGGGGCGTTACCCGCAGGTTCGAGGGGCACTTTTTCGTACTTGACGGAGTTAATGCCGACGGTTATTATCATGTCAACTGGGGCTGGAGCGGCATGGAAGACGGCTACTATATGCTTTCTCTGCTTGAGCCTGGCAATCAGGGCATAGGCGGCGCCTCTGACGGCGGTGCGTTCCATTATGCACAGAATATGATTATCGGCATTCAGAAGCCAGTGGAAGGTTCGTCCGCAAAATACAAATTTACCTGCGACGGTCTCGGAAATGTGGATGCCACAATAGGACGTTCTGAGTCGGTAACTCTCAAGGCAAACGGATGCTGGAACAACTCCCCCTGGCATGTCAGGGCCAATTTCGGCTTTGCAGTAGTTGATGCCGATGGGAAAACGGTCTATAGCGAGATGGTGAAGAAAGACGTTGACTGTCCGGTAGCAAATGGCTTCTCCGGAATAGAATGTGCCATGAGAGTGCCTGACAGCCTCCCGGCTGGCACATATTCCGTGCGACCCGCATATCAGTTGTCCCTTGACAATTATGCGACTGACCGCCTTATGGTGGTGGCTCCGGGCCAGCCGGCACAATACCGGCTTGTGATAGACGGGGACAAACTCGTCTATTCCACCGAAGGCGCATACGCATTGAATATACTTTCAATCAGGGGCGATAACAACGGAGACCTCGAAAACGGCATAACCAAAAAGGTTACAGTCCGTTTCCGCAACGACGGCGGAGAGTTCCACGGACATGTTCAGCTCCGGTTCTTTATCGACGGTAAAGAGCGTGTATTCGGACGCTTTGATTTCCCCTCTTCGGCCAGCAAAGCGGTATGGATTTCCATTCCCGGCCATTCGGAAAGCGAAGTAACCTTCGATGTGGGCAGTTTCGACCTTCCCGGCAATGACAACTGGGTAGTGCGCCTGTGGGGAAATGAGGGCACATTCGGAGAGGATTCCGAAGGTTATTCCAAGGTTCGTAACCCCAAAAACTTGTGTACGCTTAAGAATGTGAAAATTGTGGGGCCGGCACTTCCTCCCGTATGCGAGCTGAGCGACGATATGATTGTTACCACGATGGTTGACGGTGTTGCGCCGCGCAACGACATCGGCATCAAGGCCTGCATCACCAATGAAGGAGGCGCCTGGACAGGAAAAATGCGTATGTCGGTGCGGGAGAAAGATGTGTGGAGGAAAGATCCTATAGGCTATGTGTCTTTTGACCCTGTAACGATTGAGGCTGAAACTGAAGAGCAATGGATTACACTTACCGGAGGCGAACTTCCTCTGGCATGCGAAGTCGGAAAAACATACGAATTGACACTCTACGATCCTGTAAGCGATCAGGCACTCATCCCTTCATATTATTATTCAGTGGAAGTAGTCTGTGGCGAAGCTGTCGAGAAGATTGCGAAACTTTCGCTCGACGACCTTACATTCAGTGAAGACAAAGTCATGGCTGGCAAACCGGTCGATGTGCAGTTCCACGTCATCAATTCAGGATATACCTACGCCGGAGGCATGAGTTTCATTGTCAGCCGCAATGGTGAGACGCTTCACACATCCGCCACTCAGAACGTGGCCATAGGCCGCGACGACGAAGCTGTAATAGAGTTCACCGAGACTTTCGAGCTTCCGACTGCGTCAGACTATGTCATAGCGCTTCTTGACAGTGAAGGCAAGGAGATAGGCAGACGTGACAACCTGACGTTCACAGCCGATACTCCGGCTCTTGAACTGACGGGGACGACAGCTGTGCCGGAAACCGTGAACTGTAATGAGGCAACAGAATATGTCTTCGGAGTAAAGAACATCGGTTTCCGCTTCGATTCCACGCTCCGTTTCGCGATTCTTCTTTCCGACGAGGTAAAGTTCACCTCCTCTTCCATTCATTTGACATTGGCCCGGGGCGCGGAAAGCACCGTGAAGTTCACGGAGACCGTAAATCTGCCCGACGGAGACGATTACCTTATTCGTCTGCTGACTGCCGACGACAAGACTGTAGGAGAACGCAAGATCAGCCTAAGAGGATATGTCGGCATCGATTTGATGGAAAACGACGCAGACACTTCTGTACGATACTTCAATCTTCAGGGTATTGAAATCAAGTCGCCTGAAATCGGACAGCCCGTGATTGTGGTAAAGGGGACAAAAACATTTAAATCAGTATTCATAGCACATGACATTTTTAAGTCGGTTTAGCCGCCTCGTTTTTAACATTTGCCC
>ERZ1106943.4092-NODE-4092-length-10361-cov-4.505046_pt1 | contig 10361 bp, 8 predicted proteins | sample MGYA00403671_ERZ1106943 | MGnify/ENA primary metagenome ERZ1106943 (study PRJEB35170, sample SAMEA104062427) | human gut metagenome | biome: human gut; feature: human-associated habitat; material: faeces | place: Denmark | collected 2012-06-14 ...
CAAGGAAAACCCCGCGGTGCCGGAATACTTTTTATACTTGTCTTTTCATTGTTTTCCCTGCTGTTCGTTCCTTATTCAAACGAATTTTTAATCTACATAATACTTATCATAGCTTCGATGGTGAGCGGCTACCTTGATGACAGCTCGAAATCACCATGGGGCGAATATAAAAAAGGTCTCATCGACCTCGTAATCGCCCTCGCCGCTGCATTTACCTACGTCAACTACAACGGAACAACAATCAATTTCGGATATTCCGATGCAGGCGTGACAATTCCTGTATGGCTTTTTATTATTCTCGCCGTAATACTTATCTGGGTTTCGATAAATGTGACCAACTGCACGGATGGTGTTGATGGACTTTCGGGAACCTTATCACTTATAACACTTGGCACGATGTATGGAATATGCAGAATTAAGGGTACCGACTCCGCATTTATGCACATGATACTTCTCTTTTCGGTATGTGTGCTCGCATACCTCTGGTTCAATGCCTCCCCCAGCAGGCTTCTCATGGGTGATGCCGGCTCCCGCGCAATCGGATTCTTTATCGCAATATGCGCACTTAAAACAGGAAGCCCATTGCTCTACATCCCTGCTGCCATAGTGATCATCCTTGACGGCGGACTCGGACTTGTAAAGGTATTTCTGCTTCGTTTCTTAAAGATAAAGATACTTGCAAATACACGCACACCGTTACATGACCACGCGCGCAAAAATAAGAACTGGTCGGACACACAGGTTGTATTCCGCTTCGCAATATTACAGCTCATTGTGTCACTGGCATTACTGTTCGCATAGAAAGGAGACTTATTATGATTCGATTTAACAATGATTACAACCACGGGGCACATCCGGCGATACTCAAGGCGATTGCCGACACTAACGATACAAGCTATGGTGGTTATGGTGAGGATGAGTGGTGCGATAAGGCTTCATTCATAATCAGAAACATTATCGACCGTCCGGATGCTGATGTCAGATTCTTCCCAGGTGCCACACAGGCGAATTTTATTGTTATTGACGCGGCACTAAGTCCTGTACAGAGCGTTATTGCCGCTGATACAGGGCATATCAACTGCCATGAGGCTGCCTCCATTGAGAACACGGGGCACAAGATTCTTGCGCTTCCTAACACCGATGGCAGGATTACCGCCGCACAGATAGAGGCTTGTGCTGCTGCCTATTATGATGCAGATGAACCGGAATATCTTACCGAGCCTAAGATGGTATATATTTCATTTCCGACAGAACAGGGAACCTTGTATTCCCTTCAGGAATTGACAGCTATACATGATGTCTGTGAAAAATACGGAATGTACCTTTTCGTTGACGGTGCGAGAATGGGCTATGGACTTGGTTCCGAAAAAAATGACGTTACCCTCAAGGACTTTGCTGAGCTTACGGATGTATTCTACATCGGAGGAACCAAATGCGGCGCCCTGTTCGGTGAAGCGGTAGTTATCACAGCCACAGCCTTAAAACGCCGTTTCAAGGCTTATATGAAGCAGAATGGTGCCGTTCTCGCCAAGGGCTGGCTTCTCGGTCTTCAGTTTGCAGCCCTTCTTGAAAACGGAGAGTACTTTGCAATCACTAAGCGCGCCGATGAGCTGGCAATGCAGATTAAAAAGGCCTTTTCCGACAAGAATATTCCTCTGTGGGTTGACAGCTATACCAACCAGCAGTTCGTCATCTTAAATGACGAGCAGAAAAAAAAGCTCTCCGATAAGTACATTTTTGAGCTTCAAGGGCACTCCGAAAACGGAACCATTGTGCGCTTCTGCACAAGCTGGGCAACCACCAAGGAGGAGGTCGACAGCCTGATCAAGGATATTGATAACCTATAATGTACAACTATTCTACACAACAATGGGGCGGCATCCGAAGGATACCGCCCCATTTATTGACAAAGAGGCTTAATTTCAAGCCCTATTCCACCACATCACATTGATATATGACAACAGCACCATTATCTGCAGTGCCTACATAAGTTCCCTGAAAAAACTTTCCTGTTGAACCAATCAGGTAATATAATCCTACATCCTTCACATCATCGCCGTACACCGACATAAGAATAGCAGCTCTGCCACAATCACTGTATTTCCCTGTATCATCATGCTGTGTGTTCCTATCTATGAATATAAGCTTCTCAGGTTCCCCATCAGGAAATATCTTTTCTGCATCATACCAGCCATCATTATCTATAACCAGCCACAATATATCACTGTTCTGCTCAATAAAGTTATCCACTGTCTCTTTATTTTTTCCGTCATCCACAGCCGCCCGGCAATAATAGAAGCTTACATATCCTCGTGACGCAATTTTCTCAGCCTCCACATTTTTTCCGGTGTCCATGATATAATTGTACAGATTTTTCTGAGTTACCTGTTCTGAATCCTCGGCATTGCACTGAGCCAGAATAAACTCATCCACACCGTCAAATGTGCCTGCCTCAACCTGTGCATTGATATTCATTGGGATAATTCTGTCCGGAATAGTATAATCAAACATTGCCGTATCTATCATCCATCCCGGTTCCCACCCGATTATCCACGGGATATCGCTATAGCTTTCAAGAATATCTGTTGTCTCATCATATTCCCCGGTATCAGGATAGTAATCAACACCGAACCCGCTTATCAGAAGAATCACATTCAATGCAATTATGCAAATCCCAACTGCCGTCATATACAGCCGCTTAACCTTGCCGCCTTTTTTTATTATTTTGTCAAAAATGGCGAATACGCATATTATATATGCCAGCAGAACAAGCAGCATGTCCGCATAATAATATCTTGTTGAAGATAAAGCCTCCGGTGTGAGTACATTTACCACGAACGCATACATTAGAGCTGCACCCGCAATTCTTGTCACAACCGACCTTATATATGAGCTCTCCCTGCCTCTGGCAACAACATAGAACACAGCTGCAATAACCGGAAATAATATAAGAAAAGCCTTATAAGCTTTTTGGAATACATACATTATTACCAGCTTATAACCATAATAAATACTTCCAAGATGCTCAAAAATTTCTTTGGCATTGCCGATAACCCCGGCTGAATGGGCATTTGACGTAATTGCCACATACCAGTAATCCCACAGCTTATTTATAAAGACTGCCGCCACCGCCAAAGCCACAGCATACTTCAATATATCCCGGAAACGCTTTTCCTTAATATCATATATTATCTCAAATCCAAAAAATGCGGCGACAAAGAATACGAAATAATACTGTGTAAGAAATCCACCGACTACCGCAGCACATAACAATAGATATTTTGCAATTTCCGCCAATATCGCACCCCTGCTGCGTGCAACACCTGCTTTCTTATCTGATGCCAGCACATTGGCATAGACAAACAGTGCCGTAAAAAATGTATATACCATATACATTCTTGCAAGCATACCCGCCGACAACATGCACTGGGTCATCAGCACTCCTATCGTTCCAAGCGACGATAATACAGGGCTGTGAAACAATTTTTTTAAGATAAAAAATACAATACACCCTGTCCCTAAATATGCAAAAAGATTCACAGCTAATGCTGTCCAGACTGAGAGTGTGTCTCCCGCAAGCTTTGACGCTATATACACAAGAATGTAATAAAGTGGAGGATGAACCTTATCCATTTTGATATTATCTATCATTTTTTCATAATAATCGTCATTGCCATGGATGAGCGCATTTTTAAAATCGTCCCCGCTCATCCACTTATTTATCTCATAAGGTGTAAGACCATCCGAGTTTACTATATTGTACGTGTATATCTCATCACAGAAAGTAACTCTCTTTCCATTTCCCCAATATACAAACAGCACCATTGAAACCACAACGGTGCATATAAAAGCTATCAAGTAAACCAGCTCTTCTTTTTTATTCTTAATCAAGCAATGCATTATAAATATCCCTCTTAGAAACTCCCCTGTCCTTTGCGACCAGCTTCATCGCATCCTTCTTGTCCATTCCCTGGGAGACATACATATTGAAATGCTCCTCAATGCTCATATCATCCCATGCAGCACGTTTTTCTTCTAAAAGCTCCTTCGGGCTCCTGCCTTCAATGACAAGAACATACTCTCCCTTTGGCTCATTGGCGGTGTAATAACCCAACGCGCCAGATATCGTATCGCGGTACACCGTCTCATGTCTCTTGGTAAGCTCCTTGCATACAGCTATCTTTCTCATGCCTCCAAGCGCACTTTCAAGCTCCGTCAATGTCCTTAACAGTCTATGCGGTGCTTCATAAATAATGATCGTCCTCTGCTCCGCCTTAAGCTGCTCGAGAACATCCGCCTTCTCCTTCTTATCCGATGGAAGAAACGCCTCGAAGCAGAACCTCCTCGTTGGCATTCCCGACATGATAAGCGCATTTATGCACGCTGCGGCTCCCGGTACAGGTGTCACCTTGATTCCCGCCTCTATACACTGCCTTACAAGCTCCTCACCCGGGTCTGATATTCCCGGTGTGCCTGCGTCCGTTATCAGTGCAACCGTCTCGCCCTTTAACAGCTTTTCCACAAGCACGCGCGCCTTCTCAACCTTGTTAAATTCGTGATAGCTTGTCATAGGCGTCTTTATCTCAAAATGATTTAATAGCTTAATGCTGTTTCGCGTATCCTCCGCGGCAATAACATCCGCCTCCTTAAGCACGCGTATACAGCGAAAGGTCATGTCCTCAAGATTTCCAATCGGCGTTGCACACAGATAAAGCTCCCCGATTCCATTCTCATTCATATAAATCGTGTACCTCCTTGGTGTATACTCCCTTATCGGCATATATCACAAGCGGCTTATCCACCTTAAGCATAGGCTTAGCTCCCTTAATCGACTCGATAAGCACCATATTTGCCTCCTTGTCGATGAAAGGATAAACAAGCCTCATACGCTTCGGCTCCATGCCATACCTCTTTATAACGCCGAATATCTCATCGAGGCGCTGAGGTCTGTGAACCATATAAAAACGTCCGCCTGACTTGAGAAGCCCTGCCGCCGCAGCCACCACATCCTCAAGCGTGCACAAAAGCTCATGCCTTGCAATAGCCTTATGGCTCTCCGGATTGGTAAGGCCGTGATTCTGCGTCATATACGGCGGATTACTCGTCACCACATCGAAAGAACCCTTTTTGAAAATTGAGCAGGCTTCCCTAATGTTTCCCTGAACGATGTCCACACAGTCACCGATGCCATTGTACTCCACACTGCGCCTTGCCATATCAACATTTATATCCTGTATTTCAAGTCCTGTAAAATGAGCGCCCTTTGTCTTTCCCTTTAACAAAATAGGGATAACACCATTGCCACAGCCTAAGTCAATCATGTTTTCCCCATCCTTTATCGTGGAAAAAGCTGTCAGAAGCACCGCATCCATGCCAAAACAGAACACGGTGGAATTCTGGATAAGCTTATAACCATTTCTCTGTAAATCATCAAGCCGCTCATTGGCTTTAAGATTAATTGTCATCTAACTTCGATTTTCCTTCCTTGCGCTCTAACGCCTCAAGTGCCTTGAGCTCATCATCATTGATGTTATTGTTATCACGCCTTCTCTTTGGCTTGAATCTCAAATCTTCAACCTTGTACTCGCGGATTTCCTTCTCATCATTTTCAAGTGTTACTATGACCTTCACAAGCTGGCGGAGAACATTGACACTCGACACCTCACCCTTAAGCTTATCAGCTGTGGTTACAAAATCACCTACATTAGGAAGCTTGCTGTTAAGCTCCTCATAAGTCTCCTCCTCATTCTTGAGACAGCACATAAGTCTTCCGCACACACCGGATATCTTCGTAGGGTTGAGTGAAAGACTCTGCTCCTTCGCCATCTTTATCGATACCGGAACGAACTCCGACAGATAAGTGCTGCAGCACAGCGGTCTTCCGCAGATTCCTATTCCTCCAAGTATCTTAGTCTCATCGCGTACACCAATCTGCCTAAGCTCAATTCTTGTCTTAAACACCGCTGCTAAATCCTTAACCAGCTCTCTGAAATCAATTCTTCCGTCCGCAGTGAAATAGAACAGCACCTTGTTGTTGTCAAAAGTATACTCTGCGTCAATGAGCTTCATCTCAAGACCATGCTTCTTAATCTTCTCAAGGCATATCTTAAACGCATCCTTCTCCTTAGACTTATTGTTAAGCTCCTGCTCATCATCCTTAGGAGTGGCGATACGCAGCACCGGCTTGAGCGGAAGAATTACCTTATCCTCTGCAACCTCCCTTATGCCAAGTACAACATACCCATACTCTACGCCTCTTGCAGTCTCCACAATTACGTGGTCGCCCTGCTTAATATCCATATCAAGCGGGTCAAAATAATATATCTTACCCACCCTTCTGAATCTGACTCCAATTACCTTAACCATATAAATCCTCACTTATCTACTTTTTCTTCTAATCAATTGCCATCAATTCTCTTTTATTGTGAGCAGCAGCAGCTCCATTGTCATGTCATAATTCACATTCGCATGAAGCCTTGTCTTAGCCTTATCAAATGCCTCCATTATGAGCTCAAGCCCTTCATACGAGCTTTTACCGGCAGCTCTTCTTATGTCTGCAACCTCATCCGTAAATACAAGCGAATTCGGGTCGCGCGATACCTTGAACAGCAGAACATCCCTGAACCACAAGGTCATAATATCAAGGCAGTCATCCACGCTTATATCATAATTATTTATATCCTTGATTGACGCAGCCAGATCCGTAAGCTCCATATTATGTATATTCTTTAAAAGCTTAATAATATCCGACTTAATCTCCTCAAAATCAGGAGATGCGGCAAGCTTGACCGCACGCCCAGGCCGTCCCTGTGCAAACGCCGCACACAGCTGCGCATGATATTCCGGAATCTTACAGTTTTTCATCAGATACTCAACAATAAGCTGGTTTTTGACAGGCTTAAGACTGAGCATTACACATCTTGAAAGTATGGTCGGAAGAAATACCCCGGCATTGTTGGTCAGAAAAATAATCACCGCATAAGCCGGCGGCTCCTCTATTGTCTTTAAAATGGCATTCTGAGCCTGAACAGTGAGCTTCTCCGCCTCATCAATAATATATATCTTATATTTACTGCTGTAAGGCTTAATCACAATGTCATCTACAAGCTGCTCCCTAACATCATCCACACCTATTGAGTTAGGCTTCTCATGGGTAACATGTATTATGTCCGGCTGGTTTCCCGATTCCGCCTGAATACACGAACGGCATTTCCCACAAGGTGTAATACCGCCCTCCTCACACTGCAATGTCTTTGCAAAGGCATCAGCAAGCATGTTCTTTCCAAGCCCATCCTCACCGCTCATAATATATGAATGTGATATCTTATCCATGGAAACAGCATTCTGCAAATGAGCTATAATCCCCTCATGCCCCAGGATATCTTTAAACTCTGCCATACAAGACCAACCCCTTTCTATAACCACTCTTATCATTTACGCCCTGATTCAGCATCAAAGCTTATGTCGATATATCAATCAGAAGTCCTCTTATCTCCCCGACCTTGCTCAATATGGTGAGATTATCCTTCTCATCCTTCAAAAGCTCCGTTGCAAGGTCATCAAGGTTCTTGTCCACAAGCTTTACAATACCATACACTCTGTGTCTTCCCCTTCTGTCAAGAAAATTCTCCCTTGAAAATTCATGTGAGCGATTGACAACCTCATTCATGAAATCCTTGACCAGCTCCCTATATCTCTTCATATCAGCGATATCCGTATGCTTGGCTATGCGCTCACCTTGCTCGGTAATCTGCGTCATAAGCTGATTAAGCCTGCTATTAAGCTCTGCATCCTCTACATTGCTCGCCAAAATGAACTTAAATGAACCATCCGCCTGTGAAGTCTTTGTCTGATTTTCTACAGGCATCGCCCTGCTCACATCATTCACTTTAATGTCCATAGGATTATCCTCCTGACTCACCATTATCGCGATAACCATTTCCCGATAAGCTTACTTTTTCAATAGTATTAACCTATAAAATACAGCTTTAACGGCTGCTTATTAAATAATACTTCTTAATAGTTACATTTTGTCATATCGGAAGTTAAGCGTCAAGCTATTTACTGCATTGTACTATATATTCCCTGATTTCTGCAATACAGTCCTCAAGCTTATCGTTTACAAACCTTTTTATTATTCCGCACTGCCTCATATTTTCCTCTGAAAAGTCATCTTCGTCTGCAATATATCTTCTGCACATCTCTCTGTACTGTGGCTTTTCCTGCCGGCACTCACGCTCTAATGCCCTTCTTAATCTGGTGCCATCATCAACCTCAATATATATCGGACATACCCTGTCTTTTCCAAAGTATTCACAATACTTATTGTACGCTTCTATAGTCCCAAGCGCCAGATAATTCTCTTTCCCATCCAGATTTATCTGACCATCATTTCTTGTGTAATACTTCCATGGACCATATACAGTATTGTAAATCCTTATCTCAACAATACTTCCGTCACACTCATGCCTCACAGCTTCATCGTCATCAACAAAAAAATATTCCTCTCCGTCCTGCTCTCCGCTGCGTTTAGGTCTCGTGGTATACATAGTTATCTTTTTAAGTCCAAGGCTGCGGTCTTCTAAAAGCTTCTTGTAAATAGTATCCTTCCCTGTTGAGCTTTTCCCTGAAATAAAAAATATCTTTCCCATGTTATATGCAGCCTTCCTGTTATCCTATATTCATAAATATTATGATGTTGTGGTCAAAACATGCTCTATAAACCTAGCGTGTATAACGTATTATATTTATGCATAAATATAATACGTTATACACTCGTACATTAAGTTGGCATGTTTTAACCCCCGCAGCAACAATATTCATGTATAAAAATATTTCTGAAATTATATACTCACATTAAAAATATTTAAACATGAATCAAATGTCCATTATCTATTTATCAGTTGTGTTCCCGTGTGATGCAATCCTGTACAAAATTCATATACGGCACATCATCCTTAAAATCCACACCATGCAACTCATAGCCGGACACTTTGGCATTTATTATATCACATAATATTTCTTTTGTAACTACCTCTCCCGGAACAATAAACGGTATTCCCGGCGGATATACATATCCGTAATCTCCTGAGATATCTCCGGCTTCTGCAGCCTTCATCACCTTAGGCATATCAAATGCCTGTGCAATGGTATATTTTTTTTCAATCCTTCTCTGTCCCTGTGTCCATATTCCGGATTTTTTATTCCTTATATTGAATACTTCCGCTTTTCCATCTTCAGCCGGATAATTATGTTTTAATAAATTCCTACATATATACTCATCTATTTCCGAGAGTGCCACTGCAAGCCTGTCAAATCCCGCATCGCTATCCATGCAGGAGGTCATCGCGAGACAATACCTTCCCAATGACATTTCAAGCTGCAGTGCATACTTATTTCCCAACATATCATATATCTCCCTGCCGGACATGGCACCACTTTCCGAATAGATTACAAGTTTTCCACGGTCATAATCATATATTTTTTTCTTATCCACATTTTCTGTGAGTTCGGGCGCAAAAATGTGAATATCTTTCCATTTTTTTGATTTTTTGTGGATTCTATCTATTTTATCCATATAGCTTTTAAAGAGCTCATTTCTATTTTCCCTGCGCTCTAATACGCTCACGCATTCATCCACGGATGCCATAAGCACATATGATGGGCTGCTCGTCTGGTATAACCTTAGAAAATATTCCAGTTTGTCAATGTCCACTCTTCCGCTTATAACAGCCTCCGATGACACATGTAATAATGCGGTCTGTGTCATCCCCATAAGCGTCTTGTGTATGCTCTGAATTACAATATCCGCGCCGTGTTTTATTGCAGTATCCGGAAATCCATCTGCAAGCCCGAAATGAGCCCCATGTGCCTCATCTACAATAAGAGGGATGCCATATTCATGACAATAACCGGATATCTTATCAATATCCGATACAACTCCTTCATACGTAGGAGATACCACAAGAACCGCCGTAATCTTTGCTCCATTTGAGCTTTTATTCTCCTCCAGTGCAATCCTCACCCTCTCAGGGTCTATAACTCCGTTTATCCCATACTCCTTAATAAACTCTGGATACAAATATTCCGGCTGAAGCCTATTAAGAAGCAGAGCATGATATGCCGCCTTGTGACAGTTTCTTGCCAACAGGATTTTTCCATTCCAATCGGTACAACCGCAGATTACAGCCAATAACCCGCAGGTGCTTCCATTGACCAGATAGTACGTTTTGTCCGCACCATAAATGTCAGCCGCTTCCTCCATAGACTTCTTCAATATTCCCTCCGCATGGTGCAAATTATCAAATCCATCGATCTCTGTTATATCGATCGAGTATGGATTTGGAAATCCATCAAAAAAA